>Ga0209101_1000833_pt1 | contig 24701 bp, 15 predicted proteins | sample ConPoolayeCmetaG_FD_185481 | JGI IMG/M metagenome (GOLD analysis project Ga0209101, IMG submission 185481) | Hot spring microbial mat communities from California, USA to study Microbial Dark Matter (Phase II) - Cone Pool mat layer C metaG... ...
TACCTACCCGACTCCGGGCGGGAAAAGCGGCGTCGGCGTAGCCCAAGTCGCTTTTGCTTCGAACACCCTATGGACCGGCTATTTGCCCCCTGCCTTTCCCTGCGGTATAATCTCACAAAAAGCCAGTTAACTCCCCGCAGGTCATACCAAACCAGCGGGAGAGCAGGCAATTACCAGGAAACAAATGATGCCCGAAACTTATGTCGCCCTCGACCTGGAGACCACCGGCCTGGACCCCGAACGGGACGCAATCATTGAAGTGGGCGCCGTCAAATTCCGGGGGGACGAGGTGCTGGGGACTTTCTCCAGTTTCGTCAACCCCGGCCGCCCTATACCGCTCTCCATTACGGAGCTGACCGGCATCAGAGACGAGGATGTCGCTCAGGCCCCTCCCCTTCACGAGGTCTTATCCAGACTGGCCCGCTTCGTTGGTCGGTGGCCGATAGTGGGCCACAGCGTAGGCTTCGACCTGGGCTTTCTGCATCGCCACTCCCAACTACTCGACAATGAACACTTCGACACCTTCGAGCTGGCAGGAGTGTTGCTGCCCCGCGCGGAGCGGTACAGCCTGGAATCGCTGGCCAGGGCGCTGGGCATCGAGATGCCCCAGGCTCATCGCGCCCTGGGAGACGCGCAGGCGACTCATCGCCTGTTCCGTATCCTGACCAGACGCGCTGCCAGCCTGCCTTTACGCACGCTCCAGGAAATCGTCAGACACGGTGAACGAGGAAGATGGGACGCGGTCGGTTTTTTCCGGGCCGTGCTCGATGAGGCCGCCGATAATCCACCGCCTGAGGCTCCGCTCCTTGCAAAGGCTAAGAAATCTGAGAGCTGGCATCCCTTGCAGCCCGCTGCGGAGCACAGGGAGCTGGACGAAGAGCAACTGGTGGCGCTTTTGGGTGAGGGGGGCGCTTTCGCAGCCCACTTCCCCGGCTACGAGTACCGCCCCCAGCAAGTCAGCATGGTGCGTGGAGTGGCGCGCGCCCTTAACCGAAGCGAGCACCTGCTGGTCGAGGCGCCCACCGGTGTCGGCAAGTCGCTGGCCTATCTGCTCCCGGCCGTCCACTGGGCTGTGCAGAACGGTGAAAGGGTGGTGATCTCCACCAATACCATCAACCTGCAGGAACAGCTCTACAACAAAGACCTGCCCATCCTGGCCTCGGTGCTCCCCTTTACCTTCCGTGCCGCCATTCTCAAAGGCCGTTCCCACTACCTGTGTATGGCCCGTCTGCAGGCCATGCGGCGTCAGGGCGCCACAACGCCGGAGAAAGCGCGCGTGCTGGCGAAAATCCTGGTCTGGCTGCTGGAGACGGAGAGTGGAGATGGTGATACACTGTTCCTGCCAGATCAGGCCGAGCGGATGGTCTGGTCACAACTCTCGGCCGACCACGAGGGCTGCCTGCCGGAACGCTGCCGATACTTCCAGGAAGGCTCCTGTTACTTCTATCGCGCCCGCCGCGCTGCTGAGGCTGCTCACCTTATCATTGTTAACCACTCTCTGTTGCTGGCGGATGTCGCGGTGCGGCAGCGCGCTCTGCCTGAATACAAATACCTTATTGTGGATGAAGCACACCATCTCGAACCCGCCACGACCGAGGGTCTGAGTTTCGAGACCAACCAAAACAAGATAGAGCAGCTACTGTTTGAGGTGGGGCAGGTGGAGGAGACGGGCCGCGTCAGCGGGCTGCTGGCCGAGGTGCTCGGACGTTGTCGCAAGGCCGGGCTTACAGGCGCTCTGATGTCGCAGCTTGAGCTGTCCGTCGGTAGAGCTGGCATCGCTGCCGCGCGGGCTGCACGTGAGCTGGACACTTTTTTCAGCCGGCTGAAAGAATTCATAGAAGAGCAGGAACAGGAAAAGAATAACCAGTACGCTCTGCGGATGCGGATAACCTCCGGGCTGCGTATCCAGCCGGCATGGGAGTCAATTGAAATCGCCTGGGACAACACCAGCGCGTTGCTCGGGGCTGTGGTGGAGGGAGCGGAGCGATTGGCTACGGAGCTGGCAGGGTTGGAGAACGCCGGTACACCGGCTATAGGGGACATGCGGGTCCAGATGATGGGACTGGTGCGCGAACTGCGAGAGCACAAGGAATCTCTTGATCGGATGATCACCAATCCCGACGTGCATACGATCTGCTGGCTGGAGTGGGATGCCGAGCGCGAGAAGTTAGCACTGCACGCAGCCCCGTTGCACATCGGGCCACTGGTGGAGGAACACCTGTTCCGCAAAAAGGAGTCGGTGATCCTGACCTCGGCCACGTTGCGCACCGCTTCGAGCTTCGACTTCCTGCGCGAGCGCCTGAATGCATGGGATGCCAACGAGCTTGTCGTCAGTTCTCCCTTTGACTACAAAAAATCAGCGCTCGTCTACCTGGTAGATGATATTCCCGAACCGGGTGAGCAGGGGTATCAAAGATTGGTGGAACAGGGGATGATAGCCCTGTTTAAAGCAACCCAGGGGCGTGCACTGGCGCTGTTCACATCTTACAGCCAGCTCCAGGCTACCTTGCGGGCCATCCAGGCCCCGCTGGCCCAGGCAGGTATCACCGTTCAGGCTCAGGGGCAGGGCATATCGCGCGGACAATTGCTGGAAGATTTCCGCACCGGAGAGCGGAGGGTTTTGCTGGGCACGCGCAGCTTCTGGGAGGGAGTGGACGTGCCGGGGGAAGCGCTGAGCTGCCTGGCGATCGCCAAACTTCCCTTCAACGTGCCCGATGATCCCATCTTTGCAGCGCGTGCTGAGACGTTCGAGCAACCGTTTCTGGACTACGCTGTCCCGGAGACAATCCTGCGTTTCCTTCAGGGCTTTGGCCGCCTGATCCGCACCAGGCACGACCGGGGGGTGGTTGCGATATTCGACCGCAGATTGTTGAGCAAGAGTTACGGCAAACTATTCATTGAGTCCCTGCCCGACCCCACGATTCAGCAGGGAGCACTGGCACTCCTGCCCCAGGCAGCCGCCGAATGGCTCTCCCGCTGAACGATGGAGCTTACTTGCCTGAGCGCCTGGTCAGTGGGTGGTTGGAGCGGCTTTTACAGGCCGTCCGGACAGGCCAGAAAACCCTTCTTCAGGCTCAGTCCGTGCAATTGCATCACACAACCTGGCCGATTGAAATCGCCCTCTCCGGGCGCTGCGCCGACACCGCTTCGTGGTGCAGCAAGGAGCAGGGCAGCGCAGGCTGACCAATGGATGCAGGCCCAAAAGAGGGTGGCTTCCAGCCATCCCCTGAATAGGTACTGTGTCGCTCGTATAATGAGACGCAATCTGCACTGCGCACTCAACTCCAGGGTGAACGGAAAGCTTTTATGAAGCGCGCCCGGGTGAGGAAACGAATGACATTTGCCGGATCGGTGCCGGCCCAAAGCTTACCAACGGCGCTCTTTCTCCACTGGCGAGGATCCCCACTATACATCATCTTCATCTACCTGCGCGGCCAGTTGACCCTTACCCTGCCCACTTTCCTGGGAGCACGCGTTTTCACCGAGATCATCTCGCCAGTTGTCTGGTACGACCTGGCCGGTGTGGTCACGCTGGTGGTGGCCTTTGTGACGTTAATGGCCTACCTGTTTTACCATCTCTGCTCCCGCGCCATTCGCTCTTTCCTGAAAACGCTCATCGCGGGCGAACTGCCCGATGCGGAGCTGGCCACCCGTGCCTGGATCGAGGCGGTCAGCTTCTCCCCCCGGGTGGTGGGATGGACGACGTTGGTCGCGATCCTGGCCTATACCACACAGGCGCTCTACTTCTTTATCTTTACCGAGCTGAGCCTGGCGCTGGTTTTGCAGGGCTGGATCGTGACCCTGACCTCGACGGTAGCCATTGCGCTGGTGTTCTTCATCTTTTACCTGGAGCGGATGATGCAGCCGGTCTCGTTCCTGGCGCTGGCAGTGGGTGCGCAGGCCAGGCTCGACGATCCACGTGTGCGACGTTTCCGCCTGCAGCTCAAACTGCCGGTACTGATATTGCCGATCATGATCGTGCCGCTGGTTACTTTGGGGCTGTTCAGCTACAGTCAGACGATCAGGCTTGGCGGTGACCCGGCCACCAGTCTTCGTCTCACCGGCTCCGTGATGTTGTTCGCCAGCACTGTGGGCATTGCACTGACCATCTTATTGGTGCACAGCGTCATGAGCCCTATCCGGGAGCTGGAGCAGATGATGAAGGCAGTAGCGGAGGGTGATCTGGGAGCGCGCGTGCGTCCTCACAGCACCGACGAGCTGGCCAGCCTGGGCCTCCACTTCAATGCGATGGCCGAGAAACTGGCCAGGCAGGAACAGATAAGAGCAGCTTTCGGTCAGTACGTAAGCAGCCCGGTGCGCGATGGCATCCTCAGCGGCAGTATCCGTCTGGGAGGCGAGCGGCGCGAGGTCACCATCGTTTTCACCGACATCCGTGACTTCACGGCGTGGTGTGAGCGCACTCCTCCGGAAGATGTGGTGCAAACATTGAACGCCTACTACGCGACGCTGGTCCAGATACTTGAGGATAACGGCGGCACCATCACACGCTATACCGGTGATGGAGTGCTGGCCCTCTTTGGCGCGCCACTGGACGACCCTGATCATGCGTTGCACGCTGTCCAGGCCGCATTGAAGGCCTATGAGGTCTTGGGGCACTTCAATGCTATCCGCCGGATGGTCAACGCCTTTGAACTGCGCACCGGCTTTGGCATCCATACAGGGGTGGCGGTTGTGGGCAGTGTGGGTTCAGAAACCCGTGCCGAGTATACCCCCATCGGTGACCCGGCTAACGTGGCCAGCCGCATCGAAGGACTGAACCGTGAGCTGGGCACCTCTATCCTCATCTCCCATGCCACCTACGAGCGCATAACCGATCAAATTATTGTCGGTAAGACAGCCCAGACCGCGGTTAAAGGGCGTGTTGAGCCGGTTCAGGTATACGAAGTGCTCGCCTTGAAGACCGCAGACAGGGCCGGCCGACAGGATGAGCAACTCTGATGGCGCCCGCCGGTGGTACTTTTGTACTACTCCCGCCAACGTGATAGCTTTTGATAGCGCCCCGGTGATATAATTTTGGCGCAGATCCGGGGCCTGTCGCCAGTCTCCCCCGTGACCATATGCTGCATCCCTATGGAACAAACACATTCATCTCGTCTGAGCGGGTTTTATAAGCTGCCTGTTGAGGAACGGCAGAGGCAGATCGCTGGATGGGCCGGGCTGACTGAAGCCGAAGTGGCGACTCTTTCTGGCGCGTTGGGGTTGGATGTTGCGCGCGCCGACCTGATGATCGAGAACGTGGTTGGTCTGCATGGGCTGCCGTTTGGCATCGCCACAAATTTCACCGTCAATGGGCGCGATGTATTGGTGCCGATGGTCATCGAGGAGCCCTCGGTGGTGGCTGGCGCCTCGCTCGCAGCCAGGCTAGCGCGAGCCGGTGGTGGCTTCCAGGCCATCACCACCCCCCCGGAAATGATCGGCCAGGTGCAGGTATTGGACGTGGCAGACCCCTGGGCTGCCCGCTTCGACTTGCTGGCGTCGCGGGAGGAGCTGCTCGCGCTGGCAAACCAGACTGATCCGATCATCACTGCTCTGGGTGGCGGAGCACGCGATCTGGAAGTGCGTGTCCTGGAGCACACACCGGTCGGGCCGATGGTGATCGTGCATCTTATCATTGACTGCCGCGATGCGATGGGCGCCAACCTGGTCAACACGGCCTGCGAGGCCGTGGCCGGCCGTGTCGAGCAGATTACCGGCGGGAGAGTGTTGTTGCGCATCCTTTCCAACCTGGCCGACCACCGGCTGGCACGTGCACGCTGCACCATCCCTGTGGAAGCGCTTGAGTTTGGTGACTTTGCCGGAGAACAGGTGGCACGTGGGATCGTGGAGGCGTGGGCCTTTGCCGCTGCCGACCCGTATCGCGCCGCCACGCATAATAAGGGCATTATGAACGGTGTGGATGCTGTGGTCCTGGCCACCGGCAACGACTGGCGTGCTGTCGAGGCCGGGGCACATGCCTATGCTGCTCGTTCCGGTCGCTATACCAGCCTGAGTACCTGGGAAATTGATGACCGGGGGTGCCTGGTCGGCACGCTGGAGATACCGCTGGCGCTCGGTATCGTGGGCGGGGCAACGCGCACCCATCCCACAGCCCAGGTGGCATTGAAAATCCTGGGCGTGAAGACGGCCCGGGAGCTGGCCGAAATTGTCGTCTCGGTGGGACTGGCCCAGAACCTGGCCGCGCTGCGCGCGCTGGCCACAGAGGGCATCCAGCGCGGTCACATGCGCCTGCACGCACGCCAGGTGGCGCTCGCTGCGGGCGCTATGGGCGAGGAGGTGACCCGGGTCGCGCAGCAGATGGTCGAGGAGGGGACCATCAGAATAGATCGCGCGACGGCGATCTTGAAAGCGCTGAGAAACATCACATAGTGGAGGAACGAGCTTGGGTCTTGAAACCATGTTGCTTAAACCAGACCGTCAGGTGGGGATCGTCGGGTACGGGGCCTACGTGCCCCGCTATCGGCTGCCGGCCGCTGTAGTGGATCGCATGTGGGCTGGCGGACAGGGCGGCACACCTGTGCGTGAGAAAGCGGTGGCCGGACCGGACGAGGACGTCGTGACGATATCCATCGAGGCTGCCCGCAATGCCCTGGCGCGCGCCGGGGAAGTCAATCCGGGCCTCATCCGTGCTGTGTGGGTGGGGAGTGAATCGCATCCATATGCTGTGAAGCCCACCTCCACTATCGTGGCCGAGGCTATCGGCGCCACCCCCTACACTCAGGCCGGGGACTGGGAGTTTGCCTGTAAGGCTGGCACCGAAGCATTTCAGGCTGCGATAGGCTTCATCGGGTCGGGAATGGCACGCTATGCGCTGGTCATCGGCGCGGACACGGCGCAGGCCCGCCCGGGGGATGATCTGGAATACACGGCCGGGGCAGGAGGAGCAGCCTTTTTGCTTGGGCCGGCGGAGGAATCGCTCGCCGTTGTCGAAGGCTCTTTTTCCTACGTCACCGACACGCCCGACTTCTGGCGCCGGGCCTATCAGCGTTATCCCTCCCACGGTGGGAGGTTCACCGGTCAGCCCGCTTATTTCAAACACATCACTGCCGCTGCCCAGGGGTTGCTGGAGGCGTTGAACAGGAAGCCGTCAGATTACACTTATGTTGTCTTTCATCAGCCAAATGTCAAGTTCCCCCAGACGGTGGGTAAGCAGTTGGGATGCACACCGCAGCAACTGACGCCAGGATTATTGTGCGACGAGATCGGGAACATATACGCCGGATCCTCCCTCATCGGGTTAACGGCAGTGCTGGACATGGCCGCACCCGGTGAGCTGGTGCTGCTGGTCAGCTACGGCTCCGGGGCCGGATCGGACGCCATCTCACTCCAGGTCACCGGGGCGATTACGGAACGGCAGGGACGGGCGCCAAAAACTCGCGATTATATCGCCCGACGTGTAGAGATAGATTATGCCACATATGTGCGTTACTCCGGAAAACTGATTATGCAGGCAGGGCTATGAGAGACGTTGCCATCATCGGGATAGGTCAGACTGAGGTAGGAGAGCACTGGGAGGTCAGTCTACGCCATCTGGCACTGCGGGCACTCCAGGCAGCGATGCAGGATGCGGGCGTGACGCAGGTTGACGCGATCTATGTGGGTAATATGCTCTCCGGAGAGCTGGCGGGGCAGGAGCACATAGGTGCACTGGTCGCCGATTTTGCCGGGCTGCGTGGCGTGGAGGCGTTCAAAGTCGAGGCCGCCTGTGGCTCCGGCGCAGCAGCGCTGCGGATGGGCTATATGGCGGTGGCCAGCGGGCTGGCCAATATAGTCGCTGTGGTAGGTGTGGAGAAGATGACCGATGCCCTCGGCCCTGATGTCACCTCTGCGCTGGCGCTGGCTGCGGATGGGGAGTACGAGGCCGCGCAGGGAGTGACGTTTGTCGCTCTCAATGCGATGCTGATGCGACGTTATATGTATGAGTACGGGTATCGTCATCAGGACTTCGCCCCCTTCGCTGTGAACGCACATCGCAATGGGATCAACAACCCTTACGCGATGTTCCGCTTCCCGGTCACACCGGAGCGGTTTGCCACGGCTCCGATGATCTGTGATCCGATCAATCTTCTCGACAGCTCCCCCGTCTGCGATGGCGCTGCAGCGGTTGTGCTGGCTCCGACCGGGGCAGCACATGCCTTTGCGACGGTACCGGTGCGCATCGCGGCTTCGGCCGTCGGGACGGATACGCTGGCCATTCATGACCGACGCGACCCGCTGGTATTGGATGGAGCCGTCCTTTCCACACGTCGCGCCTATGAGCAGGCTGGTGTTGGACCCCAGGACATTGATCTTTTCGAGCTACACGATGCCTTCAGCATCATGGCTGTGCTGAGCCTGGAAGCCGCTGGTTTCGCAGAGCAGGGCCGCGGGTTGCAACTCGCGCTGGAAGGCGAAATTGCCATTTCCGGCAGGATTCCCATCTCAACGATGGGCGGTTTAAAGGCGCGTGGACATCCCGTGGGTGCTACCGGCGTCTACCAGGTGGTTGAGGTCGTCCAGCAACTACGGGGGCAGGCAGGAGCCAATCAGGTGCCGAACGCACGGCTGGGCATGGCCCAGAATATCGGCGGCAGCGGTGCGACGGTCATCACACACATTCTGGAGAGGATGGACCACTGTGGTTAAGGGATAGCCTGGAAGGGCGCGACGATGCCCACCACTACAGAGGTAGACAAACCGTACATTCAGCGGTGACTGAATTCACCCTTTTGGGCCTCCGGCCAATGGTCGGCCTGCGCCGACCGGCATGCGTCGGCGTAGGCCGACGTCCGGCGCAGAGCGCCCAAAGAGGCCGATTTCAATCGGGCTGAATAGTTAAAACCATCTCAATAGCTTTATTGGAGGCGATTATGAATATAGCAGGAAACTGGAGGTTACAACAGCAGAGATACCGTCTGATCGGAGAGATGTGCGAGAAGTGTGGGAAACTGATTTTTCCGCCCCGCGACATGTGCCCGGAGTGTGAAGCGCCGGCCAGGACGCCATTCGTTTTCAGCGGCCTGGGCGAGGTCTATTCCTACAGCACGGTCTATGCTCCGCCGCGCGGGTTTGAGGAGTTCACACCCTACACGGTAGCGCTGATCCGGTTGAAGGAGGGACCCATGCTCACGGCGCAGCTTACCGATGTCGAAAGCGACAAGGTCTACATCGGCATGCCGGTGGAGATGGTGACGCGCAAAGTGCAGGGCGGAAACGACAACAGCCCAATTGTGTACGGCTATAAATTCCGCCCGGCGGGACTCGGTTAGGGGGTGACTGTCACTTTTTGCACAACAAGGATGGACACGGATTGGCCGCAGGACAAAGTCCGTGTCCATCCGTGTTCTAATGTTAAAGTCAGCCGGTCGGCAACTGCCGGGCTATGCCCGACGCAGGGTGAAAGAGTAAACCCCCCGTTCCTCTGAACTTTCCGCACCGGTTTTAAGACCCAGTTTTTCCACGATGCGCCGCACGATGATCAACCCCAGCCCTCGCTCCGCGTCAGGGTGCCCGGATGGCCCGGTTACAGGCGTGACCGGGCCACGCACACGCACCCAAAAGCGGATGCTCTCATCCCCCTCAGGCATCGAACCCAGCTCGATAGAGGTTGCCTGGCCGCCAGACTCAATGGCGCTTTTTATGTAGTTGTACCACACCTCCTCTATCCAGGGACGATAGCCCATCGCCTGTGGCCAGCTCTCAGGCAAGACAACCTGCACCTGCCGCTCTTCGATCACGTCGGCAAGCCGCCCCAGGACCGCACTGACGATACCAGCCATATCCAGTGGCCCGATGTCCACCTTTTCCACCCCGCGCAGGCCTGCCAGCAGCAGCAATTCGTCAATAATGCGCTCCATCTTGCGTCCGCTGGAGGCAATCGTATGCAGAGACTCCCGCACCTGCTCCTCCGGAAGCACACCATAAAGCTTATCAAGCATATCGGCGAAGCCAATGATCACTGTGAGTGGAGCCTTCAGCTCCTGAGCCATACTGCGGGCCAGGGCATCCAGCTCCTCATTGCGGGCGCGCAGTTCCTCAAGCTGAGCAGCCAGCGCCTCGTTCGTGGCCTGAAGGCTCCGCCTCAGTGCGCGCAGCGTCAGGTGGGTCTGCACACGCGCCTGTATTTCCCTGACCTGGAACGGCTTGGTGATATAGTCTACACCGCCGACGGCAAAGCCTTCGACCTTGTCCTCCATTTCGTCACGAGCGCTGATGAAGATCACCGGGATGTCCCGGGTCTTGGGGTCGGCCTTGAGCTGCCTGCAGACCTCGTACCCGTCCATGATCGGCATCATAATGTCAAGGAGGATCAGGTCCGGTGGGCTGGCCCTGACCGCGTCAAGAGCGGATATGCCATCTGCAGCAACCTGGACCTCATATCCTTGAGCGCTCAGCATCTGCGAGAGCAGGCGCTGGATGTGAGCGGTATCGTCAACGACGAGGATTTTCTCTGGTTGGTTATTCATACGATGTAATCACCTCAGTAATACCTGCCTCCCATTCCCGGTAGTGCCTATCCGTATAAGCGGCATAGGGATGCCGCTTGTACGGTTTTTCGGATAGGCTCGTAGAGGCGCAGCGCGCTGCGCCTCTACCGCAGTCGCCCGAACGGTTATATCTCCACGGTGAATACGGCCCCGCAGGGCTGGTTGGCGTCCACAAAGATGCGTCCTCCGTGGGCCTCGACCGCCAGCTTGCAGAATGCCAGGCCGAGTCCCACCTGGGGGACATCCCGCTTCTTCAACTGTATGATCTCGAATTTGTTGAAGATGCGCTCGCGGTGTTCCTCTTCAACGCCTGGCCCCTCGTCTACCACCTGGACGCGCATCAAGGGGGGAGGGGAAGCCGGGTACTCAGCCCGTATTATAACCGTGCTCTCGGGTGGTGAGAATTTCAGCGCGTTGGAGAGCAGGTTGTCCAGCACCCTTCGGAAGAGGCTCACATCAAGTGGCACCAGACGCGAGCCGTCGGTGGGAATTTCAGTGAGCAGCCTGATGCGCCTTAATTGTGCCACGGGTGTGTAGACTTCCCGGACTTTTTCGATCATCTCATTGACGTCGGCAGGTACGCGATTCAGGATCAGCCGCCCCTCTTCCATTTTCGCCACCATCAACAGGTCGTTGAGGAAGGAGTCCAGGCGGCGTGCTTCCTGTTCGATGGCGTCCAAACGCCCCTGAATGGAAGGAGACACCTCGCCGCGCCTGGCCGCGAAAACGTTCATCAGGATCACGGTGAGCGGATTCCTGATGTCATGGACGATCATATGCGACAGGTCCTCTCTCAGGCGCATTACTCTGGCCAGTGCATCGTACTGCTGCTTGATGCGCAGCATGGCGCGCACACGGGCCCGCAGTTCAAGGCCGCTCACGGGTTTGGAGAGGAACTCATCAGCGCCGGCATCAATGCCGCGCACCAGGTCCTCTTTACTGTCAAGCGCGGTGACGAGAATGAGGGGGATGTGTCGCCAGGCCTCCTTGCTTTTGATCCTCCGGCATACTTCCAGCCCATCCATCCCGGGCATCATTATATCGAGCAGGATCACGTCCGGCATCCTGCTTTCGAGAAACGCGAGCGTTTCCTTCCCACTGGCGGCGAAGGCAAGCTCGTAGCCTTCCTGTAACAGGAGGGCCTCAAGCGTGTAACGGGCACCGGGATCGTCATCCACGATAAGCACCAGTGGCCTGGTATATTCGGCGCTCATTTTACCTCCGTCGGCAGGAGCAGCTCGATCACCAGTCCCGGCCCGTCTTCACGGTTGTAGGCACGACAGGTCCCTCCTGCCCTCCACACCAGGGTTGCGACCACGGGTAACCCCAGTCCCATCCCGGGCACGGCCCCGGAGAAGCCGTCTTCGGCCTGATAGTAAGGCGTCCATATACGCATCAACTGATCCGGCGCCAGCGTAAGTCCATTATCGAGCACCTGCAGACGTGCCCTGCCCTCGCTCACCGAGAGCCTGACCTCGACCGTCGGCGACTTCTGGGGATGGAATTTCCTGGCGTTCTCCAGCAGCTCCAGCAGGATCAGCTCGACCGTTTGGGATGAAAGCGGGATGGTCATTTCCTGGCTTTCGAGACCCGCGCAGGAAAAGGTGCACTTTTCTATGCCCACAGCAGCCGCAGCGTTGGCGACGAGTGGAGCAAAAAGGGCAAGGGAACAATGTTCTTCCTCCGCCACCGGTGTATCAGACGCGTTCACATAGCGCAGGACGTCAAAGACGTCATCTTTAAGGCGCATAATGCCCTCGCGGATCAGGGCACAGTACGCACCGAGTTCGGGGTCCAGTCCGGCCGGCAATTCTTCTGCCAGGATGTCTGAAAAGCCAACCAGGATGCTCACCGATGTCCTGAGTTTGTGGTTGACCAGCCCCTGGAAGCTCCACATATTGAGTTGATTCAATACGCCAGGTGTAACATCGCGCAGGCGCACGAGATAGCGCTGCTCTGCAGGAGGGGTGATCTCTGCTATGTACACTTGAAGCCAGAACTCGCTGCTGGTGGATGTGCGCGGACGTACCAGGTAACGTGGCGTTTCAGGAGGAGCAGGTGGCCCCGGCCAGGCGTTCCAGGCCTCTTGCGGCTCGCAGCGGTATTGTCTGCGGGCCAGCTCCAGAAACTTTCCCGGCGACACGTCCTGTTTTCCAGCAGGAGGGAGGCCCAGATATAGACGCCCGCGAGGGTTCAGGTAGAGCACTTCGTCGCTTTCGCTCAGCACCAGATAGCCATCGTCGGCCTGTTCGACGGCCCATTCGAACTTGGCGCGCTCCAGCAGCAGGCGACGGTAGCGGTTCAACCGCACGGTATTGCGTACCCGCGTGCGCAGCTCCACACGGTCGAAGGGCTTGGAGACGAAGTCGTCGGCTCCGGCCGCGATGCCTTCCAGCCGGGAGTCGCGATCATCCAGCGCGGTCACCATGATGACGGGTATCTCGGCCAGACGGGGATCAGCGCGCAGCCGGCGGCACACCTCGAACCCGTCCATCCCTGGCATCATCACATCGAGCAGCACCAGGTCGGGAAGATGTATGGCTGCCTGCTCCAGAGCCTCCTGACCGTTAGCAGCAAACAGCAACTCGTAGCCTTCCCGCAGCAGGAGCGCCTCCAGCGTTTCGCGCCCACCCGGGTCATCATCTACGATCAGTACTGCTCCTCTGTATGGCATGGTCACACCTCTTCTACAGCCGAAAGATGCTTCTCGATGATGTGCACCAGCCCTTTCAATCCTACCGGCTTGCTCAGGTAGTCGTTGGCACCTGCCTCCAGGCAGCGCTCACGGTCACCAGGCATGACCAGCGCCGTCAACGCGATGATGGGCACCTCGATCAGCTCCTGGTGGAGACGGATGCGCCGGATCGCCTCCAATCCGTCCACTCGGGGCATCTGGATGTCCATCAGGATCAGGTGAGGGCGCGTCTCCAGTGCCCGCTCGACAGCCTCAGCCCCGTCCCGGGCCACAATCACCTGGTAACCCCGGTGCTTAAGGTAGTCCGAGATCAGGTAAATGTTGTCCTCGTTGTCCTCGGCGAGCAGGATGCGGATTCCAGAAGGGCCTGCCATACCCGTTGGTGGTTCCATTTCCTCCTCCATGGCTTCACCCGCCCTCTCTTCAACCGCTTCTGTACGCACGAGACGCCAGGGCAGGGATACGGTAAAGCAGCTTCCCTTCCCTACTTCACTCTCCACCGTGACACTCCCGCCGTGGAGCTCGGCCATGCGCTGTACCAGCACCAGCCCCAGGCCAGTGCCTGAGTACTCGCGGGAGAGCCTGCTGTCAAGCTGCACAAAGGGCTTGAACAGGCGGCCCATATTCTCCGGACTGATGCCGATGCCCGTATCCCACACGGTAAAGTGTACCGCTTCTCTCTCCTCGTCGGCCTGCACCTCCAGCCCGATAGCACCACCCTCAGGCGTGAACTTAACGGCGTTGTCCAGCAGATTGACCAGGATTTGTTTCAGGCGGCGCGCATCGGCCTGAATGGCCTGCACCCGCTCATCGAGGGTCAGGGAGAGTGTCTGGCGCTTTTTGCGGGCCATCTGTCTCACGATCCCCAGGCTGGCCTGACACACCGGCTCGATGGCGACCGGCCCAGTGGTCAGTTCCAGCTTCCCCACTTCGATCTTAGAGATGTCCAGGATGTCATTGATCAACGCCAGCAGATGCCTGCCACTTTCCTCGATGATGGCGATGGACCTGAGCTGGCGGTCGTTGAGCGGGCCATAGACATCCTCCTGAAGCGCCTCGGAGAGGCCGATAATGGAGTTCAGCGGTGTGCGTAACTCATGGCTCATAGCAGCCAGGAACTCGTCCTTGGCGCGCACGGCGCGGGCCAGCTCGGCATTGGCAAGGCTCAGGGCAGTGGTCCGTTCAGCAACACGTTGCTCAAGTTCAGCTATCTGGCGTTCCAGTTGTTCGCGCAGCAGGGCCTGGTGCAGCCCGATGGCCAGGGAGTCAGCGGTCTCCCTGATCACTTCCATCTGCTCATTCGACAGAATTGCTTCTTGCTCTACTATCAGGTTGAGCACGCCGATTAACTCCCCTTCAACGGCAAGCGGGACGAGCAATTGAGTATGCGGGGAATCGGACCTGAAGGGGCAAAGTTCCGAAAATGGGCAGTGGTCTCTGTCGGTAGACAAGACTGTTACCATCTGCAGGGTGAGATCCGAGAACATCCCGGTGGCGGGCTTTTCTGTAAGGAAGCACGTCATTGTGGCGTCTGGAGGCTCATAATCGCCGGCGGCGGCGAGGAGGGTAACCTTTTGCCTTTCCTGGCTGAACAGGAAGACACAGGCGCGCTGGTATGGTACCATCTGATGCAGCAGGTGAAGGGCTACTTTAGCGATGGCATCCTTTGACCAGGCAGCCAGGATCGCCTGATCCAGTGTTCGTAAGCTCACCAGCCTCCTGGCATAGCGTTTCAGCGCCTCTTCTGCCTCTTTGCGCCCGGTAATGTCACGTCCCACTCCCACCAGTCCGATGATTTGTCCGTCGCTGTCGCGTAATGGCACTTTGGATGTAAGCAGCCAGCGCAGCTCGCCGCCGGGGAGGGTGATCTTTTCCTCCCGGTCGACCACCCGTTGTCCGGAGCGAAGCACCTTTTGATCGTCCTCCCAGAAACTCCTGGCTATCTCCGGGGGATAGAAGTCAAAGTCGGTTTTTCCTAATGCTTCGCTTTCCGTCCTCACCCCCATGTATTCCAGGTCGGCACGGTTGGCCAGCGTTTTGCGCCCCTCTGAGTCTTTAACGTAGACGTTTTCGGGTATGAGATCAATGATGGTGCGCAACAGGATGCGCTCTGCGCGCAGCTCTGCTTCGGCCAGCCTGGCGTCCGCGTATAGCCGCGCGTTCTCGATGGCGATGGCTGCGGCAGCGGCCAGCGATTCCAGCAGCCGGATATCCTCTGGCCGGAAGTGGCCGTTCACTCTGTTCAGCACCTCCATCACACCGATAACTTCGCCCTTGCTGTGGATGGGAACGGCCATAATGGAACGGGTGACAAATCCGGTTACGGCGTCCATCCCGGGATAGAAGCGGGGATCCTGTCGCACGTCCTGTACGATGGTCGCCTGGCCACTTTGCGCCACCCAGCCGGCTATCCCGGTGCCCGGAGGGAGACGTTGTCCCCTTAACATATCTGTGCCGCCACCTGCAGCCGCCACGAATTCGAGCGTCCCGTCTTCGTTAAGGAGGAGTATGGAAGAGGCCTCCGCCTGGAATACCGTGCACGCCTGTTGCGTGGAAGTGGAGAGGACTTCTTCCAGCTCGAGGCTGGAGGTGGTGGCCTGAACAGCTTCGTTCAGAGCAGCCAGTGCTTCTGTGCGCAGTCTGACCTCGGTGAACAGGCGGGCATTTTCCAGAGCGATAGCAATCCGGTCGGCCAGTGCCTCGAGCACTCTTGTGTCGCTCGCGTCAAAGGCAGCGGGCATGTCACTCCCGACGTGGAGCATGCCGATCGTCATGTCCCCCGCCTGCACTGGTATGACCAGTTGGGAGCGCAGAAGTGGTCTGGCCTGCATGTCGTCTGCAACCAGCGAGCCTCCCCGCCGACCAGCTTCTTCTTCCTGCCTGGGAGGAAACAGAGAGACGGAGCTGCCAGCCACCGATTTGAGCACCAGTTCCCCACTCTCGTGGTCCAGGAGTGAGAGCCCTATATAGGGATATTCGAAGGCCTCATAAACCAGATGGGGGATCTTTTCGATCAGTTTGTTCACGTCCAGGCTGGCAGCGATCTCGCGCCCCACTTTGTTCAGCATGGTCAGTTGGGCCACCCTCTGTCGCAGTTCCTCTTCCGCCTGAACGCGTTCTGTGATATCTATGACAGCGGTCTGCACGGCCGGCCTGCCCATGTAATCAATGAGCGTGGAGGCGGCTGCCACCCAGAATATGGATCCATCCTTGCGCACCGCGCGGAACTCGTAGTATACAGGGGGGTTTTTACCGTCCAGACGATTGGCGATGCGTTTGAGCACAGAGGGGCGATCTGCGGGGTGGGCCAGTCCGGCAACCTGCTCCGGAGAAAGGACCAGCAGTTCCTCCACGGTGTATCCGAGCATGTTGGCGATGGCCTGGTTGGCGAAGACGATACGCCCGTCCTGGAAGATGATCATCCCCTGGAGCGAGCGCTCAACCATCAGGCGGTATGTACGCTCAGATTCCTGGAGCGCCATCCAGGCGCGCCGCTTTTCATCGCGCAGGCACTTTTCTTCCAGCGCCTGCTCGACTGCCGTGCCCAGCCGCGCCAGGCGGTCCTTGAACACGCAGTCGGCAGCGCCCTGCCGCATGCATTCAACCGCTGCCTCTTCCCCGATGCTGTCGGCAACGACTATAAAAGGTATATCCAGTTCATGTTCTCTGAGCAGACGGAGCGCCTCGGGCACACTGAATTCGGTAAGCCCGTAATCGGCCAGGATGATGTCGAACTCGCGTCCGGCCTGGGCGGTTTCTTGCAACGCCCCGATGTACTCAGCTCTGGTCTCCACGCGGAGCCACTCAGGCTCGAAGCCGGCACGGTGCAGCCCGGCCAACATCAGCTCAAAATCTGCGTGCCGATCCTCCAGGATAAGCACACGAAGCGGGGTGCCCATAGTTCACCTTCCCACATCCTGTGCCCTTTCGCAGATTGGTCAACCTGAGGTTTCTGCTGCCTGCCAGCGCAGGATCAGTTCCCTGGCTGCTCGCACCTCGTCCAGCCGGCGCACCGGGGCATGGTATGGAGCATTGTGAAGCAGGTCGGGAGTGGTGCGCGCCTCCTCAGCAATGCGCAGCATTGCTTCTGCGAATCTATCTAGCGTTTCTTTGCTCTCCGTCTCCGTCGGCTCGATCATCAATGCTTCTGGGACGATGAGGGGGAAATAGTTGGTCGGTGGGTGAAAGCCGTAGTCAATCAGCCGCTTCGAGATGTCCAGCGCCCGCACTGTGGGTGCTCCGGGCAGACGTCCCTCGCAGACGAACTCATGCATGCAGACGCGATCGTAAGGCACCGGATAGGTATCCTTGATCAGCTCTTTCAAGTAATTGGCATTGAGCACTGCATGCTCTGCCACACGGCGCAGGCCATGTGCTCCCAACATGCGGATGTAAGTGTAGGCGCGCACCATAATCCCGAAGTGACCATAAAATGACTTGACCCGCCCGATGGACTTGGGAGGTGACACCAGGGTGTAGAAGACCTCCCTGTCGCCGGAGCGGCTGGGGTCAACAGCCACGATGGGCGAGGGGAGAAAGTCGCACAGCATGCCTGAGACGCCCACAGGCCCTGCTCCAGGCCCGCCGCCGCCGTGGGGGGTGCTGAAGGTCTTGTGCAGGTTGTAGTGGAACACGTCGAAGCCCAGGTCGCCGGGGCGGGCGATGCCCAGCAGGGCATTCATGTTGGCTCCGTCTCCGTACATCAGCCCACCGTGTTCGTGAACCAGTGCGCAGATCTCTTCCAGGTGCTCGTCGAAAAGGCCCAATGTGTTGGGGTTGGTGAGCATCATGCCCACCAGGCGCTCACCATGCTCGCGGCAGAGGGAGCGTAAGGAGTCCAGATCAACGTTGCCCCGCCTGTCTGAAGGGATTTCGACGACCCGCAGGCCACTCATCGTGGTGGAAGCAGGGTTGGTGCCATGAGCCGAATCGGGCACCAATATCACGTCCCGCCAGGCCTCACCACGGTCGAGGTGCCAGGCGCGCATAATGAGCACACCGGTCAGCTCGCCATGCGCCCCCGCTGCCGGCTGGAGGCTGATGCCGGCGAAACCGCCGATCTCCTTCAAGAATTCCTGGAGACGGTACATCAGGGCGAGCGCCCCCTGGACTGTTTCCTCACTCTGGTAAGGATGGAGACGGGTGAAGCCGGGCAGCCGGGCCAGTTCTTCGTTGATCCTGGGGTTATACTTCATTGTGCATGAGCCGAGCGGGTAGAACCCCGTGTCTACGCTGTGGTTGAGCTGGGAGAGGCGGGTATAGTGGCGCACCAGGTCCAGCTCGCTGACTTCCGGCAAAGGGAGTTCGTCACGCAACAGCTCTGCCGGCACCGGGGCAGGCGATACGTCCAACTCCGGCAGCGAAGTGGCGCAACGGCCAGGGCGCGCCAGCTCAAAGATCAGCGGTTCGGGCATTATAGCTCCTGTTGAGTTTCTATACGACTGACTGGCGCAGACAAAACTGCGACCTGCGCTCATGGAAAGCACGGCGTAACCATCCAGGCGGTGATTGTAGGGGCGCAGCGGTGCTGCGCCCGTATCCTGTGTAGCAGCGCTGCGCCCATAGCCTGCGCAGCGGTGCTGCGCCCGTATCCTGTGTAGCAGCGCTGCGCCCATAGCCTGCGCAGCGGTGCTGCGCCCGTACCCGGCGGAGGCTATTCAGGTGCTCCGCACCGTACATCGGCCCGCGCCGGCACACCGGATTGCCGTCAGAAATCCGCCAGTGCTGCTACCAGCAGTTCGATCTCCGCACGCGTGTTCATCTCAGTCACACACAGCAGCATATGCCCTTCCAGGTGCGGGTAATCGCGCCCCAGGTCATAACCACCGATGATGCTGTGTTCTCTGAGAAGATACGCGTTGAGTTCTGCCACCGGGCGTGGGCAGCGGACCACGAATTCGTTGAAAAATGGCCTGTCACGCAGAACTGTGTAACCGGACAGTTCAGCGATACGGTCGGCGGCGTAGTGTGCCTTGTGATAGCACAACTCGGCCACACGACGCAGCCCACAGCGGCCCAGAGCGGCCAGATAGATCGCGGCAGCCAGCGCCAGCAGGCCCTGGTTGGTGCAGATATTGGAGGTGGCCTTTTCGCGCCGGATATGCTGCTCGCGGGTCGAGAGTGTGAGCACAAAGCCGCGTTTCCCCTCGGCGTCCACCGTCTGGCCAACCAGCCGGCCGGACATTCTGCGCACGTACTCCATGCGGGTGGCGAAAAAGCCCAGGTACGGCCCGCCGAAGTTAAGGCCAATGCCCATACCCTGCCCCTCACCAACGACGATGTCCGCTTCCATTGCTCCTGGCGGCTTGAGCAGCCCCAGTGCAATCGGATTTGCTGCCACGATCAGCAGCGCTCCCACGGCATGTGCAGCCCTGGCCAGTGGTGTCAGATCCTCAATGTAGCCCAGGAAATCGGGATATTGGACTACGATGCAGGCGGTATTCTGATCGAGGAATCCGGTGAGCTCACCATCGGGCATGTCCCCGACGAATTCAAGGCCCATCCCTTGAGTGTAAGTGCGCACCACGGAGCGGTATTCGGGGTGCACCCAGGGTGATAGGAGCACCTTTCGCCGCTTCATGCGGTGGACGTTGAGAGCAGCGATGACTGCCTCGGCAGTGGCGGTTGCGCCGTCGTAGTGGGAGGCGTTGGAGACTTCCATCCCGGTGAGGGCGCAGATCATACTCTGGTACTCGAAGATGGCCTGCAGTGTCCCCTGGCTGATCTCCGGCTGATAAGGCGTGTAAGCGGTGAAAAACTCCCCCCGCCTGATCAGCGCATCCACCACGGCAGGGACAAAATGGCGATACGCGCCCGCCCCCAGGAAACATGGGCGGTCGGTGGTCAGGTTGATGGCGGCGAGGCCCTCAACCTCGCGCCGTACCTCCATCTCCGAGAGTGGTGGGGGCAGATTAAGGGCAGGGAAGCGGGCATGCGCGGGGACGTCGGTGAACAGCTCCTCCAAAGAGCGCACGCCGACGACCTCGAGCATGGCAGCCCGGTCTGCTTCGGAGTGGGGGATGTAAGGCATCTTACTCCTCGGAGATAAACTCTTCGTAGGCCTCAGGGGCCATCAGCCCGTCGAACTCTGCCGGGTCGAATGGGACGAAGCGGATCATCCAGCCGCTGCCGTAAGGGTCCTTGTTGACCAGCTCTGGAGCATCTTCAAGCTCCTCATTGATGGCTGTGATCCTGCCTCCCATCGGCATATAGAGGTCGGAGGCGGCCTTTACCGACTCGACAACGCCGAAGACATCTCCTTTGTCAAACTCATCCCCCACCTCCGGCAGCTCCACGTAGACGATGTCGGAGAGGGATTCCTGAGCATGATCGGTGATCCCGCAGACCAGTTCATCATCATCCCAGCGTACCCACTCATGGGTCTCGACATAGCGTGCTTCGGGGTCCAGTTTCATCTTTGTCCCTCCTTAAAGTCTTGAGTGGAATGTGGCTGCTATTTTGTGAAGTTACAGGAGTTGCCCAGCAAAAGGGTTTAAGTGCCTATCCGAAAAACGTAACCGACGCATCCCTATGCGTCGGTATAAGCGGCATAGGGATGCCGCTTGTACGGTTTTTCGGATAGGTTCTAAGTGCAGGGTCACCAGGGTGGCAGGTTGCCAATACATCTCAACATCCTGGCGTTTGGCATATCTTGCAGGGCTTTGGTTGCAATTGCCAGGGCGATGTCAGGCCCGGAACTCTGCTTTCTTACTATTATATTCAATGGATACATAATAGCAAACAGCGACTTGACAGGGATTCCGCGGTAAAGTGCTGCATATGTCACAACCCGCCCGATCACTCGCCGGATTGTGTCCGGCGAGCACGAGGCGGGTAGTTACGAACGGATCAAACCGCCATCGCTGGTAATTACCTACCCGGCTGCCTGCCCCCGTGTGCCGATTGGAAAACGACCTTAACGGGCACCTGCGGTGCCGGGCGTCGTCCTGCGCCGACTGCTGGCCGAAGGCCCAAAGCGGGCTACTTCAGCCGGCAGGGGCAGGCAGTTACGATAAAACGAACCATTCCACGTCCCCCGTGACAAATGGTTTATGCCGGACGCGCTCCGTGCTTCCGTATCACGTCTACCAGTCCCTGACGTACCCGGCAATTCTCGAAGGCAAAGGAACGCAGAACCCGGTCTAGATCGGCCTCCGACATCCCCTTGAACCGTTTGGCGTAGGCCGGTTGCATCAGGCTGGCGACGTAGCATGAGAGCGCCGCCTGCGCCAGATAGCGCGGGTTCGCCTGCGAGTCAATGTCCGGATCGCCGATCTCCTGCTCGACATGGCGGGCCAGTTCCCTCACTATCCTCAGCGCCGGAGCGTTGGAGGACATCCAGAAGTCCACTCCCAGCCGCCGCTTAGCTTTCAGGATGGGCGCGATGACCTCCATATACTCAGAGTCGGGCGCGACCTCGACCCATCCCATCGCACCAACGTCCTTATATGTCCAGGTCGTCCAGTGCGCGCCGTACTCTTCGAACACGTCAAGCTGATCGTCGAGCGCGCGCAGGCGGTCAGGGATTTCTTTCCGCGGGCCGTTGAACCCGGCGCCGAACTCGCCCACCCACAACGGGACATTGTGCTTTTGGGTGAATTGAGTTCCCTCGTGCCCCAGGAAGACCTGCACTTGCTTCTGCCGGTCCCAATGCTCACCGCCGATCTCGCCGGGGTAGCGGCCGGGGCCAAAGCCAGCGGCATTATAATTGTGACTGCTGTAGACAAGGTTATCCGCAAATGGTGCCTCCAGTCCGGCGAAGCGGCTGGAGAAAAGATCGCCTTCCAGGAAGATGATGTGGTCGGGGTCAATCGCGCGGATGGCGCTCACCACGCGGCGATAGACGCGGTTGATCACGTCCCAGTCCGGCGTGTAGACGTCGCTGAAACGCCCGTGCGGTGCGTTGGTGACCGGCTCGTTCATCACATTATAGCCAGCGACGGTGGGATTGCCCTTGTAGCGACGGGCGAACTCTTCCCACAGTGCCACGAAGCGATCCTGAAACTGTTTGTGCTGCCAGAAAAGGGTGTGACGACTCGAGTTATCGCAATGCCAGTCAGGGTTCTGCCAGCCCTGGACGGCGTGCAGGTCCAGGATGACGTAGAGGCCATATCTGGCGCACCAGCCGATGGCGCGATCCAGCCGCGCAAAGCCCGATTCCAGATAGTGGAACGGCTCGTCGTCGCGCTCGAAGTGGCGGTAGTTAAGCGGCAGGCGCACGACGGTCGCGCCGCAGGACTTGATGAAGGCGACGTCCTCCTCGGCGAAGAAATAGTCGAGCAGGCGGTCAAAGAAAAACTGTGCCTTCTCCGGTCCCAGCACCTGCGCCATCGCCGCGCGCAGGCCGTGTTCGTCGCCCGGGTATCCATCAATAAAGTGCTCCATATTCATCCATCCGCCGACACAGACGCCGCGCAGGCGCACCGGATGCCCCTGAGAGTCTACGATCTGGTTGGATTTGACTTGCAGGATATCCATTTGAAACCCCCCGTGCAGAGTATGATTGTAACGCCAGGCCGCCGGTGCAAAAGGGATCCCCTGGCAGCCTTGCGCTTAAGCCTGTCGGTTTGAGGCGCAGCTTTGTCGGACGATCACGTGGCCCCTACGGTCGTCCCTCTATCTGACGGCACAGACGTATACCGTCCAGTGCGTTAGCCTCATCCGGGTCTATCTGGAGCGCAGCGTCAAACAGGGGATAGGCTTTCTTACACTCGTCCTTGTAGAAGTAAGCCAGTCCCAGGGTATAGAAGTACTCGATAGCAGGCCCGCGCACCCAGCCGGTCTCAAACGTGGCCTCGATGCTGCCATCCGGTCTCATACGGAGAGGCCCGGTACTTACCTGTGAACCTGATAAAGCTCTGAGGCCGTCGAACCAGCCCGTATAAGATACGCCCACCGCCGGTCGGGGCGGATTTCGCAACGTCACGGTATACACCCCAGAGTGAGTATCCAGCGTCACCGTGCCCGTGGCACCGGCCCAGGTTTCCCCGGCCCACGCCTCTGGCCTCAGCACGGCAAGCAAGAGTGAGCGATCATACGCCTTCAATGGTACAAACTCGCCACGCATCATTGCGCTGGAGGAGGGGGTCGTACCACCTGCTTTTTCCTCGGCCGTGATGAAGAATCCCCGTGCTCTCTGTCGCGCAGCCACGCATTCCCAGTAGATAGCCTGCTCGAAATTAGGTATCGCTCCCTCGTAGTTGCGCCGCTGCCAGTAGGTAATCGCCAGAGCCCCGAATGCCCGTCCGAAGCGTGGGTTCACAGCAATCGCCTGCTTCAGGTGAGTTTCCGCCAGTTCGTAGTTCCCGAGATGTATCAGATATGTCCATCCCTGTTCAAAGTGAGCCTGCGCCTCGTTCGGGTCTATCTCAGCAGCCTTCTGAAAACTCTCCAGGGCAGCGTCTACGTCGCCTAATTTACGGTGGATCCTCCCAAGCGCTATGTGGATGTGGGGCAGGTAAGGGTGTATCTCAAGCGCGCGCCGGTAGGCAGCCTGTGCATCCCGGTAATAACCCTGTACTTCCAGCACATAGCCGTGGTTGCGTTGCACATCCACGCTGTGCTCGTTCAGCCGGAGGGCGGTTTCGATGGCCTGGTTGGCCTCCACCCAGCGACCGGCGTCCGCGTACGCCTCCGCCAGATAGGAGTACCCCTCTGCATAACCGGGGTCAAGATCAACGGCGTGTTTGCAGGCTTCGATGGCCTGATCAAAATCTCCTTCCCAGTCATAAGCCATTCCCAGCACAGCCCACGCGGGCGCACTTTGCGGCGACATATTTACGGCCTGCCTGGCATGGTAGATCGCCTCATCGAAACGCCCTTCCAGGGTCAGCAGGCGCGCCAGGGGAATGTACGGCCGGGGATTGGTGGGTTCCAGTGTGATGGCCTGTTCATAGGCTGCAATGGCCTGTGTCAGCTCTCCCCTCAGGTACAGCTCCTCAGCCTCGGCTATGTAAGATGCGGCCGGGCGCGTCGGGGTCGGTGTGGGCACGAAGGGGGTTACCGCCTCTTCATGCTTTACCAGGCTATAGACGTAGAGGCTGACCGCGATCAGTGCCAGCAGGATTGCCACGCGCACAGGCGAAGAACGGCGTTTCTTCTTGCGTGGGATAGTCGGTTCCAGGTACATCGCTATTCGTGCAACCAGGGCTGCCATAAAATATAACATACAGCAGCCGATTTGACCAGCATTGGCTGCTGCCTGGCCGGCGCTGGCTTGAAGGCCGATAACGCCCTGAAAAGTATCTTGACTTTTCTTGAGGATGCCGTAAAATCCGAGCTACCTGGCAGTCAGGGTGTCCGTCACTTTTTGCACGAGACGGGGGCGAGAGCAGGCTGTGGCCGGTCGTGCCGACGTCGGTTGTAGGGCAACTGCTCGCAGTTGCCCTGCTGTGGCCGGTCGTGCGGCGTTGGTTGTAGAGCAACTGCGAGCAGTTGCTCTACACTGTGCGCGGCGTCGGGCGTGGTCTGAAGACCGGCCCGAGCCGGAGGGATGCAAATATGACGGACACCCCGGCAGTCAC
>Ga0209101_1000834_pt1 | contig 24698 bp, 25 predicted proteins | sample ConPoolayeCmetaG_FD_185481 | JGI IMG/M metagenome (GOLD analysis project Ga0209101, IMG submission 185481) | Hot spring microbial mat communities from California, USA to study Microbial Dark Matter (Phase II) - Cone Pool mat layer C metaG... ...
AAGAGGCCGCTATCCGTTTGCTACCCACAGGCGACTCCGCTGAGATCGCCGTGGCGGCGACGCGGGCGCTCAACGCCACGGTTGTGTTGCTGCGAGACGGCATCGAGGTACAGCGATGGGAAGCCTTTATCGCACCGGGATCGCCTTTCCTTGCTACGGGCGGCCCTGCAGCCGGCAGCGAGTGGAGCGTACAGGTATTTGCGGAGGGGGTACTGATTGCACAATCAAGGCCATAGCAGCCCCGATTGCCCCAGGCGAAGAAAGCGGCTCTGCCCGGCCAACTGATGGCGCAGGTTAACTCGCGCAGCACGGAGGGATGGGTATGGCACGCAAACGGGCCTCTGAAGACATATGGGCAACCATCGGAGGGGACTGTCTTGACATAACAGCCCTTATATGTATAATCACCGCACCAAAGCTATACACCTGTCAGGTGCCTGTCCGGGAACCTGCGGGGTGGGCTTTCCAGCCTGCTTTGACAGCCGGAGAGACTGTCTTACACCTTTCGGACAGGCTCTAAGTGCCTATCCGAAAAACGTAACCGACGCATCCCTATGCGTCGGTATAAGCGGCATAGGGATGCCGCTTGTACGGTTTTTCGGACAGGCTCTAAATACCGTAGCCAGGCAGTCTACGGTTTTTTCTTCTAATGCCATTCTAATACTGCTCGGGTAAGATAGCGAAATTGTAACTATCCAGCCCGATTTAAATCGGCCTCTTTTGGCTCTGTGCCAGACGTCGGCCTGCGCTGATGTTCCTGTTGCTCCTGGCCGACCTGCTCTTGGTGTACCAGCGGGCGTTGTTGGCGCGGGCAGACATGTGGCGCGAAGTGCCCGAAGAGAGCGATTTCAATCGGCATGAACAGCTACACGAAATCATGAACTGGCCTGCTATCTACCGCGCGGGAGATGAGCTATGATAGATGTTACCGCTCTGACCAAATCCTATGGCTCCATCGAGGCTCTCAAAGGGGTAACTTTCCACATCGCGCCCGGCGAGATCGTTGGCCTGCTGGGGCCGAACGGCGCCGGCAAGACAACCTGTATCAAAATCCTCACCGGTTACCTGCACCCGGACTCCGGCAACGTCAGGATTAACGGGTTGGACGTGTTGACGCACACCCGTCAGGTGCAGGCACTCATCGGCTACCTGCCGGAAAGTGCCCCGCTCTACCCGGAGCTCTCGGTACAATCCTACCTCAAGATGATCGCCGGGCTGCGCCAGATCCCGGAATCGGAGCAGGTGGCCCGCATCTCCGAGGCGGTCTACGCCACCGGACTGGCCGATCACCTGACCAGGCCGATCGGCCATTTGAGCAAGGGTTATCGTCAGCGCGTGGGACTGGCCCAGGCCATCATCCACAAGCCCCGGCTGCTGATCCTGGACGAGCCGACTATTGGGCTGGACCCCACGCAGGTGGTGGAGATCCGCCGTCTGATCCGCCGCCTGGCTGCGCACAGCACTGTGTTGTTCTCCACCCACATCCTCTCAGAGGTTGAAGCGCTCTGCGATCGGGTCATCATCCTGATGGGCGGGGAGATTCGGGCCGACGCCCGGCTCTCAGAGCTGGCCTCTACCCCGAACGCAGTCCTGGTACTGAGAGAAGCGACGGCCGGGGTCGAACAGGCGCTGCGCAATCTGAACAACGTTCGCACCGTGGAACGCGTCACCACCGCCGACGGTTACCCCACCTACCGGGTGATCGGCTCCAGGGACATCGCCAACGGTGGCGACTTGTGTCCGGCGATATATGAACTGGCACGGCGTGAGGGCTGGCCGGTGCGTGAGATCCACCGTGAGGTCCGCACGCTGGAGACAATCTTCAACGAACTTGCCACAGCAGCCTGATACGGAGTGCGATTATGAACAGTCTGACGAAGCAAACACTCTCGATCACGCGCAAGGAGCTGGCAGGTTACTTTGGCTCACCGATGGCGCTCATCTTCGTGGGCACCTTCCTGGTCATCACGCTTTTCTCCTTCTTCTGGATAGATACTTTCTTCGCCCGGGGCATCGCCGACGTGCGCCCTCTCTTCCGTTGGATGCCCCTTTTGATGATCTTGCTGGTGGCGGCCCTGACTATGCGCCAGTGGAGCGAGGAACAACGCTCCGGCACGCTCGAAATTCTGCTCACCCTCCCTGTCTCACCCCTATGTCTGGTGGTGGGCAAGTTCCTGGCAGTGATGACACTGGTGCTCGTTGCGCTGGGAGTGACCATCTTTCTCCCCATCACCGTTTCGCTGCTGGGAAATCTGGACTGGGGGCCGGTCCTCGGCGGCTATCTGGCAGCGGTGCTCCTGGCCGCAGCCTATGCCGCCATTGGACTGTTCGTCTCCTCCCGTACCGATAACCAGATCGTGGCACTTATCCTCACCGCCCTGCTATGTGGCCTGTTCTACCTGGCAGGATCGCCCGGCCTGACAGACTTTTTCGGCGAAGGGGTGGCAGAGGTGCTGCGGGCTATCGGCTCGGGTAGCCGCTTCGAGTCCATCCAGCGGGGTGTGGTTGACCTGCGTGACCTGCTCTACTATCTCTCGCTGACGGGTATTTTCCTGGCCCTCAACGTCCTGTCACTCGAAAGCAAGCGCTGGAGCACCGGCGAGAGCACGCTGGCACACCGACGCAACATGACCATCACGACCGCTCTGCTGGCGCTTAACCTGGTCGTGCTCAATATCTGGCTCTACCCGCTGCGCACGCTCCGGCTTGACCTTACTGCCGAGAAGCAATACACCCTCTCCCGCGCCACACGTGATATACTGAGCAACCTGAGCGAGCCATTGCTGATCCGTGGCTACTTCAGCGAAAAGACCCATCCGCTGCTCGCTCCGCTTATCCCCCGCATCAGAGACATGTTGCAGGAATATAAGCTCGCCTCCGGCGGGAAGGTGCAGGTGGAAATCATTGACCCGGCCAGGGACCCGGACGCCGAGGCTGAGGCCAATCAGACTTACGGCATCAGGCCAACACCGCTCCAGGTGGCCGGTCGTTATGAAACCTCTATCATCAATGCCTACTTCGACATCCTTATCCGCTACGGTGACCAGAGCGCGACACTGAACTTTCGCGATCTCATCGAAATCGAGTATGGTCGTGAAGAGATCAATGTCCGCCTGCGCAACCTGGAATACGACCTCACCAGTTCGATCAAGAAGGTGGTCTACGGGTTTCAGAGCATTGATACAGTGCTGGCCTCGCTGGACGAGCCGGCAGAGCTGACGCTCTATGTCACCCCGGCCACGCTCCCGGAGTGGCTGGCCGAAGCTCCGGCAACAATCGAGAAGGTAGCCCAGGAGATAGCCAGCCGCTCAGCAGGCAAGTTCGTCTTCCGTACGGTAAATCCCGATGCGCCTGATGCCGGTGTCACCCGCCAGCAGTTGTATGAACAGTATAGCCTGCAGCCCTTCGCTGTCTCGCTCTTCTCACCGGATACCTACTACCTCCATATGCTCCTGCGCGTCGGCGATCAGGCCCAACTGGTATTCCCTTCAGGCGAGCTTAGCGAAGCCGAGGTGCGCACAGCCATCGAATCAGCGCTGAAGCGGGCTTCTGCCGGCTTTCTCCAGGTGGTCGGGCTATGGACGCCCCCGGCCACTCCCACAGAGAACATCTTCGGACAAATGCAGCAGCCGCTCTCAAGCTGGCGGCAGCTCCGCGAATCCCTGAGTCAGGAGTACGAGGTCCGTACCGTAGACCTGAGTACAGGCAAAGTGCCCGCCGATGTGGACGTGCTGGTGGTCGTTGCTCCGCGCAATCTGAGCGACAAGGAACGCTTCGCTGTGGACCAGTATCTGATGCGCGGGGGCTCGGTCATTGTGGCGGCCGGTAACTACGGTATCACCATTGACCAGTTCTCCGGCGGGCTGGCGCTGGAGCCACTCGAAAATGGCCTTAATGAGCTGCTGGCTACTTACGGCATCACTGTCGAGAAGCGCCTGGTGCTCGATCCGCAGAACGAGCAGTTCCCTGTACAGACTGTCCGCCGGGTGGGCAACTTCCAGGTGCAGGAGATCATCGCAATGAACTACCCGTTCTTCGTTAACATCCGCCCCGACGGTATGGCAAAAGATAGCCCCATCGTGTCCAACCTGCCCGAAGTAACGCTAAACTGGGTCTCTCCGATCACAGTGGACGAGGCAAAGAATGCCGGCCGGCAGGTCACGGTCCTGCTGCGCTCCAGTCCGCAGTCCTGGACCCAGACTGACACGAACATCCAGCCCGACTTTAGTACCTATCCGGAGCAGGGTTTCCCGATCGGAAGTGAGCGCAAATCTTATCCCCTGGCCGTCTCGGTGCAGGGCACTTTCGAGAGCTTCTTCAAGGATAAACCCTCACCGTTCGGCGAGGAAGCGCTCGAGGGGAAGGAGGAAGCCCAGTCTCCGCCTCCCACACTGGAAGCCTCGCCAGAGACGGCGCGACTCATCGTTATCGGCAGCGCCGAATTCGTGGACGATATTGTCTTCGATATTTCCTCCAGCCTGGTCCGGGACCGCTATCTCAACAGCCTCAAGCTGGTACAGAACGCAGTGGCCTGGTCCACAGAGGACCTTGACCTGCTCGACATCCGTGCCCGGGGCACGTATGCCCGGGTGCTGAAGCCGTTGAGTGAGGAGGAACGTTCCTTCTGGGAAGGGGCAAACTATGTGGCAGCGCTCCTGGCCGTGGTTGCCATCGGCGTGGTGTGGAACACACGCCGGAAAAATGAGCAGCCAATGGAGTTACTCCGCGAGGGGGTGAGGGAATGAGGCGCATTCATCAAATCCTGACCGGCGTTCTGGTCCTGCAGCTTATCCTCAGCGTGATAGTCTTCTGGCCCAGGAGGAGCACGGGAGCGGAGAAAAAGCCGCTCCTCCCGGACCTTAAAACGGAGGATGTGGTATCACTGACCATCACAGACTCCGAGGGCAGGCATATCGTCCTGCGACGCTTCGGCGAGGAGTGGGTGCTTCCTGAGGCCGATAACTACCCGGTCACAGGGAGCAAAGTCACTTCCGTGCTGGAGAAGATCGCGAAGATCGCCACCGGCCGGCTGGTAACGCGCACCGAGGCCAGCCACAAGAGGCTCAAAGTGGCAGCAGATGATTTCGTCAGCCGCATCGAGCTTGAGAAAACCGACGGTACCAGGTACACGCTATATCTGGGTTCCTCGCCACGTTATGGAGCCACCCACTTCCGTCTGGAGGGACAGAACGAAACTTACCTGACTGGCGAGCTTTCTTCGTGGGAGACAACGACCTCCGCTGCCTCATGGATTGACACGACCTACCTGAACATCCCCCGTACTGATCTGGTCAAAGTGACACTTGAGAATGCCCACGGGTCATTCGTCTTCACAAAGCAGGCACCCGGGGAAGGGGGGGAGGAAAAATGGGCGATGGAGGGACTGAAAGAAGGTGAATCACTGGCCCAGGATAAGCTCACTACCCTGCTTCAGCGGGTGACTCTGCTTAACATGGTACGTCCGCTGAGCAAGGAGGAAAAACCTGAGTACGGGCTTGCTGCCCCAGGTGCTGTGATCACGCTGGAAACGGCCAGCCAGCAGGTGATCCTTCAGGTTGGCGCAGAGTTGGACGATCAGAGCTACGTGGTTAAAGCCTCGACCTCCCCGTATTATGTGGCGGTTTCCAGGTACAATGTTGAGCTGCTGCTGAACAACGGCCGCGATGAATTCGTCCAACTGCCTCCCACACCCACGCCTCAGTCTCCTGAGGCCTCGCCAACCCCGGAAGGGTGAAAGGAGTAGAAACATGTCATGGTTCGTTATCCTGCCGGTGCTGCCAATATTGCTGGCGTATCTTGGCGGTGTCACCGTAGCGCTCATACTTGTGATACGTCAGCGCAGCCTGCCGGCCATCCTGGCCCTGATCGGCTTTACCGTGCTTGCTGCAATGGTCCTGTTTAATTTCTTTAGAGCACCGGTTGTCGAGTTTATGGCACGAATGAGGCCTTTCAGACGTCTGGGGGTCGCTCACGCCAGCCTTGGTTGTTGCTGCAGCGTGTTTGACGTGGCCGCCATTGTGTGTCTTATTATCGCTCTGTGGCAGGCGCTGACCGGCAGGTCTGCTGGCAGTGCGACATGATAGCAGCGGGCCCCTCGCAAGAAGCTGAAAGAGGTGTGAGGACCTGCGAGTTTGATTATCAGTTGCCATCTGAGCTTATCGCGCAGACGCCTGTCGAGCCGCGGGATGCCTCGCGTCTGATGGTGTTGGACCGGTGCACAGGTACAATATTGCACCGGCGGTTCTATGAGCTGCCGGAATTCCTGCGTCCCGGTGATCTGCTGGTGTACAACGAAAGCCGTGTCATTCCGGCACGGCTTTTTGCTTGTAAGCCGACCGGTGGCCGGGTGGAAATTTTACTGCTGCGGCAACGCAGCGCCGAGACTTGGGAGAGCCTGGTGAAAGGCAAGTCCGTGCGGCAGGGCACACGTCTGCTTCTGCTCGACGGCCCTGGCGGATCCCCGACCGGTGCTACAGCCGAGGTCCTGGAAAGGGGTGAGCGTGGTCTGTGCGTGCTCGCTTTTGACCGCCCGGCACTGGAGATAGCAGAAGAGGTGGGTACCACACCACTCCCTCCCTACATCCGCACTCCGCTGGCAGACAGGGGGCGGTATCAGACGGTCTATGCCAGGACGCCCGGGTCATCGGCTGCACCGACCGCTGGCCTGCACTTCACGCCAGGGCTGTTGGAACGGTTGAGCACAATGGGCGTCCAATCGGCCTTTGTTACCCTGCACATAGGGTTGGACACTTTCCGTCCGGTGAGTGAGGAGCACATCGAGCAGCACCGTTTACACAGCGAGTATTGCGTGCTGACGGAAGAAACGGCTGAGACGATCAATCGCGCCAGGAAAGCAGGCCGGCGCGTGATCGCGGTCGGGACGACGAGTGTGCGGGTATTGGAAAGCGCGGCATCCGCACCGGGAACTGTCCGGCCGTTTGAGGGGATGACGGGCCTGTTCATCTATCCTGGCTATGAGTTCCGCATTGTGGACGGCTTGATCACCAATTTCCACCTGCCGCGCTCAACACTTCTGATGCTGGTCGCGGCTTTCGCCGGCAAAGAATTTATAGAACGCGCTTACGCTGAGGCAATCCGGCAGCGCTACCGCTTCTACTCATTCGGTGACGCGATGTTAATAGTGTCTCTCAAAAATTAAATTTACAGGCGGTGATGTGAAGGCGAGGGATGTCTCGCCCGTACACTTCAGAAAAACGCATGATGGCAAAAGTGACACGTGGGGCAGGCTTTCTAGCCTGCCAGCAGCCTGGAAAGACCGCTCCACGGTGCGGCTTTTGCCACAATGCAGAAAAACTTTAACTATGCATACCTGCGCGTCGGTATAAGCGGCATAGGGATGCCGCTTGTACGGTTTTTCGGATAGGCTCTTGGTGAAATTTTCGGGTGGCTGTCTATGAAAGCGTTGTTTGGCGGGTTTAAGGAAGATTTGCAATTCTCGCCCCGGTGGATAAGCGGCCTGTTAGTGCTCCTGGCGATGATGCTCATAAGCGTTGTTGAGCCTTGGGTGGGTGAATCGCAACTGGTGGGAGTGCGCCAGGTCATCTTACTGCTTTTTGCGCTGGCAGGCGTCACCTGGCTGCTGGATGCATGGCGCCCCTGGGGCAGATGGGGCATTGTGGTGTTGTTGATTGGCGCCGTCATCGCAGCGGATGCCTGGTTGAGGTTGCCAGGAATGCTTACCCTCCTGGCGATCCCCACTGCCCTGGCTGTGATCATGTCAGAAAGGTATGCTGCTGTGGCTGTTACGCTGGGTGAAACCGGGATACTCATTGCCCTGGCCGGGCATGGTGTGCTGGCGCCGGGATGGAGTGATATTGGGATTGCCCTTTTAGTCGTCTGGAGTGTGTTCGGTGTGGCCTATGCTGTGAATAATCGCGCACACCAGATAGCGCACTGGTCGTGGGGGTACTATCAACGGGCCCTGGACATCCTGAAGGAAACGGGTGGGCAGAGGGAAAGGCTCAAACAGACATTGGATGAGCTGGCGCATGCCAATCGCCAACTGACCCTGGCTGCCGAAAGAATGGCTGCCCTCCGCGCGATTGCAGAAGAGGCCCAGAGGACCAAGACCGCGTTTGTTGCCAATGTCAGCCATGAGTTTCGTACGCCGTTGAACATCATCATTGGACTGGTTGAACTGATGGTGCGGTCCCCCGAAATCTACAGCGTTGTACTATCTCCCAAGTTGCGCAAGGATTTGGAGACCATACAGCGCAACTGTGAGCATCTCTCCAGAATGATCAACGATGTGCTGGATCTCACCCGCATGGAAGCGGGCCGGCTGACCCTTTATCGGGAGCGGATTGACCTGAAGGAGATCGTAGAGAGCAGTGTGGCGGTCGTGCTTCCACTGGTTGAGAAAAAGGGTCTCACCTTGCAGGTCAAGGTCGCAGAGGCGTTGCCGAAGGTCTATTGCGACAGCACCCGGGTAAAACAGGTCTTTCTCAACCTTCTGAGCAACGCCAGCCGCTTCACGGAAGAGGGAGGCATAACTGTAGAGATTGACAGACGGGATCAACACGTCCTTGTCAGCGTGACAGACACCGGCCCAGGCATCTCGCCGGAGGGCCTTGAAAAGCTATTTGAGCCTTTCTGGCAAAGTCCTGGCCAGCTCTGGCGCGATAGGGGAGGGAGTGGGCTGGGGCTGAGTATCAGCAAGCAGTTCATCGAGCTTCACGGTGGACAGATGTGGGTGGAAAGCCAGGTAGGACGCGGCACAACCTTTTACTTTACGCTGCCGGTAGACCCGCCTTTGGAACACGTTGCCCGGGCCGGTCATCCGATCAGGGAGGATTGGATCTGGCGAGAGCATGCGTTCAGAACGGATCGGGTCACCCGCGATGCCCGGCTCACCAGGCCGCGCGTCATCGTGTGGGATGAGACCGGTGCGCTCCTTCCGCAACTGGAACGTTATTACGACGCCGTAGAGTTTGTCGCAGTGGGAGGAATTGAGCAAGCCATACAGGAATTACAGGCCTGCCCGGCCCAATTTATACTCCTCAACACGCTGACACCTGGGACTCTCTGGGAGCAGGCTGCGGTGATTATGCAGGCTGCGCCAGAGACGCCCGTGGTAGGGTGGTCAATTCCCTGCGAGATTGAGCGTCTCGCCAATCTCGGCGTGCTGGGCTATCTGATAAAACCGGTGACAGTCGCCGATTTAGAGAAGGCCCTCGCAGCCGTCGGGCGGCGTGTGAAGCGGGTCCTGGTGGTGGATGATGACCCGGACACGCTGGATGTCCTGGTTCGCCTGCTCCGCGTCTGCGACAGTATGATAGAAGTAACGACAGCCTCCGGCGGCAAAGAAGCGCTGGAGGCATTGCGACAGGCCAGACCCGATTTGATCCTGCTCGATATCGTGATGCCGGAGATGGATGGCTGGCAGGTGGCCGAGGCGATCAGACAAGATGAAGAAATTTCGGGCGTGCCTTTTTACTTCGTATCCGCCCAGGACCCGCCCGGCCTGCAGCCAAGAAGCGAAGGCTGTCTGGTCATGTATGGGGAAGGCTTGTCGCTCAACAAGCTGTTGCATTGCTCGATGGAGATTGCGCGGCTGGTTTTGACGCCAGAGCAAGCACCCGATCCAGTGCCTCGACAAACTCACCAGGTCGCACCGGCTTCGCCAGGTAGAGCGCAGCGCCCAGAGAGCGCGCCAGTTCTTCCTCCCTGACGACCGAACAAACAATGATGGGGATAGAACGGGTCGCCTGGTTTTCGCGCAGATGTAACAGCAACTCCCACCCGTCCACATCGGGGAGCATCACGTCCAGCACGATAATGTCGGGAATGGTGGCCATAGCCACTTCAAGCAGGGAGTGGCCTCTGGCTGTGGAGATAATGCGATACCGGGTGCCCTCGGTGGAACGGCGGTAGAATTCGACCATATCGGGGTTATCGTCTGCCACCAGCACGGTAACTCTGCCCAAAGAGGGCAGCTCGGCACGCCAGAAAACATGGCGATTATCCAGTTGCGCCGTGATCGAGATTTCCTTTGGCGCCAGCAAGTTTCGAGTAAAGTCCTCCACATCGGGCTGGCTCGTTGTGGTTATCGGTGCGATCAGATTGATGATGACGTTGCCTTCCTCCAGCGTGGCGAAGATTTTGATCTCCCCCGATGACATGCAGGCAGCCAGCCGCCTGACCGCCGCGATCAAGACCTGGCGTAGTGCCACCGGGTGGACTGCCGCGACCAGGTCAGGCTGAACGAATTCCACTACGAGCCGGACGCTGCCCCCTACTTCTGGCAGATTCCACAACCCCACTACTCCGTTGATCACCTCCGCGACATCGCTTCTTACGTCCGGAGCGCCGGCCAGTAAAGACGCCAATTCAGATTCAGCCTGCGCGCGCCAATCTACTGCCTGTGCGTCAGACCTCTCTTCTGCCGGTTTGGACTGCTCGACGGTCTGTTCCCAGATGCGTCTTGCCAGTTCGTGGATAGCCTCTTTCTGTATGCGCCAGGCTGTGGCTACGCTGATATTCAGTCTCTCGGCAGTTTCCTCCTGCGTCAACCGCAGCACGAACCGGCTGTACAGCAAGTCGTATATCTGCCGGGGGCGGGCATCTGGTGGCATCCCGGCAGGGGGGGCCATTTCGCCGATCGCGCGCATCAGGGCAGACTTAACCTCAAGCGGGCCGGCATGAGGGTCGCAACCCACCGTTACACATAGCGATTCCGGGGGGCGATAGTCAGGATCGTACAGGTGGGTCAGCGCGTCTCGCAGTTGCTGCTCGAACTCCTCACAGGTGACCATAAGATAGAAAATTGATAGAATCCTGGTATGGACTTTCCGATTCCAGTATAATACAATTTTGGTAGTGGTTCTGGCATAAGTGGCGAGGTTGTAGCCAGACCGAATATTAGTTTACCATGTCGCCTTAGAAAGTCAAAGCCTGGTCTGGGCCGTATCTCAGGATGCCGGAGATTTCGGCTGCTTTCAAGTCTGTATGCATTCATAAAGGGAGGTGTGCTATAGAAGCCAGGTCCTCTACCCTAATTTCTCCACGGGGGAAGTCCAGGTGGAATAGGGACAAGGTTTACTCTAACCTGTCCTATCTACTCATGGTATTACCAGGGGCGATATGGCTGTTTTTGTTTTCGTATCTTCCTATGCCTGGCATAATTTTGGCTTTTAAGGACTACAAGCTGGTAAAACCGCCTGCCGATGCCTTAATCAAGAATACGTTTATTCATAGCCTGATCAAAAGCCCCTGGGTCGGCTTGAATAACTTTAAATACCTGATATTACCCACTAATATCAATGTCACGCTGACTTACCTCCGTAATACGGTTTTGTATAATCTGCTCTTTATGGTTGTGGGGTTGGTTCTTTCTGTTGCCCTGGCAGTTATCATTTTCGAGCTTAAGAACAGGTTTTTGGCCAAAGTCTATCACTCCATTTTCTTTTTGCCGTTTTTTATATCATGGATTGTGGTCGCCTATGTGGTCTACGCCTTGGGAAGCTTTAATGGGATTATCAATAATTTTATCGTACCGCTGGGATATGCACCAATAGAAGTTTATAAGCAGAAGATCGCGTGGCCTTTTATCTTCCTGCTCGCTAATATATGGAAATATACTGGCAACGGTTCTATCATCTATCTGGCGACTATTACCACTATTGAGCGCGAGCTTTATGAAGCCGCTGCAATTGACGGCGCCGGGAAATGGAAACAATTCTTACACATTACCTTGCCCCATCTGACTCCTGTTATTGTGCTGCTACAGATCCTGGCGGTGGGGCGCATCCTCGGTTCTGATTTTGATATGTTCTATACCCTGCCGAACGGATCGGCGTTCGTTAAGGATGTCACATATACGCTGGATATATTTGTGTACACTATGCTGTACAGCTCATTGCCGCTTGGCTATCCTGCTGCAGCGGCTCTCGTGCCGTCTGTTTTTGGTTTCGTCCTGATCCTGATCACGAATGCAATTGTGCGTAAAGTCAGGCCGGAAATGGCGTTGTTTTAGAGCCTATCCGAAAAACCGTACAAGCGGCATCCCTATGCCGCTTATACCAATGCATTAGGAATGTGTCGGTTACGTTTTCCGGATAGGCCTTAGATGGCCGGGAGATGTTTTGACGCTGGCATGATGGATGCCAGCATGGCAGCGAAAGTCTTCAGTTTTATTTCAGTAAAAGGTGACCCAGATATGGATATCTTGAAGCGGAAGAAAAAGCAACGCGATATGCTGGCCCTGCCTGCGGGGGTTAATGCGTTCTTTACCGTTCTGCTGGGGATACTCTGCATTTTGACGCTCATTCCCATTTATGTTATTGTCATCTCTTCGATTACTTCTGAGTCTGCGCTGGCAGCGGATGGTTATCGTCTGTGGCCAAGAGAATTTTCGACTCGTGCCTACAATTTCCTGTTCGCTCGCGGCTCAATTGTTGTGACTAGTTACCAGAATACAATCATTGCCACTGTGGCAGGTACAATCATAACAGTTTTGATGGTTGGGTTATATGCTTATCCGCTGGCGCGGCCTAATTTCAAGTTCAGGAATTTCTTTACCTTCTACGCTTTTTTCACCATGCTATTCAGTGGTGGATTGGTCTCCTATTATATGGTGACCAGGCATATTCTTCGTATTCAGAACACTCTCTTGGCCTTGTTCCTTCCCTCTTCGTTTAGTCCGTTCTGGGTTCTTGTCATGCGCACCTTCTACAAGTCGAATGTGCCCAGTGAGCTAATTGAGGCCGCTCGGATTGACGGGGCAAATGAGTGGCAGACGCTTTTCCGGATTGTCATGCCGCTGGCTGTTCCTGGTTTGGCGACGGTTGCGTTATTCAGCGCAGTCGGCCTCTGGAATAATTTCTTCAATTGTTTGTTACTGGTAGACGAGGCAAAGTACTACAGTCTTCAGTTCACCATCTACACCACGTTGAACAACATTCGCTTCCTGCTCGAAAATGCCGATAAGATGCCGGGGATCGTCAACATTGCCGAGCTGCCCTCACAGACCTTCCGCATGGCTATGGTGGTTGTGACGATAGGACCCATAGTTGTTGCTTATCCTTTCTTTCAACGCTACTTTGTACGTGGTTTGACCATTGGTGCGCTTAAAGGGTGATCGTCTTTCCACTTGGATTAGGTTGGCTATCTCGCTTGTTGCTTACTGATTTAGGAGATGAGCACGAATGATGGATGCGTAACTACGTTTCTGTCATACGTGTTCACTCGTATAAAGTTTCCAGCATCTATAAAAACTAAACTATATGGAGGAGAAAAATGTCTAAAAAACTATCTAGGCGTGACTTTTTGAAGCTGGCTGGTATAACTACTTTCAGTGGTGTTTTGTCATCTTGTGCCAAGGCGACGGGAACACCTACAACTGCTCCTGCTGCTGAGGTATCCACGACAGAGCCCTCTCAGTCCAAGGTAGAGCCTACTCCAGTGCCTACCCCAACTCCCGAGCCTGTTACTCAGCCGACACCACCTGCTGAGATCGCAGTCCTTGACTACTACTGGGTAGGCGGTGGTGATACCGAGGAGCGCCCATTAGTTGAGAAAGCGATAAATGAATATATAGAGCCGCTTATTGGAGCAAATGTGGTCTTCCATATTGTGGGTTGGGGTGATTGGGTCTCCAAGGCTATTACCGGTATTCAGGCTGGCGAGAAAATGGATATTTTCTTTACGGCTGACTGGTGGTTCTACATGCAGTTAGCAACCGATGGCCTGTTAACTCCACTGAACGATGATAATGGGCCAAACGGGAACCTGCTTGAGAACTACGGTCAGGAAATCCTGAAGACCCTGCATCCTGCGTTCATTGTCGGTACCCAGATTGACGGCGTTAACTACGCAGTCCCGACCAATAAGGAACTGGCCGTCCCCGATGGGTTCGTTTACAATGTGGGATTAGCAGAGGAAATCGGTTTCACCCCCGAAGAAGCTGCCAAAGTCAAAAGTTATAGAGACCTGGAACCGTGGTTAGAAAAGGCGAAGGCTGCCCGTCCGGACGAGTATCCTTACCTCGTTGGTGATCGCCGTGATGGCTTTTCACCATATATACAGGATTTCGCCAGCGGCGTTTCCGGTCGCCTGATCAATATGAAGATCGGCCCTGATGCTAACGGGGTGTTCGATGAGACGGTTGTGTCCGTTATGGAAACGGATTACACCAGAGAACGCCTGACTATTATGCGCGAGTGGTATCAGAAGGGCTGGATTCACCCTGATGCCGGTCTGGCCACCTTCGATAGCGGCCAGTATTTTGGTGCGGGTAAGTTCTTCATCGAACCGATGCCGTTGAAGGGGAACAATATCAAAGCTCAGGAGCTTGCTAATGCTTCTGGCAATCCTGACCTGCGCCTGGGCGAAATCTACGGCCAACCCAAGGTCGTTACCACCGTTCATACCGGTGGCTCTATGCTCGCCATCCCCGCGATGTCCAATTATCCGGTGCAGGCTATGAAGTATATAAACCTCCTGCACAGTGATCCCAAGCTCGTCAACATGCAATTGTACGGCGTGGAGGGGGTGCACTGGGAGAAGGAGCCTGATGGCCGGGTGAACCTCAAGAATAGCAACTGGTACAGTGCACATGCTGGTCCGTGGACGGTGGGCGACATTACCTTGCAATTAGTGACCAACAAGGAAGATCCGAACAAGAACAAGCTGCTGATCGAGTACTCCAAGGACGCGCTCGAGCATCCTTCTCTGGGCTTCCGCTTCCGCACTGACCCTGTCGCAGCCGAGCTGACGGCGGTGGGTGCAGTCTACGACGCCATGGACGCTGCGCTGCAGGTCGGTTATGTTGACCCGGCTGCCGAACTGGACAAGTACATTGAGGATTTGAAGGCTGCTGGCCTGGAAAGGGTCAAGGAAGAGGTCGAAAAGCAATACGCGGAGTGGAAGGAGAAGAAGGCAAAGGTCGGGTAAGCAAACCCAGGTCAGTGGTGCTGATCTAATCCAATCTTCAGGGGCCGTCCTCTAAAGACGGCCCCTTTATTTACATTTACGCCGGATGGTACAAAATCATTTGGATGCAGTTGCTCTCATCTGGCGTCGCATCTCAAGTGAGTCCATAGGTGGGTAGCGTTGCCGCTTCGGTGCTTTTGATAGAGAGGTTCTTGTGCATTTGCTCGGCTTGAGTTTTGGTTCTGTCATGCACAACTAGAGTTTTCCAGTTAACGTTAACTCTTGTCGCAGTTGCACTTGCCGTGGCCATATTTACTTTTGTATGGAATTGGGGCGAGTTCTTTGGTCCGTTGATTTACGTCAATGACGTTGACAGAATGCCACTGGCTTTAGGAGTGCAGATTCTCAGTGCCACGAATAGCGCTGGGCAAATTCCGCCCTGGAATCTGGTGATGGTTGGTGCGCTTATGCTGACCGTGCTTATGGTGTTGATTTATTTCTTTGGCCAGCATTTTATGGACCAACTTGGTCTGTCGGGCGGATACAGGCTTTAATCATATGGCGTAGGGTTGTTTAAAGAGTGTTACCGGCAACGTAAATTGATCGCCGGACTTCGAGGCATTTGCGCGCTTCTGAAAAATGGGGGTAATCGGTGAGCGTCACGAGTTCGGGATGGGTGACGTAGTCCGCAGTCCTGAGTCAGCGACCGGCGATTGTCACGAGTTTGGGACGGTGTCCCGGCCCCTGCTATGACAGCTCCGACCGGGCCATCCTCGAGCGTACCATATGGGGACATGCCCATGTGCGTAATCAACCGGGAATTTGGTCATTCAGAGATTGGGTGTGCTGCGCAATGCCGCCATCGGGCAGGTCCTCGGAGCGTCCTCTGCGCTCGATGCCTGCCACGCTACTTTGAACTCCCCGATGGCCTGTTCACCGTCGTCGCTGGGGCTGCACTGACGACATCACTCCTTCCATTTTGATCGCCCGTATCACCCTTGGTGGCCGTGAGCAGGCTGGCGGCTCGTCTTGGCGGTGGTCAAATGGTTGCTGCTGTTTGTAGCGGCGGTGAGCGTGGCGGAAGTATGTGCGCCTCCAAGGTCCCGCAGTGGTCGCGCCAGGGTTCGAGGCCGGGCAGGTCCACGGGCCTCAGCGGTACAGGCAGAGGGGCACTGCAGGAAGCACACTGCTGCTGCACTCCCTACAGTCACCACCTGAACGGTTTGGTATACAAGTTACCCCTGCTGGTCCTCGTCCACTACAGTGTAGTCATACGTGATCTCGGCTGAGCCACGCAACGTCGCAGCCACAGAACAGTATTTCTGTTCCGAAAGCTCGATCGCCTCGCGCACAGCCTTTTCCTGGAGCTCACGGCCACGCACAAGATAATGCACGTGAATCCTGCGGTAAGGCCAGGGCGGCTCTGTCTCCTGCTCCCCCGTGACGGTGATCTCCAGGCCGGTCAGATGCTGCTTTTTCTTCTCCAAAATGTTGACCACATCGTAGGCAGTGCAGCCGCCTAACGCCACCAACAGCAACTGAGCCGGGCTCATGCCTGTGCCGTTCTCATCGTCTTGCGCTGACATGACCACAGCGTGCCTGGTACTGTCTATACCGACGAACTGCTTTTTGCCAAACCAGATAACGTGTGCGACTTTGCTCATTGCTCTGCCTTCTCCAGGAGTGATCTCAACTGACGGGCCGTGCCAAATGCCTGTCCTCGCCAATGGTTATTCATATATACCAGCGTCAGCGACGCTTCGGCATCCAGTTGCCGGATTTTGGGAACCCATTCCATCAGCTCTTCATCGCTGTAGGCGTAATCATACCGTTCCCAGGCCTCCTCATGCTGCCACCATTTCTCCCGGTTGCGGCCGTGGAAGCGCACGTATGCGATCGGACCTGTCACCACAGCGATGGGAGGGATAAGATCGCTGAAGTGTGGCTGGTCCACACAGCAAAAGCCCAGGTTGAGAGTGCGCAGTTCGGCAAAAATGCGCTCACTGACCCACTCACGCGAGCGGAACTCGACCACGCATGCCAGGTCGCCAAACCACTCCCGCACCCGCTTCAGATAATCGAGATTAGCCCGACTGGCATGGAACGAGTGAGGAAACTGGAGCAGCACACAGGAGAACTTCCCCTCATCTATCAGCGGAGTGAGCGCCTCAGTGAATTGTTGAATCTGTTGCTGAGGCTCTTCCCGTTCGTGGGTAATGCCCTGGTAGGCCTTCACGGAAAACAGGAAGCCAGGGGGGACCTTCTCAGCAAGCCCCTTGAGCGTGTCAACATCCGGGATACGGTAGTATGTAAAGTTAAGCTCACAGGTAGGGAATTCACGGCTGTAGAAGGTGAGCCATTCGTGGCGGGGCAGCTCCGGAGGATAGACTGCCCCCACCCAGTCCTTGTAGCTGAAACCGCTGGTGCCAATCAACACGGTCATACGCACCTCCACGGCATTAACCGTGACCGCCGTTTTCGAGCGTCTTTTCCCCAAGGATCGCGCGCGCCACAAGCAGTCCCGAGGCCGCGGCCTGCACCAACCCCCGTGTGATGCCTGCCCCATCGCCACAGGCATACAGCCCCTGGACTTCTGTTTCTAACGAGCGCGTTAACTTGAGGCGGTTGGAGTAGAATTTCACCTCTACCCCATACAGGAGCGTGTGGGGCGAACACACGCCCGGCATCACCTGATCCAACGCGCGGAGCATTTCCAGAATGTTGACGATGTAACGATACGGCAGTACCAGTCCCAGGTCACCAGGTGTGGCATTTTTGAGCGTGGGAGTCACAACGGAACGGCTGAGCCGCTGAGCATTTGTGCGCCTGCCAGCTTCCAGATCACCCAACCTCTGTACCAGCACGCCACCGCTGAGCAGGTTCGCCAGCCGGGCAATAGACTGACCGTAAGCCACCGGATCATCAAATGGCTCGGTGAAGTTCTTGCTCACCAGGAGCGCAAAGTTGGTATTCGGGGTCCTGCGGTCGGCATAAGAATGGCCGTTCACAGTAGTCACGCCACCGGCATACTCCAGCGTTACCTCGCCATAGGGACAGACGCAAAATGTCCGCACCAGGTCATCGAAGGCTTTGGAGTAGTAGAGGAACTTGAATTCATACAGCAATTGTGTGACCGGCTCCGTCACTACCGCTGGCAGCTCGACCCGCACACCCACATCCACCGGGTTGCGCACCAGGCTCAGGCCCAGTTCAGACGCTACCTGCTTGAGCCAGGATGCTCCCTCCCGCCCGGGCGCGACCACGACCCGGGGAGATACCACCACATCACCCTGCTCCAGTTCCACACCGCAGGCGGCACCCCCGTTCACCAACACTCGCACCACAGGGGTGCGCAGGTAGATGCGCACCCCTCGCCGCACCAGGTCCGCGTACATACGGGCCATGATGTCCGAACAATGTTCGGTACCGATATGCCGGATAGGCACCGAGACCAGGCGCAGCCCGGCCAGGAGATTCTTTTTTGCCAGGTTTTCAAACTCATCTCCGGGCCGGCCGTACACCGTCCTGGTCGCTCCGTAAGAAACGAAGACGTTGTCCACCTCGTCAATCAGAGCCTGTGTCTGTTGTTCGCCGAGCAGTTCGGCCAGCAGCCCGCCAGCGTTGGGGGAGAGGGTCAGTTTGCCATCGCTGAAGGCACCCGCGCCTCCCCAGCCGGTCATCACTGCGCAGGGCCGGCAATGGGCGCACTCCATCCCCTCACGGGCCGGACAGCGACGTCTCTCGATAGGGGGGCCTTTGTCAAACATAGCCACCCGTAACTCAGGGTGCCGACTCAGCTCAAGAGCGGTGAAGATACCAGCCGGCCCCGTGCCTACGATGACTACATCATACTCCTGAGCAGCCATCCACTATTCCCCGGTCACATCCCTGTCCTTCCGTCCCTCAGCAAGCCCTGCCTGACGTCCCATCTGGTAGGCCGCCATCACCACGTCTCTGAAGGCACGGGAACGGATATAAGCATGCTGCTCGCTGGCGACTTCGAGCAGCCATACCAGAGCATCCCGGTCCGCCGGGTCTATGGTGCGTTCCCAGCCATCGCCAGCGAATTTCTTGATCAACTTTGCCGCACGTGCCAGTTCTTCAGCAATCTCGACCACTTTACCCCTGTAAAGAGAGTATACCCGTTCTCGTCATTCTGCGCAACTATGTGCTCGATGGTGGGTGTCTGTCATGTTTGTGCGTCCCCCCTGGCTCGGGCTGTTCCCCAGACCGCGTCCGACGTCGCCGACTGATCACAGTGTAGGGCAACTGCTCGCAGTTGCCCTACAAATTTGCGTCCCCCCTGGCTCGGGCTGGTCTCCGGAGCGCGCGCCCGACATCGCCACGACTGGCTATAGCGGCACGGTCGAAGACCGGCGCAGCCTGAGACACTGCGGAGTTGACTAATCCCCGGAAGCGAGTATCATAAAGTGCAGATGGTGGTATCCGCGGTCACACATTTGCTCAGACGGCAGGAGGGGCGATGGGCAAACCGCTGCGTATCCTGATCGCCAAACCAGGGCTGGACGGCCATGACCGGGGGGCCAAAGTTGTCGCACGCGCCTTGAGGGATGCCGGCATGGAGGTGATCTACGCCGGACTCCGCCAGACACCGGAAATGATCGTCGAGGCAGCGCTACAGGAAGATGTAGACGGCATAGGACTGAGCATCCTTTCGGGAGCTCATATGACGCTGGTGCCCAAAGTGCTCAGGGGATTGCGTGAGGCTGGCCTGGAGCACGTCAAGGTCTTCGTGGGTGGTATCATTCCCGACGAGGATGTCCCGGCGCTGCGAGAAATGGGGGTGGCGGGAATTTTTGGACCCGGCTCGAGTACCCAGGCCATCGTCGAGTTCATCCGTCAACAACTCGCCGGGAGCTGACGTGGAGCTGGTCACTCAGGCGCTGACAGGAAACCGTTATGCACTGGCACGCCTCATCTCGCTTATCGAGGATGACGGGCCTGAAGCCCGCGCGGCGTTGGAGGCTGTTTATCCGCATACCGGCCGGGCTTATGTAGTCGGCGTGACCGGCGCGCCCGGCACCGGTAAGTCAACGCTGGTCAACGAGCTGGCCAAACTGTGGCGCAGCAGGGACACCACAGTGGGCATCGTGGCTGTGGACCCGAGCAGCCCATTCTCAAACGGCGCACTGCTCGGCGACCGGGTCCGCATGCATGATCTGGTTGGCGATCCGGGCGTCTTCATCCGGAGCATGGCCACGCGGGGACATCCGGGTGGGCTGGCACGCTCCACCGGCGACGTGATCAAAGTGCTCGATGCCGCCGGATTTGCCATTGTGCTGATAGAAACAGTCGGGGCCGGCCAGGCGGAGGTGGAGATCGCCCGCACTGCTCACACAGTGATCGTCGTCGAGGCACCGGGGCTTGGAGACGAGGTGCAGGCGCTCAAAGCTGGTCTGCTGGAGATCGCTGACGTGCTTGTGGTCAACAAGGCCGATCGGCCCGGAGCAGCTCAGACAGCCCTGGCACTTGAGATGGCGGTCGGCCGATACGCCGTCAATCCGGGCAACCGGGCGGATGAGCCGTGGCGGCCGCCGATCCTGCAGACTGTGGCTTTGAACGGTACGGGTGTACCGGAAGTGCTTGAAGCCATCGAAAAGCACCGTCTGTATCTGCACACGACCGGGCGATGGGCACAGCGTGAGCATATGCGCGCGCGGGCTGAGCTGTTGAACACGCTGCAACAAGAAGTGCTTCAACTGATTCTGACACGTGTTGGTGAGGAACAGTTGCAACACATGATCAGACGTATCGTGGCACGGGAGATGGATACGCATTCAGCAGCCCACACATTGCTTTCACTGCTTGAGGCCTGAAATGAACCTGACACACCTGGATGAAAAAGGCCGCCCCCGCATGGTGGACATCGGTGATAAACCGGAAACAGAGCGCATTGCTGTCGCCAAAGGCGAGGTGTACATGGAGCCGGCCACCCTGCGCCTCATCGTCGAAAATGGCTTACCCAAGGGTGATGTCCTCGCCACAGCACAACTGGCGGGTATCATGGCTGCCAAGCGTACCCCGGAACTGATCCCGCTATGTCACCCCATCCTTTTGACCAGCATAGAGGTTGATTTCCGGGTTGATGAGCAGACCTCGTGCATAGCGATCACTGCGACGGTACGCAGCTATGGCCAGACCGGTGTGGAGATGGAGGCATTAACTGCTGTAAGCATCGCCGCCCTCACCATCTACGACATGGTAAAAGCCGTAGAGCGGGGTGTGCACATCGAACATATCCGACTGGTTTACAAGAGCGGGGGGAAGAGTGGAGAGTGGAGAGCAGAGTAACAAGGGCCAGGATGAGCATCGCCTTACGAAAGTGCGGGTCAGGGTAAAATTCTTTGCGGCTCCCAGGGAAGCATTGGGGCAGGAGGAACTGACGTGGGAGGTACCCGCAGGCACAACGGTTGAGGAATTGCTCAGACTGCTGACCGGGAGGTATCCTGTCTTGCGCACCTATACCCGTTTCCTCAACGTCGCGGTGAACCGTGCCTGCGTGGGTATGCAAACGGTACTTCACGATGGGGATGAAGTGGCCTGCCTGCCGCCGGTCGGAGGAGGATGATCACTCCTCATCCGGCTCGAAAATCTCCTCGATCTTTAAACCGAACAAACGGGCGATCCTGAACGCCAGCGGCAGGCTGGGATCGTATTTGCCGTTTTCTATCGCGTGCACTGTTTGGCGAGAGACCCCCAGCCGCGCTGCCAGCTCCGCCTGCGACCAGTCGCGCTCAGCACGCAGTACCCTGAGCCGGTTTTTCATTGATACCTCCGCCGGGCCATCACCAAACCGATGCCCCAGAAGAAGACAGCGATCGGCAAAGCGCAGATTATGGGTACCTGCTCACTGTACCAGACTGGCCTGGCAAAGGCATAGTGGGTCACAGGGAGGCTGAGCACGATCGCTGCGAGGACGGTGTTGACCAGGCTGAAGGCCAGTGCCTCAAGGTGAACACGCTGTTGCAGCTCGTCCAGCATGCCCACCGCACGAGCGGCGAAGAAACCGACTCCGATGGCAGGAAATATCGGGCTGCACATCAGCAGCAGGCGCCAGATATTTCCCGGCCACATCGTTGCCCAAGCGGCCAATATAAACAGCGCAGCGAACAGGATAAGAAAACCCGCCATATAGTAGACCTGGTTCCTCATGTCCGCACTCCTGAGATCAGCAGGCTTTCACCCTGAACAAATGGAACAGCCTGCACATACATTGTAATATATAATTTACATTTTGTCAAGTATAATTTACACAAGAGGGCCATGAAGCTATTTGAAATCACCACATCGCCTATCTCGGTTATTGAGGTTATCTCACGGCTGGAGGACCCGGCCAACGGCGCGCTGGTGACATTTTTGGGCGTGGTACGTTGCGAGACGGACGGCCGTCAGGTACGCTATCTGGAGTACGAAGCGTACCGCGAAATGGCCGAGGAAGCACTGGCGCGGATCGGGGAGGAGATCCGGGAACGCTGGCCGGAGATACGGGGGGTCTCCATCGTTCATCGCGTCGGGCGACTCAATGTGGGGGAGCTTGCTGTGGTGATCGCACTCTCTGCTGCCCACCGTCCCCAGTTATTCGACGCGCTGCGCTATGCTATTGATCGGCTCAAAGAGACCGTCCCCATCTGGAAGAAAGAGGTGTGGACCGATGGGGCGGAGTGGAAAGCGGGCTGACCGGTTCACAGGCGAGGCAGCATGATAGTTCGCTGCGCCTGGTATTTACCCTTCTTGTCAGCATAGGAGATTTCGCACTCCTCATCGGCCTCAAAAAAGAGCACTTGGGCAATGCCCTCGTTGGCGTAGATCCGGGCCGGCAGCGGTGTGGTGTTGCTGATCTCAAGCGTCACGTATCCCTCCCACTCCGGCTCAAAGGGGGTCACGTTCACGATGATGCCACAGCGTGCGTAAGTGCTTTTACCCACGCAGACTGTGAGCACTGAGCGCGGGATACGGAAATACTCAACTGTACGGCTCAGGGCAAACGAGTTGGGCGGGATGACGCACACGTCCCCTTTGAAATCCGTGAACGAGTCCGCGTCGAAGTTTTTGGGGTCCACAATGATAGACTTTGCCGATTTCAGCTCGGCCAGTGCCCTGGTAGCCATCTCACGGCGTTGGGACAGGTAAGGCCACACCTGGGAGAGGATGTACTGCACATCAGCGGCCTTGCTCACAACCAGTTCGCACCTGCCGTCACCGGTATCGCGCAGACGACCTGTGCCGATGATAGCCTGGAGGCCCTCGATCATGCTTCGGTTTTCGCAGGCGAATATGAGCGCCAGGCTTGGGCGCCCTGTGCTTCCCGAGATGTAGCCGATATGTCCCTGAGCGTCGAGTACACCGGCAACGTAGGCACACTGTACGTCTGAGAGTTTGGCTGCGGTGATCTCAGGCTGAAAAATTTTGAACTCATCGGCAACGCGGATATCGTAGCCGTAGGATGACAGGCCGTACGAGATCACACCGTCGCGCACCTGCCGGTCCACGAACGGCTCGATCATCTGGTGTTCCAGTGCCATTTTGCGGATCCAGTGATCCGGTTTCAGTCCCAACTCGTTTCCTCCTCTTGCGGCCAGTATAGTTTCTGCCCTAAGCCTGGCCCGCTCGCTCCAACAGCTCTTTGCTTCGTGTCCTCTGGAGTTCAATAAGAGCCGGCCGACGGCTGAGCAGATCGAGCGATAGATCAATCACCTCGCGGGCCTCATCCGGGGTGGTCACGCCTATCGTGACCATATCCTGATCCCGAATAGTGCTCCACACAAAGGCCAGTCCCACAACAGGCAACAGGCTTCCCGAAGCCAGGGGCTTGATAACCATCACCGGCTTTTTGGCCTGGTGGATGATGCGCATCACCCAATCGGCCTCGACCTGCATCAGGAAGCCTGCCGCGTTGTAGATCTGGATGTAGGTTTCCACATCAGCGCCGGTGTTATCAGCTATGGGTATCGTATCCGGCATATGAGTGGAGAGGCCCGGTATCATTCCCCTTTCCCGGATCATGGCCGTGTACTTATCAATATCGCGTATGACACCGTACATGCGGTCGAGCAGCGCGTCCGTCACACACTGATGGGGCATGCAGAACGTGGCACCCAACTCGCGTGCCCGGTCAAGCACTGGCTCAGGGTCATTTTCAGGAGGTCCACCGGGACAGATATTGAAGCTGGGAGTCAGGATGCGGATCATACGCTTTCCGGTCCGGTCCTCCGCATCCCGGATGGCATCTTCAAGATGCTGCGATAGCGGACCCATTACTGCGTCCACCCCGCGCTCCAGGAAGACCGAGAGCACCCCGGCAATGCGCTCACGCGTCTGCAATTCTCGTATGAACCTGTCTTTAGCAAGGCTGGTGTGAGAGTAGCCGAGGAACCAGTTGGTACCGATGATCATACGGGGCAGGCTCACCCCACCTGCCACGGTTCTGGGAAACTCCGAAGATGTCATTGCGCGACCTCCTGGATTTTAGTCAGGCAGCGATATAAAAGTATACTCGTTTGGACTCTCATGTCAACCCCGGCTCGCAGGTGGGGTGTCCGTCACTTTTTTGCGCGAAGAGGGAGTGAGAGCAGGCTATAGCTGGCCATAGCGACGTCGTTTGTAGGGCAACTGCGAGCAGTTGCCCTACTGTGGCCAGTCGTGCGGCGTCGGGCGTGCTCTGAAGACCGGCCCGAGCCGGGTGGATGCAAAAATATGCCGGACACCCTCGCAGGTGGGCTTGCGCAGCGAAATTTTTGGGGGTGACGGGCAGGGGTGGGGATCTGAGGTGGGCCGGAGGCCAGGGG
>Ga0209101_1000835_pt1 | contig 24695 bp, 19 predicted proteins | sample ConPoolayeCmetaG_FD_185481 | JGI IMG/M metagenome (GOLD analysis project Ga0209101, IMG submission 185481) | Hot spring microbial mat communities from California, USA to study Microbial Dark Matter (Phase II) - Cone Pool mat layer C metaG... ...
AATCAGATTTGACCGGGATGGTTATAAGCCGGCTCTGCCGGCTTATTTTTTTGATGCCCGCGCTTACTATATTTGCAATCAAACCAGACAACCAATCAATGCCGATTACGCAGGCCACGCCGTCGATAGTTGCCGTCTCCAATCATTCGGCCCGCGGCTGTTTTGTGCTTGAATTCCTGACGATAATCAATATTATATGGCGGTGCGAAAAACATTTCTGGTCAATCACTTCCCGGTTATCCTATATGCCGGGCTGATTTTTTGGGGATCAAGTATCCCATCGCTGCCCAGCCACCTTCCATTTACGATCAAAGATAAAGTGCTTCATTTCCTCGAATATTTTATTTTCGGGATATTGCTGATCAGATCCGGTCTAAGCCTAAACCGGAGGTTGACTCCCCGGGCGATGCTTATTGTAGTTTTCATAATAGGTATTTTGTATGCCGCAACCGATGAGCTTCATCAGGGGTTTGTTCCCGGTCGCGATATGAATTTCTGGGATTGGCTGGCCGATTCGATTGGTGTTGCCGCAGGTGGCGGAATCGGCTATATTGTAAGTGCCAAACTGCGAAAACGATGATATGAATCGATTCGATTTTCCGGGATTTTTCAGGTTGGTCGATCGTGATTCGGCGATGAATCGCCGACGGCCGGCCCCGGATTGTTTCGGAAGGAAAATGATCTTTTCGTCAAACGCGAATCTCGCTTAGGAAAAAGCTTGATCCGTTCGGTTATCTGAAAGGCTGAAACTAATATGCTTAAAACTTCCTATCGAACTCATACCTGCGGCGAACTCCGTGCTGCCGATGTCGATAAAAACGTGGTCATTTCGGGCTGGGTGGCCGGCTGGCGCAATCTTGGCGGAGTGGTGTTTATCGATTTGCGGGACCGCTGGGGAACGACGCAGGCGATTTTCAATCCCGAATGGTGCTCGGCCGAAATAATGGAAAGCGCCCAAAAATTGCGCCATGAATTCGTGGCAGAAATAAAAGGCGAGGTTCGCCTCCGTCCCGAAAACGCCAGAAATCCCAAAATGCCGACCGGAGAAATCGAAATCCGGGCCACTGGCCTCACAATTCTTAATCGGTCGGAAACGCCGCCGTTTCTGGTAGAGGATAACCTTGACGCTTCCGAGGAGCTCAGGCTCGAATATCGCTATTTGGACCTGCGCCGATCGGTTTTGAAAAATAAAATCGAATTCAGACATAAGGTTGCTCTCGAGGTCAGAAAATATCTCGACCGTCTCGGTTTTGTGGAGATTGAAACGCCCCTTCTGATTCGGTCCACGCCGGAAGGAGCGCGCGACTTTGTGGTGCCGTCGCGCGAACACAGGGGCTGTTTCTATGCCTTGCCTCAATCGCCTCAGCTTTTCAAACAGATTTTGATGATTTCGGGTTTCGACAGATATTTTCAGATTGCCCGCTGTCTGCGCGATGAAGATTTGCGGGCCGACCGTCAGCCGGAGCACACGCAGATAGACATGGAAATGGCGCTGGTAACCTCCGATGACATATTCAATGTGGTGGAGGGGATGGTCTGCCACTTGTTCGGCCATTTGTTGAACGTCAAACTTGAGCGGCCGTTTCCGCGATTGACGTTTGATCAAGCCATGTCGAGGTTCGGCTCGGATAAGCCGGATATGCGGTTCGGAATGGAAATAACAGACCTTTCGGGGATCTCCGCCGCCTGCGGATTCAGCGTGTTCGAACAAGTGGTTTCAAGCGGTGGACTCGTCGCCGGCATATCTTTGGCGGGAGGCGCGGCATATTCGAGGAAAAATCTGGATGATCTGGCCGAAATCGCCAAAAAGAACGGCGCCAAGGGGCTTTCGTTTGTAGCTTTCGCCGAAAGCGGCATCAAATCGCCGCTGTCCAAAGCGGTTTCACCCGGCTACTTTGAAAGTATAAAAACGTTATCGAAAGCCAAGGACGGTGATCTGGTATTGATTGTTGCCGACCGGAAAGCGACAGCCCTCAAATGCCTCGGGCAGTTAAGGCTTGAACTTGCAAGGCGGCATAAACTTCAAGCCGAGAACAAATGGGAGTTTCTCTGGGTGCATAAGTTTCCGTTGTTCGAGTACAATCCGGATCTGAGGCGATTTGACGCCATGCACAATATAGTTACTTCTCCATGCCCAGAAGATATCGATAAATTGCAGCAGGGGTTCGTTTCATCTTTGCCGCTTTCCGATGAAAATCATCCTTGGGCTCAGATCAGGGCGAATCAATATGATCTTGTCTGCAACGGAGTCGAACTGGCTTCGGGTGGAATTAGGATTCATGATGCCGATATGCAAATGCAGATACTGCGGATTCTCGGCATGTCGGTCGAAAGGGCCGAGCGGATGTTTGGCTTTTTACTAAAGGCTCTGCGTTATGGTGCTCCGCCGCATGGGGGTATTGCTCCCGGGCTTGATCGGCTGGTGGCGTTGATGACGGGTAGCGATTCGATCCGCGACGTGATAGCTTTCCCCAAAACAACCGGCGGCAGATCGTTAATGGACGGGTCGCCTGCGCCGATAGATGAAGAGCAATTGCGCGAGCTGGGGTTGAAGATCATCGAATAACCGGCACTTTACAATAAATAATCGATGGAGCGTTTGACTTGGGCGAAAAAAGAATTCAAATTGCAAATATAGATCAGAGAATTCTATTCGGAAATCAAGGAGCGAACCTGCTTTTGATAGAGGAGGCGTTTCCGGTTAAAGTTACCGCACGGGGAGATTGGATTCAGCTCGAGGGCGATCCGGAAAGCCTCAATTCGGCGGCCAAGGTGATAGGGGACATCTGCGACCATCTCCGGTCCACCGGCGAGCTGACGGAGAGATATGTTCTGTATTCGATCGCCATGGTGAAGGAGAACGGTTACGGGCCGAACAGCGAAATAATCGATGTCGAACCGGTGGTGATGTCGATCGCCACCAGGCAGGCGATCAAACCGCGGACGGTCGGACAGAAAGTATATGTCGAATCGATTGAGAACAACGACCTTACTTTCGCTATCGGACCTGCGGGAACCGGAAAAACTTATCTGGCGGTGGCCAAGGCCGTTATGGCTTTCAAGCAGAAATACGTGAATCGCATTATCCTGACAAGGCCGGCAGTGGAAGCCGGGGAATCGCTCGGATTTTTACCGGGTGATTTGAGAGCCAAGGTCGATCCGTATCTGCGCCCGCTCTATGATGCTCTTCACGATATGCTCGAGGCCGAGAAGATCAAGCGGCTCATGGAACTTGGAATCATCGAGATCGCCCCGCTGGCGTTTATGAGAGGACGCACTCTCAACAGCGCCTTCGCCATACTCGATGAAGCCCAGAATACCACTCACAGCCAGATGAAGATGTTTCTGACCAGACTTGGACAGGGTTCGAAAGCGGTCGTTACCGGAGACATAACCCAGGTCGACCTTGATGATCGCAATAAATCCGGATTACTCAATATCAGAAAAATCGTCGGCGACATCAAGGGAATAGCCTTCGTCGAATTGACCGAAAAAGACGTCGTAAGACACCGGTTGGTTCAGGCGATAATCAAGGCCTACGAAAAATACGAGTCTCGCAGGAAAGGCGGCAGGAATCCCTAAACTGACGAATCTCGGGCGCGAGTCGAACGGTGCTGCCCAGGAGCTATCGGCAAAACAGAACGGCCAAGGCGGGCTGTTCTATCGGATAGCTCTGGGTGCGGTGTTGATTCTCGGGATTACATTTTTATACCCGCTCGAGAAAATCTATTTTCCCCTCAATGCGCCGGCCATATCGACGATCGCCGCCGAGGATATTATAGCGCCTTTCGATTTTCCCGTTTATAAGAGCGACGAAGAGCTGGAACGCGACCGTTTCATCGTGATCGCCAATCTCAAACCGGTCGTGAGTTTTGACAGTTCCGCCTACCCGACCGCGGTCGTGGCGCTTGCGGAATTATTCGCTGGGATCGATTCAATTGCGGGAATGCCGGGCGGTGCTGATCAGAAGCTTGATGCTCTGAAGCAACTATTACCGACGATTCCCGACTCTATCGCTCTCATGCTTCTCTCGCCGAGGATTGCCCGGGCGGTAGAAAAGGCATCGACGACGATCGCCGAGCGAGTTTTCAGTGCGGGGATAATGGCGGATCCGTCGAGATTACCGATGCCGGGTTCCGGTCTCGTGGTGATAAAGGGAGCGGAGGAAAACCGGATCGTAATCAGAGAAAAAATCCTCGATACCGTTTCCGCCAAAGGGTATTGTTCCGCCATAGCCGACAGCCTATCGTCGTCCCGCGACCGGATGATCTGGAAAGCAGCCGCCGCCATAGTGGCCGAGCGGATTGTTCCCAATCTCGAATTTGACCCGACCGCCACCGAACAACTTCGAAAGACCGAGCTGGAGGCCATACCCCGCACAAAAGGCATGGTTTTCAAGGGGGAAAAAATAATCGGCGCCGGCGAGAAAATCGGTGAAATTCAATATGGCAAACTTGTTTCGCTTTCGAGATTCAGGTGGGAACAGGGAGCAAAGGCCGGAATACTCGAGTATATTTTGCCTCCGCTCGGAAGACTGTTTTTTGTGGCGTTCCCGATTCTTTTTTTCGCCATTTACTTGTTTTATTTCAGGAAAGAAATCTACTATTCCTACGGCAATTTGCTGCTGTTCGCGATAATTATCGGCGGTTCAGTCTTGATTCTGGAATTGATAATATCTCAAACGGTTCTTTCGAAATACCTTGCTCCTCTTACGATTGGGGCCATCCTTGCCACCATACTGTTCGATGAGCAGGTTGGATTGACCCTGAATATTTCATTGGCGATACTTGTCGGTGTGCTGGCCGGTTTCAGTTTCGATCTTGCCTTGGTTACGGTGGTCTGCGGCACCATCGCCTGTTTTCTGGTGCGCAAAGTGCGGCATCGCCATGATTTTTATCGCCCGATATTATACCTTTGCCTTACTTACGGCGGCTCGATTTACCTTATCGAGTCCCTCAGCCTGACACAGCCGCCGCAGTTGCTGAATCACGTATTGTTCGGCCTGTTGAACGGGCTCCTCACGCCTATTCTTACGATCGGGCTGTTGCCTCTTTTTGAAACCGGATTCGGTATAACGACCGACATCACGCTGCTCGAACTTTCGGATTTGAATCGCCCCCTGTTGAAAAGGCTGGCGATAGATGCTCCCGGCACCTATCATCATTCGATCATGATCGGAACGCTTGCCGAAGACGCCGCGGAATCGATAGGTGCGAATTCGCTTCTGGCAAGGGTTGGATCGTACTATCATGATATCGGCAAGATGTTGAAGCCGGAGTACTTCGTCGAAAATCAGATGGAGGCCGAAAATAAGCATGAAAAACTGGCCCCGACCATGTCTGCGTTGATTCTCGAGGCTCATGTAAAAGAGGGCGTGGAACTGGCTCGGCGCCACGGCCTGCCGGAAAAAATAATCGAATTCATAACTGGTCATCACGGCACCGGAATGATGACATATTTCTATGAAAAGGCGCGCAAGGAGATCGGCGAGGGGGTTGATCCTCGGGATTTTCGATACCCGGGTCCCAATCCGAGGTCGAAGGAAGTGGCGATTGTCATGCTTGCCGATGCTGTCGAGGCCGCCTCGCGCACTCTCGACGATCCGAAACCGGCGCGAATCAGAAGTCTCGTGCACCGGCTCTTCATGGAAAGACTCGACTCTGGTCTGCTCGAAAACTCAAACCTTACCCTAAGGGAGATCAGAAAAATCGAGGACAGTTTCGTGAGAGTGCTGACGGCGTTTTTCCACCGGCGAATCAAATATCCGGAAAAGAAGGAAGAATTATCGTAAAAATCAGCGTACACAAAACCGACCGCAGATTGAAAATCGATGCTGCCCCGATGAAAAGACTGCTATCAAGAGTGTGCCGGCGTCTTGGGGCAGGCGGCTCACTGGCGATTATTATCACCGATTTTCGCCGGATAATGAAACTCAATCTCGAGTTTTTCGGCAGGAAACGGCCCACCGACGTTCTGGCATTCGATCTTGCGGAGCGGCCCCGGGCCCGTTATCTTGATGGGGAAATCTATGTCTGTCTGCCGCAAGTAAGAAAACAGGCTGCCGCAGAACGGATTCGCTTGGAAGAGGAATTCGAGCGGGTATGTCTCCATGGTCTTTTGCATCTGATCGGCTATGACGACAAAAATAAGCGGGACAGAGATTTGATGTGGAAAGTTCAGGAATCATATCTAAAAGGATCATTTTATGGAATCAAGTTCAAGCGGAGAACCTCCCGGAAAAAAAAGCAAAAAGAAAAAGCGTAAGTCCCCCCTCGCAAGCCTGTTTGACGTTTTTTCCGGCCAATCACGGTCGGGGATTTCGGCGGAAAGCATGCGTAACACCGATATCGGTAATCTGCCGGATCGAATTGCGGAAGAGTTCGTAATCAACAAAGAACTGAAGGATATGCTGCGCGGCGTTCTGGAAATCTCCCGGACCACGGCCAAGGAAATTATGGTTCCGCGCGTCGACATCGTCGGCATTGAATCGGGGATCAGCGTTCATGACGTCAGCGAACTTGTCAGGAAATGCGGCCATTCCCGCCTCCCCCTTTACGAGGAATCGCTCGATTCAATCAGCGGCATAATATACGTAAAAGATATTTTTATCAGCGGCCTTCCATCCGATGCGATAATCAGCAAACAGCAAGCCAGACCGCCTTTTTTGATACCTGAAAATAAGCTGTTGAGCGATTTGCTTAGGGAGATGCGGACCAACAAAATGCATCTGGCGATTGTGGTCGATGAGTACGGCGGCACGGCTGGATTGGTCACGCTCGAAGATATTCTCGAGGAGATTGTCGGTGAAATACAAGACGAATACGATCGCGAGGGTCCGCCTATAAGGAAAATCGATGACCGGCATTATTCGGTCGGCGGCGGCCTGCCGGTGAGCGAATTAAACGATCAACTTTCCCTTGATCTGCCCGTGGAAAGATTCCAGACCGTGGGCGGCGTGATTTACGATATCGTCGGCGGCTTGCCGGCGCAGGGGACCAAGGTCTCTTACAAGGGAATGAATTTTATCGCCGATAGGATAGACGGCCAGCGGATTAAAAGGGTCATCGTCGAATTACCGCCCGCCAGCTCGAAAGACGCTGCTGGTAGCTGAGGATCCCTTACGAGGCACCTGCAGCTCCGAGCGGTCGGACCACCCGTTTCTCGAAATCATCAAACCGAATGCAGGCCCGGTTCAGGAAGACGCTTTTTCGGCGATCGACCGCCTTCTAATCATGCTCAATACTGATAGCACTACCATGCCCGCAAGGGTGATCCAGCAGATATCGAACGAAGCCTCGTATATCTTATTCTCAAAACGACAAATGAGAGTATGCTTGCCTTTTCCGAGGGGAATCGCTCTGAAATTGACATTGGCTTTGAGCGTGGGCAATAGCCGCCCGTTTTCATAGGTTCTCCATGGCGGATAATAATTTTCGCTTAGAAACAGCAAGCCGTCGGCCAGCATTTCCACATCGATTTTGAAACTGGAATTTTCGTTGTCATATACCCGGGCCGCGACCGGCTGCCCATGAGCGGCGGCTGTGTCGGGACTGCCCAACCCAGGCGGCGGTTCCATCAACAACAGCCGACTGCCGTAGGCAAAAGATGTGTCGGCCAGCATCCCGATGGCGACGTTTTCATCGGGCTGAATTTCCCAGTCGTAAACAGCGAAAGCCCTCGGCAGGGCGGTCAGGTTTCGATAAATCTTGATTTCGCCGAACCTTGCCTCTTCTTTGAATCGTTGCGGCGGCAGTTGCTGCCGGCTTACGAAATACTTGATATTGAAAAGATCTTGAACCGGTTGAAATACCAGTCCGTAAGTCGAGCCCCTATTTCCCGCGAGTTTTTCGAAACTGGCCAGATGATTTCCATGCATCTGACTGAATGAAAGCTCCTCGATATGATGATAAGCCAGATAATAATCAGGTAAGGTCTGCGGCAGAACCATGACCCTGAATGGTCCTTCCGTTTGCTGCCGGGCTTTGAAGAAATCGACGATCGGTGTCCGGCCGAGATGCTGTTTCGGATTGATCGTCGTTATATATCGCGAATCGAAACTCCACATGTAAACCGCCACCATCGCCGCAACGACCAGCACGAGCATATCCGCTTTGATTTTCTTTTCCATCGTGTATCGCAGCAGACCGAAAAGCACCCATACGAACGCAAGGCTGATTACGGCGCCGATCGTGATATTATCGAGAGCTTGACGCAGGGTGTCGAGTTTGCGTGGCTCGGGTGTGTATCCTGTTATGGAAAACCAGATATTGAAAAAACCCATCTGAAATATTATCAGGATAAGTGCAATGGCGCTGTAAGCGATGCAGGCATAGGTAAAGACCGACCAGGCCTTTTTCAGGTGCTTGTCGTCTTTTTGATGACTAAGAAATGCCTCGAGGCCCATTGATCCGAGCGTGACCAGCGAAAAGCCGAAAACAAATGTAGCCAGGCTCGGGGCGCGGAAACTGCTGATTCCCGGAATCAGATAGAAAAGCCGGAAAAACGGAGTATTGGCCCCAAGCGAAAACAGGCCGGCGACGATCGCGGCGATCAGGAAAAACCACTTATCGGATTTTTTCCATAAAAGAATTCCGAAAATGCTCAGAAATAAGGCCACGATACTTACATGTTCCGAATTCAGCTTGAACGGGTTGCGTCCCCAGTAGGTCTGTTTTTGACCGGAGATATCATCGCCACAGAACTCCGGAAAGAAATTGGCGGCCGCCTCTTCCCAGTGCATCGACCACGATGTCGAATACTCGTACCCCTTACCCGATTCGCTGCGGATCGTTCGCATGGAATATTGTTTCAGGTATTGATAAGGGGCGAGGAATTGTACCAGCGACAGTAAAATCCCCAGCACCGCCGACATCCCGAATAGGGCAAGCGGCCTCAACGGTAATTTTTTTTCCCTGCGCCATTTACCGCCCAAATCGAAAATCACGAAGACGCCCAGCGCCCAGAACAGAAAATAGGCAAGCTGCATGTGGGGAGTGGTCATGACCAGAAACATTATAAAAGAGAGGGAAAGATAAAAGATCAGCTTCCCGGTGTTCGTTGCTTTCAGATACATGTAAAAGACCAGCGGGGTCAAGGTGATGACGAAAAATTTGCCGTTGTGTCCGGCGAATACCAGCGAGATGAAAAACGGCGCCATCATGTAAATCACCCCCCCAAGGAAAGCCACCTTGCCGCGGATGCCGATTTCTTTCAGGAACAGCAGCATGAACGCCCCCGCCGCGAACGCATGAAGGGCAAGCAGAAAACCCCATCCGTAGTTAACCCCGAGCACCAGATATACTATGAAACTCGGTATGTAAAAAATATCGCCGTGGATGCTTTCTATAAAGGGCATCCCTGCGTGGATGAACGGATCCCAAACCGGCCAGCTTCCATGCGAGCGGAAAAAATCGACCAGAAATTGCCTGAAAAACAGGTTGCCTGCCATCAGGTCGGTTCCGTAGACGAGCTTGCCGAATCCAAATATCGCCTCGTGGAAAAGGGCGATTGCAAGAACCAAATAGATCCCCAGGTAATACATTAAAGGTTTTCCGGGGAAATTTTCAAACAGGTCCGGTTTGACGGTTGATTTTTTGGCGACTACTGTCATTTCTGCTCCTTGCCGGCTTACAAGCCGGCCGGTATTTCAGATTTTCGTTGATCATCAATCAGGTTTGCCGGAGACGATTCTCGATTCGCTCAGAGCCGTCGCCTTTCCCTGCGGAATAATCAGGGCGGAAACGAAATTTATCGCCTCGACCAGAGTGAACCAGATTCTTTGCACTATGGCGATTATCAGGGCAACCTCCTGCGGCATGAATCTTCCCAGCATCACCACCAACATCGCCTCCCGGACGCCAATACCTCCGGGAGCGAAAATGACCAAGTACCCGATGATCCAGCATAAGGGGAGAATGGCGGCGAACTGAAGCGGATTAACGGGGCCGATCTTGGTGATGGCTGCTATCAGCACGTAAAAGGCGATACTGTGAAAAAGCCAGACGATAACATACATTCCGCAGATTTTCAAGACGGCGGCGTAGGAAAAATCAATTTCGACCGGTTGTTTTTTCATCAACTTGAGAATTGCATTGGCCACCCGGTTGAGTGTTTTCGGATAAATTATCACGAAATCGAGTGCCAGCACAGCCAACATAATCGGCAGAAAATGCGAATACTCATTCGAAAAAATAAAGTAAAGCAATCCCACCGACAGGGCGGCGGTTTTGCTTGCGACTTCGTTGATTATGGTTGCCACCGCAGCGCGTTTCGGGCTGATTCCGTATTCGCCCGAGTAATAGACGAAACCGATGATGCTCCAGAGCCGCCCCGGAATGTACCTGCCGATGTTGGTTAGATTGAACAACCTGTAAACCTTGAAAAAAGAAAGCGGCTTCTCGGAAATCATATTCAGAAGCCGCGCATAGGTAAACACCGAACCGGCAATCGCCAGCCAGAGCAGCGCCGCCGAAAGGGCGAACAGCCAGAAATCGAATTTCCATTCGTAGCGGCCGAGGTTGTCCCAGTTTTTGGTCAGATAATAGGCCAAAAAGAAAACCCCGAACAGGCCGAAAGCGATTTTGATCAATTTGCGCCAGTTCATGATTTGCCGCGAGCCGGACGATCACAATATCGTATCGTCCGCCGCCCGCCCGATATTATACGGGTAAGTCAAGCCGATGGCAAAACCTTTGCTGTTCGGCGCTCATAAGTTCGGGCTTCCCGCTCAATAGACCTTGAATAGCGTCTGGCCATGTTCGGTCTTTATAAACTCGAATTCATCGCTGAACCGTCTGAAAAACCCGTCATACTCGGATTTGGACAGTTGTTCGGCATGGATTATCACATACTTTATTTTTCGGGAAACGAAATACGATTTGCTTATAGGTTTACTCATCAGCCTCGTATAATAATCGGGATCAAATCTGGCCAGAAATCCGCTGCTCAACGGTTTCTGATGAATGGTCTGATAAAACATATGGCGTTCGATTGATGTTATCGTGGCGAATGGAATGTTGACTATTGAATAATCACCTTTTTCGTGTCTCAGCCCATAATAAAACTCAGGGATCGGAATCCTGGTGAGTTCAAACGGTATCGACCAGAAGTCGAAAAACAACAGCAGGCCGAACAATACCGGCGCCAAGCGGGCAACCGAAGCGGCTTTCGCTTTTGCCATTCCGATTATCATTTCGGCGCCGGCGGCGATAAGAACCCCCATCGCCAAATAGGTGAGGAAAATAAAACGCCCCGGACTGCGGATAGCATCCAGCCCCGGAATGAAGTCGAAAAGATAGCCGGGGAGCTTGATGAAATCGATTGGTTTACCGAGGATAAGCGGACAATCGCCAAGCGACAACACCAGACCGGTCAGGGCAAGATAGATAAAATATTTCTTGTATTTGATTTTCAATTTGATGGCCGACCATAAACCCAAAGGCAAGGCGATAAAACCGAGGAACACAGCCGATTCCCAAGCATTGCCGGTCATCTTTGCATTGAGATCGGCCACAACTCCTTTAAGCCAGTGGTAACTATGCGGTATGATAAACCCAGTCAGGTCAGCCGCATATTCCGGCGATTCAGTCCATCTCCGGAAATTCGCCGACTTGGCTTCCTTAAACGCTGGAACAATCAAAGGCGCCGCCAGAGCAATTCCGATAAGCATGATAAGGACAATCCTTTTTCTCTGCGGCCAAACGGCGGATTTCCCGCCCGGCAGCCTGAAAAAAATCAGGCCGGTCAAAACCACGAACCCGAAAAAAAACATGTAAAAGTCGAGATAACTATTCAGCCCAAGCAGGATTCCGGCGACGATAAGATCACGGGCTTTTTTCGATTCTATTGCCTTGAGCGCGTAGAGCAACAGGAAAGGAAGAAGATAAGTCGAGCAGATATTCAAATGATGTCCCGCATGCGCCAGACGAAACGGGTTAAATGATATGACCTGTCCTCCGATAAACGAAGCGGCCGCACCGAAACCGAGATGACGACACAATAGATATCCTCCATAGGCGGTAAGCACGAACGTCAACAGCATGATCAAGTTGTAGGTCGGCACAAGACCGATAATCCGTTGCAGGGGAACCGCCGGCAGGCAATTGAGCGGCGAGAAAGTGTGAAAATATAGATTGGCGCCTTCGGGATAAAACAGATAGCCGGTATGAAACGGCCAGGAATTAAGTTCGCATACGGCGAATCTGAACCACCATAAATTCCAGACGAAAACCTGATTGTCCTCCGGCGGTCCGAGTATCGCCGAAAAATCGGTGATCAGCGGATAGGTGTTGATCAAAGTGAGAATCGCATAAAGAAAAAGAACGAGCAGGTGCCGCTTAAACAAGGGAAACTTCCCCGTTTCAGTCATGGCGCTTCAGAATCGCCCTGACCTCTTCGACCAGCCGCGCCCGCGGAACCTGAATTTGCGCCGGCTGCTCCTTGCGCCATTTGTCGCGTTCGCTTATCTCAGCCGACAAGCTTGCGCCAAGCTTTAGATCTTTCAAGGTAACTTGACCCATGGCGAATTCGTCTTCGCCGGCGATTACCGCGACCTTTATGCCGTTTTGGTCGGCATATTTTATCTGGGCCCGGATTCCTTTCGACCCGAGATAAAGGTCGGTGTCGATACCTGCCCTGCGCAGCTCCGCCGCCATGGCGATATACTCGGCCAACTTCGTTTTGTCCATCACCGTGACCAGAGCCGCGGGTGCGCCGCTGTCAGATTTTTCCACTCTACCGGAGTAAGCGACGAGCAGCCTGTCGACACCGATCGATGCCCCGGTCGCCGGGATTTTTTTGCCGGTGAATCTTTCGATCAACGAATCATAACGTCCGCCACCGGCTACGCTGCCGAATTGGACCTTGCGGCCGGATTCGTCCGTAACCGGAAAAGTCAATGTCGCCTCGAAAACCGGTCCGGTATAATAGGCCAGCCCGCGCACTATCTGGCTATCGAATCTGATGACGGCGTCATCATAGCCGGCCGCCGAAAAATTGCCGTCCATCGTTTCCAGTTCGGCAAGGCCCTCTTTTCCTTCCGCCGTTTCAATCAATTTCGCGGCATCCGCCAGAAAAGAGCGGCGGGTCGAACAATCGAGTTGCAGGAATCGGAGAATATAATCGATTTGGTTTTTTTTCATAAAACAACCGGGTGTAAAATCGCCCGTTTCGTCGAGTCTGCCCTCCCCAAGCAGGTCGGTGACGCCGTCGATTCCAACCCGATCTAGTTTATCGACGCAGCGGAAAATATCGTCAATATAACTTTCCCTGATACGGTCGCGATTTCCCGACAATTGCATCCGGTCGCGTCGGCGCGATTGAAGATAACGCGTAAGCTGATCCGTTTCCATGTCGGATAGCGCCATCTCGACTATCGAGTTCAGAATTTTTCGGTTGCTTATTCTGATTAAGAATTCGCTATCGGCGAATCCCAACGCCCTCAGCGAATCGGCCAATGCCAAACATATTTCGGCGTCTCCGGCGGCGGTTTCGCAGCCGACGATATCGATATCGAATTGGTAAAATTCGCGGTACCTTCCGGGACCGGGTTTTTCGAGGCGCCAGACCGGGCCGACCTGACAACGTCTGAAAGGCAGGGGCAGGTCCTTATTCATGGCCACGAATCTCGAAAGCGGCGCAGTCAAATCGTAACGCAGGGCAAGCCACTGCTCCTCGATTCGGAATCCGAACACTCCCGCTTCCGGTTGGTCGCTGTCGGGAAGAAATTTGCCGAGGACATCCAGAAATTCCACCGCCGGCGTTTCAAGCGGCATATAACCATATCTAAAGTAGACCTTCTGGATTATGTCCACCATGCGGCGGCGAAGAATCAAATCTTGCGCACATATATCCCGGAATCCGCGCGGCAATCGAGGTTCGATCGGGTCTTCAGATTTCATAGTCTTTTCCGTTTATTCAGCCAGTTGACGATTTTCCTCGTCAAACCATATGAATTGAAAATCATTTGTTTTGTATAATGCTTTGCCGGCGGCGTTTCAAGCGGAATTTTGGAGTCCGCTGACCGTAAACGATAACTTCTCCGGCCAATCGGTTATTCAAGGGCGCAGCACTTTGAATCAAAACAATACAGGCGGATGGAGTCGAACCATCGACCTTCTGATCCACAGTCAGACGCTCTAACCAACTGAGCTACGCCTGCATGTCCGATAGATTATAATCGGCCTGCTTTTAAGAGTCAATATCAATCAGCCGCTGCGGCGATATGGCCCCTTGATTTCGCTTGAATTGCCCCGGCACGCCAGATATATTTTCTTTCAGCTGATTCCTGCTCGATCTCGGCTTTCGCCCGGAGGACTAGTCCTAACTGGCAAGGCAGCGGACTTGAAATCCGCCGACCGCAAGGTCTTGGGGGTTCGAATCCCTCGTCCTCCGCCATCTCGGTTCGCTCCATCAAGAACGTTCGACTATTGGGCGTTTCCCATATTATTTGCCGTCATATTCGCAGCCCCGATCGGTATCGATTGCGATGAGTTTATGGCCTGAATTTAATTGCCGCCAGAAACCTGTCGATAAACTTAAAGGCACATTAATTGCACGGAAAGCGCTATGGAATGAAAAGACATAGTTTTGACAAATGCGGTTTCTCCATGATCGAAGTGCTGGTGGGAATGCTGCTGATTTCGTTCGGCTTGCTGGCGCTTCTGCCGATGATGGCCGTATCGATGAGAGGCAACGACGTCGCCCGGGATTTCACTGAAGCGTCAATGCTGATCAGGGACAAGATGGAGGAATTGAAAAACACCGGCAATCCCGTCTCCGGCAGCGATACGCTCGGTCTTATCACCCGCACCTGGACGGTCGTCGATTCAGGCCCGAACCTGCGCCGGCTCGAGGTGCTGGTCAGTTGGCCTGATCGTGACGGTTTGGTTCGATCGAACAGCATGATAACATATATGATGATTGAATAATGAGATGAAGATAGCTATCGCAAAATTCAGAAGTCCCGGTGGATTCACGTTGATAGAGCTGCTATTGGCGGCCGCGATCTCGATTGTCGTAATCGGGGCGGCCCTCAGCGCATATATCGTCCAGCATAAACAGCTTTTGGTGCAGGAGCAGATATCCGATATGCAGCAGGCGTTGCGGGGAAGCATGGACGAGTTGACGACGAAGATAAGACTTGCCGGATATAATCTGCCGCAGGGGTTGATCCCGCTGGTCGCCCGCAACACCAATCCCGATTCGATCTTGATTCTTTACGACACCGCCGTTCTCGAAAACGTTACGCTCAATCATGCCATGCCGCAACCGTCGGCCGAATTGCGCTGCGATGGAGATCTTTCCGGAATCACCGATAACGACTGGCTTTATATTTATGATCCTGTCAGCCAAACCGGTGAATTTTTCCTATGCACCCATGTTCAATATGCGGCCGGGCATATCCAGCACAATACAATGCCGTTATCGAGAAGTTATGGTGTCGGTGCGCGGGTGATAAAAATCAATATGCTTAAATATTTTGTCGATACCTCAACCGATACGCTTCACCCTAAACTGATGATCTCGATCATGAATCAAGCGCCACAGGTGTTCGCCGAAGACATAACCGATCTGCAGTTTCAATATGTCCTGTCATCAGGCGCCGTCGTCGATGTTCCACCGCTGGCGACGATGGTCAGAGAGGTCATAATCAGTATCACCGCCCGAACAGCCCGATCGGACGACGAATTTGCCACCGCTTATCGTCATAGAAATCTCACCACCCGCGTCAAAGTGAGAAATCTCGGGCTTGATTGAGGCCCCGGCCGGATTCCGATTTAATTAAATTATATTTTGTAAGAAATTCGCTAAACGCGGCCGTAATAGCACCTCAATCAATGAAAAATCCGCTCTTGATTTCCCTTGCCGTTCAAATCGTTAACCGCATGAAGTATTGGCGGATCCCCATAATTATCGACTATCCCATGTAGTAATATCCATCAGCCGGCCGCCGACCACCGAAAGCCATAACCGGTTGGGCCATAATTCTCGATCAATCAAGAGATTACGCAAAATTACATGGCCGCACCGTTAGGTATGCTGTTTGCTTGGATAAAGATTGAACATTAATAAAGGAGACTACGATGATTGATAAATTGAATAAACAAGACGGCGCAATTTTGATCGTTTGTCTGGCCGTCTTGCTCATGCTTTCGCTTATCGGCATCGCCTCGATCAGCACATCCAATGTCGATATGCAGATCGCCGATAACAGCATCCGAACCGCCGGTGCGTTTTATGCCGCCGAATCGGGGCTTGAGCGGGCTGCGGCGGCCATAACCACAAGCTATCAAACCGCCGGCGTGCCCCCCAACCCTCTGCCGGCCGATACGATCTCGGAAAGCAAGTACTCTTACGGCTATTTCACCACCGACAACGGTGCGGCATCGGTTAGACAGCTTGACGCAGGCGCCTACAAGGGACTTTATGGCTTGGTCAAATCTTTCACCATCAACTCTCTCGGCTTGGATACCACCAGCAACGCCGGAGTCGAATTGAGGATGGTGATCGAGGACGCTCTGATTCCCATCTTCCAGTTTGCCGTCTTCTATGAATACGACCTTGAAATCGCTCCCGGTCCGTCAATGACGCTCGGCGGCCGGGTGCATACCAATCACAACGCCTACCTTCAATGCGACAACTCGCTTTATATAAATTCATATTTGACGGCGGCAGGCAGCCTTTTTCACGGGCGAAAACCCGGTTCAGGATTATCCACAACAAATAAAGATGTTTATATAATGGATACAGGCGGCAATTACCGCTCGATGAAAAACCCCGACGGCACCATGCTGGATTCGAGAAAATCCGATTGGGTGAATGAATCGCTGGCGCGCTGGGGCGGGCGCGTCGAAGACGGCAATCACGGTATTACGCCGCTTTATATGCCGGTCGTCGCCGATGGTCCGCCGACCGATTTGATCGACCGAGGTGCCGGCAACAACGACAGCTACGAACACAAAGCCGGCCTGAAATTCGTCGACGGTCGTGCCTATTATCGTCAGCTCTCAGGCCAATGGCTGGATGTTACGGCAGCGCTGACAGCCAGTGGTGTGATCACCAACGGTTATTTCCGGGACGGCCGCGAAGGGCAGGATGTCTATTCGCTTGATATCGATATCGCCAAACTGAACTCCTCGTCATATTTTCCGGCGAACGGAATCATCTACGCCTCGCTGCCGGATAATGCGAGTTCGGTTTCCGCGGTGAGATTGAAAAACGGTCAGCAGCTTGCCGGTGCCCTGACTTTCGCTACCAGCAATCCCCTCTACACGGTCGGAAATTTTAATACGGTCAGCAAAAAGCCGGCATCGCTGATTACTGATGCGTTGACCGTGCTGTCGGGCAATTGGGATGATAGTAAGAGTTGGGGATCAAAAGATAACCGGCCGGCCGCTCAAACTCAGGTCAACGCCTGCTACATGACCGGCAATACCGAAACAGGCCGAAACGGCCATGCCTACAACGGCGGGTTCGAAAACCTTATCAGGTTTCTGGAAAACTGGAGCAACGTCAGGTTCACCTGGCGCGGTTCCGCCGTCGATCTCTGGTATTCCCGCCAGAATACCGGCCGCTGGAGCGGCGATTATTACACGCCGCCGCTGCGCGATTGGGCATTTGATCCCGACCTGCTCGATATCAACAATCTTCCGCCGGGGACGCCCATGGTCAATATCGTGCAGAGGAAAAACTGGTCCCAGAGAATCAATTACGCCGCGCATTTAGATTAATATCGATTTTCGGCGAACCGTAGGCGAAACCACCCGGAGGCTGCCCGGTCCTCCGGCATTCGTTTTGCCGGAAAATTTGCAATGCGGAGCCGCCTGCAATTTCATATCCACATCGGGCGCCATATACCGATGATACAATCCGGCTCGTCCCGATCGCCCCATCCCCCAGATAATCGATTGACATACGCCTTAAAGCTGCTAAATTCAGCCCGGATATGAAAAGCACCGGCGAGAGATTGATTCCCAAAGAATTCCAAACCAAAGAAGACTATATCCAATTCCTTCGACATCAGTTTGCCTACGTGCACGTAAAAAGCCGGTTAACCCCGACCGACAACGTCATCGAAATTGGTTTCGGCGAAGGTTATGGGACGACTATCTTGGCCGAAAGCGGCGCAGATATTGTCGGGATAGATGTGGAGGAAAAAGCGGTTCTCCATGCCAACGGCCGATACGGCGGGCCACGCTGCACTTTTATGCGTTACGACGGCCGCCGCATACCTTTCGATGACGGCGCTTTTGATGCGGCGGTCAGTTTTCAGGTTATCGAGCATATCGAAGATGACGATCGCTTCGTATCCGAAATCGCCCGGGTGGTGAAGTCCGGTGGTAAGGCATATTTGACAACACCGAACAAGACCTATCGGCTTAAGCCCGGCCAAAAGCCTTGGAACAGATATCATATCAGGGAATACTACCCCGAAGAATTGGCCGCCTTATTGCGCAAGCATTTCGAAAGCGTCGAAATTCTCGGCATCAGCGGCAACGATACGATTCAGCAGATCGAATATAACCGGGTGAAAACCGGGCCGTTTCTCGATCTTGCGGCGAAGCTGAATCTTAGGAAAATCCTGCCCGAAAGAATCGACTATCTTGCGGCAGTGTTCATCTCCCGCTTAAAGGGCCGCCGGACGAGCCATTTAAGCTCGAAAAATTTCGCGGCGCAGTTCGATGTCGGGGATTTCCGCGTGCACGACAAGGAAGTGGACAAGTCCCTGGATCTGCTGGCGGTATGCATTAAGCAATGATCCGCTTTTCATCGACGCCGGTTGATAGTCTATCCTCTTAGCAGTTGTCATTCAAATTCGATATCCGTATATTTGGATTGCTGAAAAGCAACCGGGTCCATTTCTAACCGGTTCGAACATCTGCAGGAGGATTATTCGATGACAATAACGCTTGATGGACACAATTTGACTATCGAACAGGTCGAGCAGGTTGCCAGGCATGGCCGGAAAGTCCAGATTGCCCCCGAAGCATTGGCGAGAATCAAGAAGTGCCGCGGGATGCTCCAGAAAAAAATAGAGGCGCGTGAAATCATGTATGGGGTAAATACCGGCATCGGGGAGTTTTCCGAAATCGTTCTCGATGACGAACAGGTGCGGCAGTTTCAAAAATACCTGATCTACAATCATTCGGCTGGAATCGGCAATCCCTGCCCGATAGAACATGTGCGCGCGGCAATCCTCTCGCGGATCAACGTCCACTGCCACGGTAACTCGGGGTGCCGCCCCGAGATAACGCAGACTTTCGTCGAGCTGCTCAATCGCGGAGTCACCCCGGTGGTCTGTGAAAAAGGGAGCGTCGGCGCCTGCGGCGACCTTTCACCGATGGCTCAGATAGCTCTGGTGCTCTTGGGCGAGGGTGAGGCCTTTTTCCAAGGGGAACGAATGCCGGCCGCCGCGGCGATGCAAAAAGCGGGAATCCCGGCGCCCGGCCTCGAGGCGCGCGATGGCTTGGCGGCAATTAACGGTTCCAATCTTATCACCGGGATCGCCTCCCTTGAATTGCTCGATGCCGAACGCCTGTTCAAACAGGCGGAGATCGCCGCCGCCATGACTCTCGAGGCGTTATTGGCCAATATGAAGCCCTATGACGAACGACTTCATAAATTGCGCGGATTCAAAGGCGCCATAACGTCGGCGGAGAATATCAGGCGGGTTATGGCGGGATCCGATCTGGTTACCGGAAAACTCAAGGTGAAAGTGCAGGATGCCTATTCGATGAGATCCACGCCTCAGGTGATCGGTGCCGCCCGCGACCATCTTGCCTATGCCCGTCGTCAACTCGAAATCGAGCTTAACGGCGTGGCAGATAATCCGATATTCCTGCCGGAAACCGACACGGTATTGACCGGCGCAAACTTTCAGGGAACCCCGATTAGCCTGCCGCTGGATATGGTGGGGGCCGCGGTGGCGATGGTGTGTGTGTTATCCGAGCGGCGACTCAATCGGCTGCTCAATCCTGCTCTAAGTGTCGGGCTGCCGCCGTTTCTTACGAAAGGCGCAGGGATGTTTTCTGGATTCATGTTATCGCAATACACGGCCGATTCGCTTATCGTCGAGCAGCGGATCCTTTCGGCTCCCGCCTGCATTCAATCGATCCCCGCCGCCGCCGATCAGGAGGATTTCGTCAGCATGGGGATGAATACTGCGCTGAAAACCCGGCAGATTATCGATAACGGCTACGGTGTTATCGGAATCGAATTCATGGCCGCCGCCCAAGCCCTCGATTTCCGGCAGTTCACCAAGGGTGCCGGTACGACGGCCGCCCAATTGTCGGTGCGCAAACAGGTTAAGCATCTCGACGAAGACCGGCCGCTTTACCCTGACCATAATACGATGGCAGCGATGGTCAAAAGTAATGCTATATTGAACGATGTGGAGGACAAAATCGGAACTTTGAAAGATTCATGGAGTTGACCGGCAACGACCAGGAACAACATTAATTGCGGAACCTTTATCGCAAAAAACCGCTTTTCTTAAATTGATGTTGGAAAGATATCTCGCAGAAATCTGGTCAATATTGCAAGACCTTTCCGGACCCCTGCTTCTGGGAAGCTTGATAGCGGGAGTCATTCACGTAATTTTACCCAAACATCTGATAAGACATAATCTCGGCGAAAAGAATTTCAGAAGCGTCCTGAATGCGGTTTTGATCGGCGTTCCGATGCCGCTTTGTTCGTGCAGTGTCGTGCCGGCGGCAATCGGGCTGAAACAGGAGGGCGCAAGCAAGGGTGCGGCGACCGGTTTCCTGATAAGTACTCCGCAGACCGGGGTGGATTCAATTCTGGTATCGGCCACCTTCCTCGGCTGGCCGTTCGCCCTATTCAAGGTTGTCGCAGCATTTGTCACGGGTCTGATCGGGGGGGTGCTTGTCAATAAGCTTGAAAGCGGATCGAGCGACGAATCGGCGAAATCTCTGCCCTCCGGAATGCAAGAACCCGATCGAAGCGCGGGCCGATCTCGAGCCGTCGAGGCGCTCAGATATGGTCTTTTAGATTTGTTAGGGATGATCTATCGCTGGATTGCTCTGGGCATAGTCATTGCGGCCGCAATATCTATTTTATTCCCGGCTGATTCGCTGGCGGGCAAGAGTTGGGTGAGCGGAATCGGCGGGATGTTTCTGATGCTTCTTATCGCCTTGCCGCTATATGTCTGCACGACCGGGTCGGTGCCTATCGCCGGTTCGCTGATTGCCGCAGGAATGCCGCTGGGAACGGCTCTTGTTTTTCTGATGGCCGGGCCGGCGACCAATATCGCCACTATCGGAGCCATCACCAAAGCCTTGGGAACCCGGGTGCTCGTGATTTATCTTGTTGTCATCGCCGTTTTCAGCGTGGTTTTCGGTCTGTTTTTCGACTTCGTGATCGCGGCGGCCCCGGCGATAATGCACCATGAGCACGGCGGAGATTCAAGATATCTGGATCAACTATTGAGTGTCGCGGTGATCGGTCTGTTTTCTTTTCTGTTTGCTTATGATATCTATAACAAAAGGATTAAATCCAGATCAACCGCCTCAAGAGAGGGTTCTGATTTGCAAATAGAATTGAAAATAAAGGGGATGACCTGCAAGCATTGTGCGGCGACCGTGACCAAAGCCTTAAGCGGAGTGCCCGGGGTCAAAAAAGCCGATGTCGATATCGACCGGGGTTTAGCCATAGTAGACGGCGACGCCACCGCCGATAGGCTTATCCAATCGGTGCGCGACGCCGGCTATGAGGCGGCCGTCATAAAGAATTAGTCTGCCCGTTTTCCCCGAAAAATCGTCTTCTTAGAGCTTTCTTAAAGCTTCCATGGAATCTTTGTCAAAAGATATCGTCGTCTGGGGAAAAGGTATCACGATCCCTTCGGCATCGAACCGATTCTTGATTCTTCGGCGATATTCGCGGCCGACCGCCCATTGAGATTGCGGCAGTGTCTTGAAAACCAGCCGCAGCACCACCGATGAATCGGCGAACGATTGCACGCCGAGCATCTGCGGCTCGTCCACGATTTCTTCTCGCCATTTGTCGTCCGCCGCCATCTGTTTCGCCTCATCAAGCATTATTGCCATGGCCCGGTCGATATTCGAGCGGTAATCGACGCCGACATCGATGACGGCTCTGGACCAAATGTAGGTCAGATTCGAAACCGTTCCGACCTCGCCATTGGGTATTATATGAACGACACCTTCGACATCGCGCAATATGGTCGTCCTGAGCGTGATCTTTTCGACCAGCCCGGCGTGACCGCCCGCCCGAATCACATCGCCGACCCTGAACTGGTTTTCTATGAGGATGAAAAATCCGGTGACGACGTCTTTGACGAGAGCCTGTGAGCCGAAACCGACGGCCAGCCCTATAATTCCTGCTCCTGCAAGCAGCGGTCCTATATCGATACCGAGCTCTTTGACGATCATCAACGTGCCTATCGCCAAGGTGACAAGTTTGACCGTCATGTTCATTATATTGACGAGTGTCTCGGCTCTTTTTTCGCGCTCCGACTGGCGGCTCGGATCATCGTCTTCGGAAACCGCTTTGATTCTGTCGCCGGCGAATTTGGCAACCCTTATGGTCACCCACATGCCCAGCAATATTATCAAGATTTTCGGTATGTGGGTAATCGCCCATTCTTTAAGCGCATGAATCAAATTAAAATCGAATTTTTCCATAACTCCTCCAATCCGCGCATATGATACCCAATTCGGTCGGCAGGGTCAATCGTATTGGGCGAAGACAAATTTGACAGCCGCGAGAGTGTCAGGTGGCGGAATCAGAATTGACAGCCGTTTTTATGCCATATATATTGATTGCATTATGCTTGCCAAAGTGCTTTCTTCCGCCCTGCTGGGGATTGACGCTTATATCGTCGAGGTCGAAATTGATGTGTCGCCGCAGATTCCGGCGTTCACCACCGTGGGGCTTCCGGAGGGTGCGGTGAAAGAAGCCAGAGAGCGGGTGGCTGCCTCAATTAAAAACTCGGGATTTCTTTTCCCGGCCAAAAAGATAACCGTAAACCTTGCCCCGGCCGACATCAAAAAATCAGGGACGGCATTTGATCTGCCGATGGCCGTCGGGATTCTGGTGGCCACCGGTCAAGCTTCCCCTGATTTGCTCGGACGATACTTGATCGTCGGTGAGTTGTCGCTGGATGGCAGATTACGGCCGGTGCCCGGGGTGTTGTCGATGGCGATTGAGGGGGAAAAGAAGAAATTCAAAGGGCTGATAGTGCCTGAGGAAAATGCCAACGAGGGCGCCATGGCTGACGGCATAGATATTATCCCGGTCAAGACTCTTGCCCAGGCGATTGATTTCCTCGATGGGCGTGAAGAGATCAACCCTCTCAAAATCGACCTGGCTGAAGTGTTCAGCAAAAACAAGAAGTATTCGATTGATTTTTCCGATGTCAGGGGTCAGGAGCATGCCAAGCGGGCTTTGGAGGTGGCTGCGGCCGGCGGCCATAATATCATAATGATCGGTCCACCGGGATCGGGCAAAACGATGTTGGCCAAAAGGCTGGCCACTATCCTGCCGGATATGACGCTTTCCGAAGCGCTCGAGACAACCAGAATCTATTCGTCCGGCGGTCATATGATGCCCGGCGAAGCTCTGATAGCGACCCGTCCCTTTCGATCCCCACATCACACGATTTCGGATGTCGGCCTTACCGGCGGCACGAACCATCTCGTCCCCGGTGAAGTTAGTCTTTCGCATAACGGTGTTCTGTTCCTCGATGAATTGCCTGAATTCGACAAGTCGTCGCTTGAAGCGTTGCGGCAGCCGCTGGAAAACGGTCAGGTGACAATCACCAGGGCCGCCGGTTCGGTGACCTATCCTGCATCCTTTATTCTGGCGGCGGCCATGAATCCATGTCCCTGCGGCTATCATGGGGATCCGACTCACAACTGCACCTGCAACGGAAGTCAAATACAAAAGTATGTATCCCGCATTTCCGGGCCGCTTCTCGACAGAATCGATATTCATATCGAAATGCCGGCGGTCAAGTTCAAAGACTTGGCGGGTCTCGGCGGCGGTGACTCATCCGAAACGATTCGCAAGCGGGTTAATGCCGCCAGGCAAAGGCAACTGGAAAGATTCGCCGATCTCGATGGAATCTATTGCAACGCGCAGATGGAAACCCGGTTGCTCAGGCTGATCTGCCGGCTCGAAGAAGATTCGCTCGATCTTCTGCGGGCGGCCATAAGCCGCTTGGGGCTGTCCGCCCGCGCTTATGATAGAATTCTCAAAGTGAGCCGGACGATCGCCGACCTTGAGGGGGCCGAAAAAATACAATCGCACCATATTTCGGAGGCGATAGGTTATAGAAATCTTGACCGGAACTATTGGTCTAATTAGCGATAAACCATAATGATCGGATCGAATCATGCTCAATAATCAGCGCACTATTAAAAGGCGCGTATCACTTTCCGGAATCGGACTGCATACGGGAGTCGAGACCACAATCAGTTTTATCCCCGCCCCTATAAACCACGGGGTGACCTTCGTCCGGACCGATTGCGAAGATTCACCGAGAATTCCCGCTGATATCGATCATGTCGTGGATTCCCTGCGGGGCACCACGCTCGGGTTGAACAACGTGAAGGTTCACACTGTGGAGCATGTTCTGGCGGCGGTCGCTGGGCTCCAAATCGATAATCTCATTGTCGAGCTGTCGAATATCGAACCGCCGCCAGAACATGCTCCAC
>Ga0209101_1000838_pt1 | contig 24607 bp, 21 predicted proteins | sample ConPoolayeCmetaG_FD_185481 | JGI IMG/M metagenome (GOLD analysis project Ga0209101, IMG submission 185481) | Hot spring microbial mat communities from California, USA to study Microbial Dark Matter (Phase II) - Cone Pool mat layer C metaG... ...
CGCAGGCCGACGCCCGGCGCGGAGCGCCCAAACAGGCCGATTTCAATCGGGCTGAATAGCCTTTCCGGGCCTGCGCCGACCGGGGGTGGCGTCAGCGCAGGCCGACGCCCGGCGCGGAGCGCCCAAACAGGCCGATTTCAATCGGGCTGAATAGCCTTTCCGGGCCTGCGCCGACCGGGGGTGGCGTCAGCGCAGGCCGACGCCCGGCGCGGAGCGCCCAAAGAGGCCGATTTCAATCGGCGCAAGCTTGATTTGCGAACAACCCCAAAAGATGTTACAATTTTATTTAGACAGCCGCCTGGTGGACGAACACAGGTCAAAACCGCGACCGGCCTGCCGGGTTGAGATCTGGCAGGCCCCCAGGAACACGCCCCCAACTTGCCAAGAATCGAATTTCGTTATACCATCAAGTGAGGGCAAAAAGTAACTGCTCACCCTGGCCGGGATCAGACAGATTCTCACCACCCTGGCCAGAATAGGTCGAGCAAAGAGGAAAGTATGGAAAGCGAGTATTCGCCGATCATCCGCTTACAAGCACAAAAGATAGCCAGTTTGATGCGCGTGCTGGAAGTCACCCGCCAGTTGAACGAAACGCTCAACCTGGAAAACCAGCTCAAACTCATCCAAGACGCCAGCACCCAGTTGACCGAGACCGAAGCCGGGTCAATCTTTTTGCGTGACGCCAAAACAGACGAGTTGTTTTTCCTCTCGGCCACCGGCGCGGCCGCCGAGGGCGAAAAGGGCGAACGGCTCAAAAAGATTCTCGTGCCGATGGAAGGCAGCATCGCCGGATGGGTGGTTCAAAACGGCAAACCGGCGGTGGTTAACGATGTCAGACATGACAAACGCCACTTTAACCAGGCCGATGCCGAAACCGAATTCCAAACCCGCTCCATCCTGGCCGTGCCGCTGGTGCGTCGAGGCAAGATCATCGGCGCGCTCGAAGTGTTGAACAAAAAAGGCGATCACCCCTTTACCGACGAAGACATTGAAATCCTGACCACCCTCGCCGCTCAGGCCGCCGTCTCGATTGAAAATGCCCGCCTTTTCGAGCAGAGCGACCTGATCTCCGAAGTGGTACACGAATTGCGCACGCCGATGACTTCGATCATTGGCTATGCCAAAATGCTCAATATGCCGGGCATCCCCGACGAATCGAAAGCCAAATTTGCCGAAACGATCTACCGCGAAGCCTCCCGTCTGGGCAAAATGGTCAACGACTTTTTAGAGTGGGCACGTCTGGAATCGGGACGCCTGCGCCTGGAAGAAAAACCGGTCGATATGCGCCAGGTCATCCAGGATACGGCAGCCATCATTGCCCCACAGGCGTTTGAACACAACATCACCGTCGGCCAGGAACTGCCCGACGCACCGATGATCGTGATCGGCGACGAAGCACGGCTCAAGCAGGTATTGCTCAACCTGACCAGCAACGGCATCAAATACAACAAAGAGAACGGCCGATTGGACTTGATTGCCCAGGTCGACAACGGCCAATTGTCGATTGCCGTACGTGACACCGGCCTGGGCATCCCACCGGAAAGCCTAAACAAGCTCTTTCAGCGTTTTTACCGCGTGCCCGGCACCGAACACATCGTACGCGGCACCGGATTGGGATTAAACATCTCCAAATCGCTGGTCGAAGCGCATGGCGGCAAATTAGAAGTCGAAAGCACCGTCGGAGAAGGGACAACGTTTACGGTGATCTTGCCCCTGGCCCAATGAAAATCCAAGAAAAATCGGCCACCGTTCACCCTGGCAAAGGTTGTCCGACCTTTGCCAGGGTAAGCTTTTTCGGGAGTCGGGGCTTGGGCCGCAAGAACGGTTCAGCCCGATTGAAATCGGCCTTTGGGGATGCCTTGCCCCTAGTCGGCGCAGACCAACCAGCGGCCGCAACCCCCAAAGGGTGACTCGAATCACCGCATTTGCCAGAATTCGGTACACAACACAAACTCGGAGACCATAAAGGTCTCCGAGAATTTTGGAGGAGCACATCTATGATCGACTTGCGCAGCGATACAGTAACCCTGCCCACACCGGCGATGCGCCGGGCAATGGCCCAAGCCGAACTGGGCGACGATGTGTTCGGCGAAGACCCAACCACCAACCGATTGGAGGCCATGGCCGCCGAACGCATGGGCCATGAAGCCGCCCTCTTGACGGTCAGCGGGACAATGTCCAACCTGGTTGCGCTGCTGACCCACTGCGGCCGCGGCGACGAAATCATCCTGGGCGATTGCGCACACACGTTTTTGTACGAACAGGGTGGCTCGGCCTCACTGGGCGGCATTCACCACTACGCCCTACCCAACCAGCCCGACGGCACCCTGCGCCTGGCAGACATCGAACGGGCTATCCGCGACCCGGCCAACGTGCACTTTCCGCGCTCACGGTTGATCTGCCTGGAAAACACCCACAACCGCTGCAACGGCGCACCCTTGACCGTCGAATATACCGATGCGGTGTGTACGCTGGCACGTCGACACGGATTGCGCGTCCACATCGACGGGGCGCGCATCTTTAATGCCGCCGTCGCCCTGGGGGTCGAGGTCAGCGCATTGGCCCGCAACGCCGATTCGGTGAGCTTTTGCCTTTCCAAAGGGCTTGCTGCACCGGTCGGCTCACTGTTGTGCGGCAGCAAGCCCTTCATTGCCGAAGCCCGGCGCTGGCGCAAAGTCGTCGGCGGTGGAATGCGCCAATCCGGCGTGATCGCCGCTGCCGGCATCGTCGCCCTGGAAGAAATGGTCGCACGATTGGCCGAGGATCACGCCAACGCACGCCGGCTGGCCGAAGGGCTGAGCGGCATCCCCGGCCTGGCCGTCAATCCGGCAGCATTTCAAACCAACATCGTCTATTTTGATGTGCAGTCGCCGCACATATCGGCCGAACAATTGACCGCCCAACTGCGTCAGGCGGGCATTTTAATGCTCTCCCTGGGGCCGGGGCGCATCCGGGCCGTGACCCATTACGGCATCGAGGAGCAAGATATCACGCACACCCTGGCCGTCATCGCCCGCTTGATGGAGCAGGCAGCATGACCCGACGCAACGCCGCCCGGCCATCTGGCGACAGGACCCCATCACCCACGCTCGACCCCTACTTTGCCGCCCTGATCCTGGCCGGCACAGGCCTGGGCACGTGGTCGCTGCCGGTATGCACCCGGCTTGCCATCTTGTGGACCACTATGTTGCTGCTCTGGCTGGCCTTTCGTGAAGGACACCCGCTCCAACTGGCCTTTCGCTTTGCCGACCTGGGACGCGGCATAAGCACAGGTCTGGCTCTGGGCATACCCCTTGTGCTGATCGCGCACCGCCCCTTGAGCGTTGCCGTGCCAATCCTGTACATCGGCGCAACCGTTTCCTCGACGGTCTGGACCACCGCTCACCCTTCGGTTGCCGGCGCAGCCGAAATCGCCGGCACACTGGCCTTTGTCAACCTGGTCTTGCTTGCACCGTTGGCCGAAAGCCTCTTTTTTCACGACCTGCTCCACCGTGAACGAGGCTATCTGGTCGGCACAGGGCTTTATGCCGCAGCCGGCGTGATCTTGTTCTTGCCGCCGGTCGGCGCCTTTTGGGCCGTTTTGCTGGTCATTTTTGGCATCACCGCCGTGCTCGGCATTCTGTACGGCTTTATGTACGAACGTTACGGCCTGGTCACGGCCTGGTCGGCCCATACGACCATCAACCTGTGTTTGCTGTTCATCCCTGCTTTGATCAACCTTTTTTCCGGTTCTTGACCCCATGCGTTTGAAACAACTCGACATTTTAGGATACAAAACATTCGCTTCTGAAACCACATTTCTCTTTGACAAGGGCATCACGGCCATCATCGGCCCCAACGGGAGCGGCAAATCAAACGTGGCCGACGCGATCCGCTGGGTGCTTGGCGAACAATCGTTTTCGCTGCTGCGCGCCAAAAAGGGCGAAGACATGATCTTTGCCGGCAGCGAAAAACGCGCGCGGATGAGCCTGGCCGAGGTGGCCCTGACCTTTGACAACACCGATGGCTGGTTGCCCATCGAGTTTAACGAAGTGACGATCACACGCCGCGCCTATCGCTCCGGCGAAAACGAATACCTGCTCAACGGCAGCCGGGTTCGCCTGCGCGACATCACCGATCTGCTGGCCGAAAGCGGCCTTTCCCGGCGAACCTACACGGTAATCGGACAAGGGCTGATCGACATGGCCCTGTCACTCCGTCCGCAGCAACGCCGCGAGTTGATCGAAGAAGCTGCCGGGCTGGCCCTCTATCAGTCGCGCCGCGCCGAAACGCTGACCAGGCTGGAAGAGACCCAGGCCAACCTGCTGCGCATTCATGACCTGGTGGCCGAAATCGAACCCCAGCTCAAACGGCTCAAGCGTCAGGCCGAACGCACCGAGGAACATGAGCAAATCCGCCGTGAACTAGACAACGCGCTGCGCATCTGGTACAGCTACCAATGGCAACGCGGACGCGACGAACTGCAACACCTGCTCGCCATGGCCGCCCACCAACGCCAGCAAGTAGAGGCCCAAAAAGCGCTGATTCACGAATTGAACGAGCATATGGAGCGCGTCCGTGCCAGGCAGAACGAACTCAGACGACAGTTGGGCGAGTGGCATCGTCAAAGCAGCGCGTTACATACCCGCCTGGAAACACAACAACGTGAGCTGGCCGTGGCCCAAGAACGCCGTCGTATGTTGGTTCAACAGCACGAACAGGCCATGTCCGAGCTGAGCACGTTGGAAAACGAGCGCAAGGCTCAGCAGACCCAAATCGCCGAACTCGAAGGTGTGCTGGCACAGACCACCCAAGAAGTTGCCGAACACGAACAGACCGTCCGAGAGGCCCAGCACGCACTGGACGAGCACCGGCAACGCATGCAAACCCTGATCCAGGCACGCACCTCGTTGCAAGAGACCTTGTTGAACCTGCGCACAGCCATTGCCGACGGTCAGAACCGGCTGACACAGCTTGAGGAACGCAACCAGACGCTGGAAAAGGAGCGCGCCACCCACGCGCAAAGCCTGGCCGAACTGGCAACGCGGGCCACAGCACTGCGCAACCAAAGCGAACAACTTGCCGCACAGCTGGCGCAGATAGATCAAACCACGGCCCGGCTACAGGCCCAACTTGAAGAACACACAACGCACATGACACAGTTGCAAGCCCGTCAGGCCGACCTGCGCGACCGACTCAACCAGGCCGATCAACAAATCGGCCGCCTGCGCGAACGCTTTGAGGTCTTGACCCGCATGCGCAGCGAAGGAGCCGGGTTGTTCGATGGCGTGCGCAACGTGCTTGTCGCCGCCGGCAAAGGCCACTTGCAAGGCATCGTCGGGCCGGTCGCCGAGCTGATCCGCGTACCGCAAGAGCTGGAAGTGGCGATCGAGGTGGCACTGGGCAGCCAGCTCCAAGATGTCGTGGTGACCCGATGGACCGACGCCCAGGCGGCAATCGAACACCTCAAGCGCACACAAGGGGGGCGGGCAACCTTTTTGCCCCTCGACACGCTCCGTCCGGGCAGCCCGCTGAGCCCAGTGCAAGCGGTCGGAGTCATCGGCGTGGCCAGCGAACTGGTCGAATGTGAGCCACACCTGCGCGTGGTCGTCACCCACTTGCTGGGCCGAACGCTGGTTTGCCAAAACCTCGAAGTGGCCCGTCGCCTCCTCGACCGGTTACAAGGCGGCTATCAAATCGTCACGCCGGAGGGAGAAATTGTGCGCTCCAGCGGCGCGGTGACCGGTGGCACACACCGGCAAGAACGTCAATCGGGCGGAATTTTGGCCCGCGAACGCGAATGGCGCGAATTGCCCGGCCAAATCCAAGAACTGGAGCAAAAACGTGGACAAATTGCCGACCTGGCCGCACGTGCCCTGGCCGACGAAAAAGCAGCACGTGAACAAATCGCCCGCGTTCAGGCCGAACTGCAAACTTTGCAGGCCCACCGACAAGAGCAGGCTCGCCAGATCGACACCGTATCACGCCAGATTGAGCAGCTCGAACGCGAACAAAACTGGCAGCAAGCGCGCATCAACGCCCTAACCCAAGAGCAGGAAGCCCTGAACGCCCAGTCCGGCTCGATCGCTGCACGGGTCGAGACGCTCGACGCCCAGGTAAGGCAAACCAACACCCAATTGGCCGCCCTGGAAGTCGAACTCGCCCGACAAGATGACGTCACCCTGGAAGAACGGCTGAGCGCATGCCGCACGGCATTGGCCCTGGCCCGTCAGCAAGAGACTGCCGGGCAGGCCGGACTGCGCGCTGCCCACGACGCACTGCGGCAAATTGAGCAACGCATTACCGCCCGACAAAACCGCCGACAAGGGCTGCTCGATCAACTGGCCGAAACCGAACGCACGCTCGAAGCGCTGCACACCCAAGAAGGCGAACTGCACGCCCAACTCGAAACCTACACCGTCCAGATTGGACCCGCCGAAACAGAACTGACCGCCCTGGAAGAGCAACAAGCCCGGTTGGAGCGTGATGAACGCCAGGGACGCACCCGCCTGCAAGACCTGGAATCGCGTTATAACCACATCGAATTGCAGATCTCGCGTCACGAAGATCAGCTCAAAAACCTGCGCCGGCAAATCCAGGACGATTTCGGACTGGTCGCGTTAGAGTTAGGCAACGAATTGTCAGGACAACTGCCGTTGCCCCTGGAAGAACTGGTTTCATCGCTGCCGCCTGTCGAAACCCTGCCCGAAGGGTTGGAAGAACAAATGCAGGCGCTGCGCCGCCGTTTGCGGCTGTTAGGAGCCATCAACCCCGATGCGCCGGCCGAATATCATGAGGTCAGCAAACGGTACGAATTCCTTACCACCCAATCTGCCGACCTGGAACAGGCCATTGCCCGGCTGCGTGAGGTGATCGTCGAGCTGGACACGGTTATGGAACGCGAATTCAAACGGACTTTTGAGGCCATCGCCCGCGAGTTCAAGAGCTATTTCACCCGCCTGTTCAACGGCGGCTCGGCCCGCCTTGAACTGACCGAGCCAGACGATTTGCTGAACACCGGCGTGGACATCGTTGTGCGTCCACCGGGCAAGCGACAACAAGGGGTGGCCCTGCTTTCCGGTGGTGAACGTGCCCTGGTCGCCGCCGCGCTGATCTTTGCCATCCTCACCGTCAGCCCCACCCCCTTTTGCGTGCTTGACGAAGTCGACGCCGCGCTGGATGAAGCCAATGTCGGACGATTCCGCTCGGTGCTCAAGAGCCTTTCGGAAAAGACCCAGTTCGTGGTCATCACCCACAACCGCTACACCATCGAAATGGCCGATGTCGTCTATGGCGTGTCGATGGGCGATGACGGTGTTTCCTGCGTCATCTCGCACCGTATGGGACAGGCCCCCCCCGCCGATGCCTGAGTTGCCCGAAGTCGAAACCATCGTGCGCGAACTGCGGCCGCACGTCGAAGGGCAAAGGGTGCAGACCATTTATGTTGATCGGCCGCGCACCGTTGCTGCCCCACCAGAAGACATCACGCGCTTTGTGCAAGAAGGAAGCGGCCGACGCTGGGAACGGATATGGCGGCGCGGCAAGTTTATCCTTGTCGATCTAGACAACGATACGCATTTGATCGTGCATTTACGGATGAGCGGGCGGCTGGTGTTCAAGCCGCTGGGACGCCCCCAACACCTGCGTGCCCGCTTCGATTTCACCGACGGCTCAACCCTTTACTTTTACGACCCGCGCCGTTTTGGCCGCCTGTGGCTGGTTGGCGACCCAACCCCCGTAATCGGTGAACTGGGCACCGAACCGTTGTCGGACGAGTTTACGGCCAAAGTGTTGGCCGCTCTGCTCCGGGGCCGACGAGGCATGCTCAAACCGCTATTGCTCGACCAGCGGGTGATCGCCGGGCTGGGCAACATTTACGTGGATGAAACGCTCTTTCGGGCCGGTCTGCATCCACAACGTCAGGCCAACACATTGAGCGCAGAGGAGATTGACCGTCTGCACAACGCCATCCGCACGGTGTTGACCCAGGCCCTGGCGCAGCATGGCACCTCTTTTGATGCAGTCTTTGTGCGTCCAGAAGGAGAATTGGGGCGACAACAAGAGGGATTGTCGGTGTATGGACAGGCAGGATTGCCCTGTACCCAATGCGGCACGCCGATCCAGCGCATCGTCGTCGGCGGACGAGGAACACACCTGTGTCCGCATTGCCAGGCGCGATAAGAGCCTATCCGAAAAGCCATACAAGCGGCATCCCTATGCCGCATAAAACCGTACAAGCGGCATCCCTATGCCGCTTATACCGACGCATAGGGATGCGTCGGTTGCGTTTTTCGGATAGGCCCTAAAAACAAAAAAACCGCGCCTCTCAAGGCGCGGTTTTTTCTCAATGCCCGCTAATCGACTTCCATACCGATGTGCACCGGCACCAGATGGCAGGTCAACTCAGCAACCGAGATGTAATCCACGCCGGTTTCGGCGATTTCGCGCACATTGTCCAACGAAATGTTGCCCGACACCTCCAACGGCACTCGCCCGGCCACCCATTTAACCGCATCACGAATATCTTGAACACCCCAGCGAATGAGCGTGATCCGATTGGGGTCAAGGGCCAGGGCCTCATCCAACTCGGCCCACGTTTTAACCTCGATAACCACTTCCAGGTCGCTATTTTGCGCCCGAATGCGCTCCATCGCAGCCGTAATGCTGCCGGCCAGGGCAATGTGGGTATCACGCAGATAAACCATGTCATCCAGTTTAGCCCGGTGAATGCCCCCGCCGCCGATTTGCACCGCCCATTGCTCGATCAGCCGCAATCCCGGCGCCGTTTGCCGGGTGCTCAGGATAACCGCATTGGTGCCTTTGATCGCCTGGACATATTGCCGCGTCAGCGTGGCAATGCCCGACATATGGCGTATGAAATTGAGCGCGACCCGTTCGGCGGTCAGCACACTCACGGCCGGGCCGACAACGGTCGCCAATATATCGCCGTTGGCAATCTCATCCCCATCCAATTTGGTCGGCGAAAAGCCGATCAGCGCGTTAATGCGGTTGAATACCTGTTCGGCCACGGCCAGACCGGCCAAAACGCCGTCGCCATGGCTGACCATGCGCGTGCGGGCAATGGCATTGCCGGGCAAAGCCCACATGCTGGTCACATCACCGCTGCCGACATCCTCTTCAATGGCTCGTTCAATGATACTTACCAGGAGGTTGGGATTCATCGCTACCCCCTTAAAATACGCTTCAATTGGGTTCTGGCATTTCGGACGCAAGTCACTCAACATCGAAACCAAGTGACATAATTATACCATAGTTTTACATCCTTGCATACCTTGCCAACTTTTCCCCAAACCACTTTTCGCGTATAATAAGAGCCTATCCGAAAAACCGTACGAGCGGCATCCCTATGCAGCCGACGCATAGGGATGCGTCGGCTGCGTTTTTCCAAGGGATGCGTCGGCTGCGTTTTTCCAAGTTGGATTCGCGTTTTCGGGAGTTGAGGCTTCAGCCGGTCTACCGCTGGTGGTTAAAATCCGGCTAAAGCCACGACTCCCAGACGTAGATTGATGAGTCCGGTAAAGCGGTGAAAATCTGCAGTATCTGGGTCAATCTATGTCCTCAAGAGGTCAGGCCGAGCAATTACATTTGAAAAAATATATCTACCAGAAAGGAATCCCCCAACATGATCGATTTGAAACATTTCGAGGTCTGGTTTGTCACCGGCAGCCAGCATCTTTATGGCCAGGAAACGCTGGCCCAGGTGGATCGCGATTCGCAAACGATCGCTCAGGCACTTGACGCGGCGTCACAAATTCCGGTGCGCGTGGTGTTCAAGCCGGTGCTCACCACGCCGGAAGCGATCTTGGCCCTTTGCCAGGAAGCGAACGTGGCAGCCAACTGCGTCGGGCTGATCACCTGGATGCACACCTTTTCGCCGGCCAAGATGTGGATTGCCGGGCTGAACGCGCTGCACAAGCCCTTTATGCACCTGCACACCCAGTTCAACCGCGACATTCCCTGGGCCGAGATCGACATGGACTTTATGAACCTCAACCAATCGGCACACGGCGACCGTGAATTCGGCTTTATCGGCACGCGAATGCGCAAGGCTCGCCAGGTTGTCGTCGGTCACTGGCAAGACCCGGAAGTGCTTGACCAAATAGGCGTATGGGCACGCGCGGCATGTGCCTGGCATGACTCACAAGGGCTTAAAATCGCCCGTTTCGGCGACAACATGCGTCAGGTGGCCGTGACCGAAGGAGACAAAGTAGAAGCCCAAAAACAGTTTGGCTACTCGGTCAACGGCTACGGCGTAGGCGAACTGGCCCAATATGTCCAGGCCGTCAGCGATGCCGAGATCGACCGCCAACTGGCCGAATACGACGCACAATACATCGTCGCCCCAGAATTACAGGCCGGCGGTGAACGCCGCGCCGACCTGCGCGAATCGGCCCGGATCGAGTTGGGCATGCGTGCCTTTTTGCAGGCGGGTGGATTCAAAGCTTTTACCACCACCTTTGAAGACCTCTATGGGTTGGCCCAGTTGCCCGGCCTGGCCGTGCAACGGTTGATGGCCGACGGCTACGGCTTTGGCGCAGAAGGAGACTGGAAAACGGCAGCCTTGGTACGGGCGATGAAAGTGATGGGTGCCGGCCTGCCCGGCGGAACCTCTTTTATGGAAGACTATACCTATCACCTGGACCCGAACGGGATGCAAGTGCTCGGCGCACACATGCTGGAGGTCTGCGCCTCCATTGCCGATGGCAAGCCACGCCTGGAAATCCATCCCCTCTCCATCGGCGGCAAGGCCGACCCGGCGCGGCTGGTCTTTAACGTACCCAACGGCCCGGCCATCAATGCATCGATCATCGACCTGGGCAATCGCTTTCGGATGCTGGTCAACCCGGTCGATGTCGTTCCTCCCGCCGCGCCGCTGCCGCGCCTGCCGGTTGCGCGGGTACTTTGGAAACCCCACCCCAACCTCAAAACGGCCGCCGCAGCGTGGATTTTGGCCGGTGGCGCGCATCATACCGGCTTTAGTCAGGCCATCGGCGTAGCGCACATGCAAAACTGGGCCGAAATGGCCGGCATCGAGTGCGTGGTGATCGATCAGCACACCGAACTCGAGCAATTCAAAAAGGAACTGCGCTGGAACGAAGTCTATTACTGGCTGGCACAAGGTCTGCGATAAAAGGAAAGATAGCGGCATATGCCATTGCTCTTCTGGCTCGATCTGGCCACACTCGGCCTGGCGACCCTGGTTTCGACATCGTTGATCATCGTCGTCTTGGGCACAGCCATTCGACACAAGGCCAATCAGGCCTTTGCCCTGCTCGCCCTGGCGCAAACCGTCTGGACCATTGCTTCAATCTTGCTCCGATTGTCACTGTGGGCCGAGCGCAGGTTGCCCGTGGGGATTTTTCCTCTTCACCCCAACCTGTGGCTTGAAATTGCCGCGTTGGCCATCGGCCTGATGGGCGTGATGACCCTGAACTTTGCCGCCCATTATCTGGGCCATTACACACGCGCCATCCGCGTAGCCGTGATCGCCGGCCTTGTAGTCAATGCACTTTGCGCCATCCCGCTCTTTCAACATCGCATGTTGAGCGCCCCACAAATCAATTCAATCGGCGCCTTTGTCGAGCAGATCAGCCCCTGGGGATGGGTTGGCGGTGCCTGCACCCTGATTTACATCACCTGGGGCTGGTTGCTCTTGTGCCATAAACGCGCTCAGGCCGATCCCTTTTTACGGTGGGGATTGTTCACCCTGATCCTCGGCCTGCTGATCGGCGGAGGAACCAAACTCCCCTTTCCGTTTACCATGTCGGCCATCAACCTGATCGGTTTTGCGCTGATCGGTTATGGGATCATCCACAAACAAATCCTGAACCCCTTGAAAAGGGTGATTCTCGAACGGGAACAGGCGCAGGCTCAGGCGGCTCGTCGCACCGAAAACCTGATCGCGGTCAACCGGCTGGCCATTCGCTGTACGGCCACGCTGCCAGAAGATGAACTTTACCATCTGATTGCCGAAGAACTGCGCGAGATGACCCAGGCGCTGGGCGTCATCGTCTCGATTCTCGACGCAGAACATCATCAATTGATCGTTCGCCATGTCGCCACACGTGGACGGCTGCTCTCCAAAGCCAACGAACTGTTGGGCCAGGAGCTGATCGGCCTCAAAATGCCGGTCAATGCGGCGATATGCGCCCAAATGCTCGAACAACACGTACACGTCGAGCAAGACCTGAGCGCAATCAGCTTGGGGGCCATTCCTCCTCTGCTGGCCCAACTGGTCAAAAGTGCGTTCGACATCGACACATTGACGGCCGTTACCCTCCAAGATCGCGGACAACTGATCGGCACATTGAGCATCGTCAGCGACTCGAATTCGCCGCCACCCGACCTTGACGTGGTACGCACCTTTGCCAGCGTCGCCTCAACCGCCCTGCAACGCGCACGGGCCGAAGCGGCGCGCCGCGAAAGCGAAGAGTGGTATCGGACCATTTTTGACTATGCCGCCGACGGCCTGATGCGCATCAACACCGCCGGCATCATCACCGATGTCAACCAACGGATGGCCGAAATCGTCGGGCCGGAAATTAAAAATCTGATCGGACAGCCGCTCACGGCGTGCGGATACCTGATCTCGCGTCAAAAATTGCGCGAGGCGATCGATTATTTTGACGCCGAACAAAACCGGTTCACCCCCTATGAAATGCTGATCACCCGCCGCGATGGTCGCCCCGTGCCTATCGAAGTCAACGCTCGCGCGATCATCAGCGACGGGCAAAACAACGGAGTCATCGTCGTGGTGCGCGACATCAGCCAACGCAAGCAAACCGAAGAAGCGCTACGCATGCGCAACAACGAACTTTTGGTGCTCAACCAGGCCGCTCAAGCGTTCAGCTCGTCGCTAGAACTGGATGTAGTGCTGCGGGCCGTGCTCGAACAGATGCGCAACACCCTCAGCGTTGCCGGCTGCTCGGTTTGGTTGCTCGACACTTCGACCGGCGAACTGGTTTGCCACGAATGTGTCGGTTTGAAAAGCGAAATCGTGCAAGGCTGGCGATTGCTCCCTTCACAAGGCATTGCCGGCTGGGTCGCCACATACCGTCAAAGCGTGATCATCCCCGATACCGACGTGGATCAACGACACTTTAAAGGCATTGAAAGCGAAACCGGGGTGGACACACACTCGCTGCTTGCCGTGCCCCTGCAAATCCAGGAGCGGGTGATCGGCGTGCTCGAACTGGTCGATCTGGAGCGCGATCGCTTCACCCAAGCCGATCTCGCCCTGGCCGAAGCCCTGGCTTTAACGGCAGCCACGGCTATCGAAAATGCGCGCCTGTATGAACAGGCCCGCCATGATGCTCAGGTCCGCGAAGCGTTGCTGCAAGAAGTCAACCACCGCGTCCGCAACAACCTGGCCGCCATTTTGGGCATCCTCAAGCTGGAAATGGAACGCCCGCGCACATCAGACCTGGATTACCACTCCACCATCCAGGACCTGATCGTGCGCATTCGCGGGCTGGCCAGCGTCCACAACCTGCTTTCCCAGGCCCAATGGGCCTCACTGCCACTTGAACGACTGGTCTATGAGGTGATCTCGTCGGCGCTGAGCAGCTCACCTATTCGACGGCAAATTCAACTGGTTCTTTCTTCCCCTGACAGCACAAGCAATTTGCCGATCTCGCCCCGTCAGGCCACCGGGTTGGCCATGGTGCTCAACGAACTGACCACCAACAGCGTCAAATACGCCTTTCAAGGACGCCCCGGCGGCCGGATCGAGGTACAATTCAGCGTGGAACAGGATGCCTGGATCACCCTCACCTTCCACGATGACGGCCCCGGCTGGCCGGAAGAAGTGCTCAAGGAAGAACGAGAAAGCGTCGGCCTGCGCCTGATCCGCATGATGGTGCGCAGTCCGCTGCAGGGACAGCTCGAACTCGGCAACGATGGAGGAGCTGTCGCCAAAATCCGCTTCAAACGACTCGATCAAGACCTGTAATCGAGGTTGCGCAATGCTCACACGTTACCGGACTTGGGTGAATTTGATAACCCTAAGCATACTGGCAATCGGCTGTGCAGGCGTGCCGAAAGCAACGCCGCCCGGCACACCGCACGGCACGCCCACCGCCGTGCCGATCCCGGCCACCCCATCCGGTATGCAGACCACCGTCCCCACACCGGCTCTTTTGCCCACTCCCTTGCCACCCGATGCGCCACAAACGCTCACCTTGTGGATTCTCGACCTCGTCCTTCCACCTAACGATGCCGAACGGTGGCGTTACCTGGAACAACAGATCGAAGCCTTTGAGGTCACTCACCCTCACGTGACCATCCATGCGCTGCCCAAAAAACGAGATGGCAAAGGCGGCGCAGTCGATTTGCTGACCACCGCCGGCGCCGTCGCCCCCTCGGTGGTGCCAGATTTGCTTGTTCTGGATACTCAAACGCTTGCCGAAGTGGCCCATGCCGGCCTGATCGTCCCGCTGGATGACCTCATTTCGCCCGACCTGTTGGCAGATTTGTACCCTTTTGCCATCGCCGCCTGCACGGTCGACGGACAACTGATGGGCATCCAATTCCAGGTCGATATCGAGCATGCCGTTTATAACACCAGCAAAATCGCCGTCCCTCCGCTGACATGGAACGAGCTGTTTGCCAGCGGCGCAACCTATGTCTTTCCGATGGCCGGGCAAAATGGCCTGGTCAACGACGCTTTTTTGCTCCAATATCTCTCTACCGGCGCGATATTGCTCGGTGAAGATGACCATCCGGCGCTAGACCTGGATGCCTTGACCGATGTATTGACTTTTTACCAGCAAGGAATTGCCGGCGGAATCATCCTGACCGACACGCTGAATTATCAAAAAGTCGAAGATTGCTGGCCCAAATACCTGCAAGCCGAAGTGGTGATCAGCAATATCTCTTCCAACCTCTACCTCAACGGACGAACCTTGCTTGAACCGGTCAGCCTGGCCACGTCGATCCCCACCCGGGATGGAACAGCAATGGCGCTGAGCCGGGGATATGCATGGGCAGTTGCCTCACGCGACCCTGACCGTCTTCCATTGGCCATCCAACTCCTGGAATGGCTGATGTACCCGCCCTACCTGGTCGCCTGTAATCAGGCCTCCGGTCACCTGCCAACACGGCGTTCGGCATTCGAGCAGATGCCGCGCGATGCTTATGTCAAATTTGTGTACGCGCAACTCGAAAACACATTCCCCTATTATTCGTCCGAGCCGTATCAACGCATCTACCGCGCCATGCAAATCGCCGTCGATGAAGTGACCCGTAAACATGTCCCACCGCGCGAAGCCGCCATCGGTGTGCTCAAAGCCATCGGACAGGAGACCTCGCCATGAACCGGACAGCAACTATGACCCTTGTGCGTGCAGCCCTTGACGCGGTCGAGCCGAGACAGGCCGTGCATGCTTTTGTGCGTCGTCATGGCGATTCGTTATTTGTCGATAATCAAGAATACGATTTGAAGCGTTACAAACATTTGTTCGTGGTCGGCGGCGGCAAAGCCGGTGCGCCAATGGCTCAGGCACTCGGCGAAATCCTGGGCGACCGGCTGACGGCCGGCCGGATCAACGTCAAGCGCGGGTACGCGCGCGGGTACGCGCGCATGTCTGCGTGCGCTGCACCGTTGCCCTCTGCGCTGACACTTTGCGAGGCCGGGCACCCCATCCCGGACCAGGAAGGTCAACAGAGCACGGCCCAAATGCTTGAACTCGTCCGTGAGGCAGGCCAGGACGATCTGATTTTTTGTCTGATTTCCGGTGGCGGTTCGGCGTTGATGCCCGCACCAGTGCCCGGCATTTCGTTGACCGACCTGCAAATCCTCACCGAGGCCATGTTGCGCTGCGGAGCGACGATCAACGAGATCAACACCGTGCGCAAGCACTGCTCACAGGTTCAGGGCGGGCAACTGGCCCGTGCTGCCGCTCCGGCCACCCTGGTCGCGCTGATCCTCTCCGACGTGGTCGGCAGCCCTCTGGAGATAATCGCCTCCGGCCCCACCGTACCCGATCCGAGCACCTTTGACGATGCCTATGCCGTTCTCAAAAAATACAATCTTTTCGATCAAATACCCTCAAGCATCGTAGAACATATCGCAGCCGGACGGCGCGGCGAGGTGGCCGAGACACCCAAGCCCGACGATCCATTCCTGGCGCGCGTGCAAAATGTGATCATCGGCAGCAATGCGTTGGCCGCGCGCGCAGCCCAAACGCAGGCCGAGGCGCTGGGATTCCAGACGTTGATCTTGTCCACCTACATTGAGGGGGAAGCGCGCGAAGTCGGACGGGTTATGGCCGGAATTGCCAAATCGATAGTTGCCGAAGGATGGCCGCTCCCCCCACCCGCATGCGTCATCGCCGGCGGTGAAACGACGGTTACCCTGCGCGGGAACGGCCTGGGGGGGCGCAATCAAGAACTGGCCCTGGCGGCCGCCCTGGCGCTCGACGGCTGGACCGGTATCACGCTGGCCACGCTGGCCACCGACGGAGGCGACGGGCCAACCGATGCCGCCGGAGCCATCGTCGACGGCCACACGGTGCGCCGCGCTCATGCCCTCGGCCTTTCAGCACACGATTCTTTGATGTGTAACGATGCTTATCGATTTTTTGATGCACTCGGTGATCTGATTCGCACCGGACCGACCAACACCAATGTCAACGACCTGCTGTTCATTTTAGCCGACCGCACCTGATCAATCATCTTTGCAAAAGGAGGGATTTATGGTTCAGATCACACTCTTGTACTTTTCCGGCACAGGAAACACCCAAGCCGTCGCCAACTGGATCGCCGAAGGATTGCAACGCAGGGGAGCGCAGGTGCAGGTGCGCGCATTGAAGATGTGATGAGAGGACGAACGGCACTTGAGGTGAGCCCCAGCGATATGCTCGGCATCGGGCATCCGGTCTACGGTTTTGACGCCCCCGGCATCGTCGAGCGGCTGATCGAGCGGGCTGCCCGAAGGCAAAGGCAAGGCGACATTTATATTCAAAACCGCCGGTGATATGCTCTCGGTCAATGCGGCAGCCTCACAGGTAGCCATTGCACAATTAGAAGCCAAAGGCTACCGCGTGTTTTATGATCGGTTAATCTGCATGCCGTCCAATTTTATGGTGCATTACCCCGACCGCGCTGCCCGCCAAATGTGCGAGGTCGCTGCCCGCAAAGCCGATCACATGAGTGACGAATTGCTGGCCGGCAAGACACGACGTCATCGTCCGGGACGGCTGATCTGTTGGCTGAGTCGGCGCATTCATCTGTGGCAAGAACGCGGCGCACAACGCTTTGCCCGCTCGCTGACCGTAACCTCGGCCTGCACCGATTGCGGTTTGTGCATCAAAAACTGTCCCGCCGACAACATCCGCCGCCGGGATGGACAAATTGTCTTTGGCTCAGCGTGTATGTTTTGTATGCGCTGCGTTTATGGCTGTCCGACGCGGGCCATCCAGGCCGGCCGCTTTGGCTTTATTGTGCTCAAGGAAGGCTATAACCTGGCGCGCATCCTGAACGATCCAAACCTGCGTGGCGATTACGTCACCGCCCAAAGCAAAGGATTTTGGGGCCGTTTCAAACGGTATTTCAACGAAATCGAAGCCTGAATCTGTCTTGAAAAGGAGAAAAATTGAATATGAACGACCGCAAAGTCGCAGTCGTGGCCATCGGTGGCAATTCATTGATCAAAGACAAAAACCATCTTTCGGTGCAAGATCAATACCAGGCCGCCCATGAGACCTGCGTGCACATTGTCGAAATGATCGCCCAGGGCTGGACTACGGTGATCAGTCACGGCAATGGCCCGCAGGTTGGCTTTATCTTGCGTCGATCCGAACTGGCACGTTTTGAATTGCACGAGGTGCCTCTAGACGCCTGCGTTGCCGACACACAAGGCGCTTTGGGCTATGCTTTGCAGCAAAATTTGCAAAACGAGTTTCGTCGCCGGGGCATGCCACACCAGGCCGTTACCGTGGTCACCCAGGTCGAGGTATCGGCCGACGACCCGGCTTTCCAACACCCCACCAAGCCGATCGGCTCTTTTCTCGACCGTGATACGGCGATGCAACGTCAACGTGACGACGGCTGGCACGTCGTCGAAGATGCCGGCCGGGGGTGGCGACGGGTGGTTCCTTCCCCGGCGCCGTTGCGCGTGGTCGAAGAACAGGTCATCCGCGACCTGGTTGGGTTGGGCACCATCGTCATCGCCGTAGGAGGCGGCGGCATTCCGGTCGTAGCCGATGCGGAAGGCAACCTGCACGGGATAGCGGCCGTGATCGACAAAGACCTGGCCTCGTCGCTGCTGGCCCAGCGTCTCGGCGCCGACCTGTTTTTGATCTCGACGGCCGTCGAAAAGGTTTACCTGCATTTCGGCACACCGCAACAACAGGCTCTCGACCGGATCACGGCAAGCCAGGCCAGACAGTATATCCAGGAGGGACACTTTGCGCCGGGCAGCATGCGTCCCAAGATCGAGGCCATTGTGGCCTACCTGGAGGCGGGCGGCAAGGCGGCATTGATCACCAACCCGAACAACATCGAACGCGCATTGGCCGGAGAAACCGGAACGTGGATTGTGCCCGGATAAACCTGCCTGCATCGTAGATAGCAACCGCAACACAAGGGCAGAACTTGCCTCTGCCCCCAGACATGTGTTTCCGATCGATCAAATCGATCTTGAATATCATTAAATTAGAAAGGAGTACAAAATGAGCAAGAACATGGGAAAATTGGATCGGATCGTTCGTGCAGCCGTTGCGGTTCTGTTTGTGTTGCTGGCCATTTCGGGCCTGTTCCCCAACTGGCTTGCAATCTTGTTCGGCATTGTGGCCGTCATCTTGCTGGTGACCAGCGCGATCGGTTTTTGCCCGCTTTATGTGCCGCTCAAGATTTCGACCAAAAAGTGAACCGGGAAACAATCTGAAGACGTTGGCAATGCATTATAGCCTATCCGGAAACCGTAACCGACGCATCCCCACATGCGTCGGTCAGGCAGCATAGGGATGCCCCCTGTAGAGCTTTTCGGATAGGCTCTCATCCTCCCGCGGGCCAGTGCCTGCGGGAGGATCGTTGCAAAAGGAGCAAAGCAATGACCCAAAAAGAAAAAACATTCCAGGCTACAGTCAAACGACAGGTATCACTCAAATACCTGTTGCATCTGCCTGAAGCATACCAGGAGACAGGCACATGGCCGTTGATCATCTTTTTACATGGTATGGGCGAGCGAGGAGATGACCTGGAACTGGTCAAAAAGCATGGGCCGGCCAAACTGCTCGACCAGCCCGACCCTCCTGCCGGGTTGAGTTCATTCATTGTCGTTTCGCCGCAATGCCCGGCCAACTCGTTCTGGCCGCTTGAAACGGTGGCGCTCAATGCCCTGCTGGACAACCTGTTAGCCACCTATGCGATCGATCCAGGCCGTGTCTACCTCACCGGCTTGAGCATGGGCGGGTTCGGCACCTGGCAGTGGGCCGTTGAACATCCCGAACGCTTTGCCGCCATTGCGCCCATTTGCGGTGGGGCGATGTTTTACAGCAACCTGATCGAGCGCGTTGGTGCACTCCGAAATGTGCCGGTATGGGCCTTTCACGGCGCACGCGATCCGGTGGTGCCACTCCACGAAACCGCCAACCTGGTCTATGCGCTCAAGCAAGCCGGCGGCCAGGTCGAGTTCACCATTTACCCCGAAGCCGATCATGACGCCTGGAGCGAGACATACAACAATCCGGAATTATACCGGTGGTTTTTGAAACACGTCAAAGCGTAATACGAACACCAATTTGGCAACCAGGGGTGGGCAAATTGGGGCCGGTTCAATTTTCCAGAATACGCACATCCAACCGATTTGACATCTCACGCTTTTTGCGCTATACTTGCGCTTAATTAATCAATGGCGTGGAACCGGAAAAGTAACCTGTGAGCGCGCGTCAGAGAGGCAGGCCGTTGGGGTGAAAGCCTGCTCGCAAGCGGCAAAGGTGAATGGGCCGGGGAGCTGCCGGTCTGAAAGAAGAGTAGGGCCGGCCGGAAGAGCTACCGTTATCAGGGCTGCGGGTATCAACCCAAATCAGGATGAACTGACGTAGGGGCGTACCCCAAGAGTGGGGCTGGCTGTTTTTTGCGCGCGCACGTTGGCGCGCATTTTTGTTTCAGACAAAGGTCAGGCCGGCCCAATTGAGGTGGCACCACGGGCGTGAATGCGGCGCGTCTCGTCCTCAACAGGGGAATTTTCACCCGTTGAAGACGAGGCGCGTTTTTTTTAAGGGCCTATCCGAAAAACGCAGCCGACGCATCCCTATGCGTCGGTATAAGCGGCATAGGGATGCCGCTCGTAAGGTTTTTCGGATAGGCTAAGTAGACAAGGAACAAGGAGACAAGAGTGGGAAAATGAACGGTTTGACACGAGAGCAATTTCATTATCTGGCCGGGCAGGGACGGTCGGTGCCGGTGTATCGCCAGCTGGAAGCCGACCTGGAAACGCCGGTCTCGGTTTATCTCAAGCTGAGAGACAAGGGACAAACGCCCAGTTTCTTGCTCGAAAGCGTTGAAAAGGCCGAACAGGTTGGGCGCTATTCCTTTTTAGGTGTCAACCCGCAACGATGGATTATCGCCCGCGGGGAAAAAGTGCATCTTGTCGACAACGGGCAAACACACTTTTTTCGGCTTGAAAAAGGGCAGGATCCCCTGCACATTGTCGCCCAAGAGGTCGCCCGTTATCAACCGGTTGCAGCGCTTGATCAAGTGATGCCCGATATGCCACGCTTTTTCGGCGGCGCCGTGGGTTATCTGGCTTACGACATGATCCGCTTTTGGGAGCGCCTGCCCGAAAACTCGGTCGATCCCCTCGGACTGCCCGATATGCACATGTTGATCGCCGATACGCTGGTCGTATTTGATCACGTCAAACATCGCCTGTTGCTTTTCGCCAACGCGCTCGTGCCGCCCGACGGTGACCTTGATGCCATCTATGATGAGGCTATCGCCCGCCTGGATGCGCTGGAACAACGGGTACGCGCCCCCCTGCCAACACCAACCGAGCAGGTAAACTGCCCCGGCACAGAATTGGTCTCCAATGTAACCCAGGCAGAATATGAGGCGCGTGTGCGCAAGGCCAAAGAATACATTGCCGCCGGAGACATTTTTCAGGTTGTCCCCTCGCAGCGACTCTCCTGCGTGACCCAGGCTGAGCCATTTGCCATCTATCGCGCACTACGCCAACTCAACCCGTCGCCCTATATGTTCTTTTTCGATCTGGGTGGCGATCCACACCTGCATCTGATCGGCTCATCGCCAGAAGTATTGACTCGCCTGCAAGGGCGCGTTGCCGAAGTGCGCCCCATCGCCGGAACACGCCCACGCGGCAAAAACGAAACCGAAGACCAGGCCCTGGCAGCCGAACTGCTCGCCGACCCCAAAGAGCGCGCCGAGCATGTGATGCTGGTCGATCTTGGACGGAACGACCTGGGACGTGTCTGCGAGTACGGCACGGTGCGAGTCGACGATCTCTTGACCGTCGAGCGGTATTCACACGTGATCCACCTGGTCAGTCGCGTAACCGGAATTTTACGCAGCGATATGGATGTTTACGATTTAATTCGAGCAACATTTCCGGCCGGCACGGTCAGCGGTGCGCCCAAGGTGCGGGCAATGGAGATCATCGAGGAATTGGAAGGTGTGCGACGTTGCTGCTATGCCGGCGCGGTAGGTTATTTTGGCTTTAACGGCAACATGGACACCTGCATCACCATTCGCACCATTGTGATGCTCGGTCAAACGGCTTATCTACAGGCCGGCGGCGGGGTTGTCGCCGACAGCGAGCCCACCCGCGAATGGGAGGAGACACTACACAAGGCGCGTGCACTTGGAGTGGCAATCCGGCGGGCAGAAGGGGCAAAGAGTGGTCAGTGATCAGGGGTCAGCGGTCAGTGGTCAGCGGTCAGGGGTCAGCGGTCAGGGGTCAGCGGTCAGGGGTCAGCGGTCAGGGGTCAGCGGTCAGGAGTCAGCAGCCGGCAATTGAAGATTGGAGGGACAATATGATTCTGGTGATCGACAATTACGATTCTTTTACCTATAACCTTGTTCAATATCTGGGCGAACTGGGCGCCGAGGTGATCGTGCGCCGCAATGATCAGGTCACGCTGGACGAAATCCGTGCTCTCGCGCCGAGCCACATCATCATCTCGCCCGGTCCCGGCACCCCAGAAGATGGTGGCATCTCTCTGGCCACCATCCGCGAATTCTACCAGACTACACCGATCCTGGGCGTTTGCCTGGGACACCAATGCATCGGCGCGGCCTTTGGTGGCCGGGTTGATCGCGCTCCGCGCCTGATGCACGGCAAGACCAGCCCCATCTACCACTATGGCAACGGCCTCTTTGAAGGTCTGCCCAGTCCTTTTGAAGCCACCCGTTATCACAGCCTGCTCGTCTACGAACCCATCCCAGAATGCCTCAAAGTCACTGCCTTTACTTCTGAAGGCGAGGTGATGGCCTTGCAACACAAAAGCGCACCCCTGGTTGGCGTGCAATTTCATCCGGAAAGCATTCTCACCGAGTATGGCAAAAATATCCTGAGCAATTTTTTGCAGATAGGGAGCAAAAGGTAGAAAGGAGAATAAAAATGATACAACAAGCGATTAAACAACTACTTGACGGTCAATCTATGTCGGCCGAACAGGCCGAAGCCGTGATGGGGCAGGTGATGAGCGGCGAAGCCACACCGGCGCAAATCGCCGGTTTGTTGATTGCCTTGCGGTTCAAGGGAGAGACGATTGACGAGATCGCCGGTTGCGCGCGGGCGATGCGCCGCGCGGCCGTGCCCGTCCGCCCGCATCGCGCCGATCTGATCGATACGTGCGGCACCGGCGGTGACAGCGCCGGCACATTCAACATTTCGACCACCACCGCTTTTGTCGTCGCCGGAGCCGGGTTGGGCGTGGCCAAACATGGCAATCGCAGCGTAAGCAGCCGTTCCGGCAGCGCAGACGTGCTGACGGCACTGGGCGTGAACATTGACCTAACCCCCGAGCAAGTAGCCGAGTGCATTGACCAGGTGGGAATCGGTTTTTTGTTTGCTCCCAAACTGCATCCGGCGATGAAACATGCCATCGGCCCGCGCCGTGAGTTGGGCGTACGCACCATTTTCAACATTCTCGGCCCGCTGACCAACCCGGCCGGCACGCCCGCGCAATTGATCGGCGTCTATGACCCGTCATTGACCGAGCCGCTGGCCTGCGTGCTCAAAGAACTCGGCGCCAGGGCCGCTTATGTTGTCCACGGCGCGGGTGGCCTGGATGAACTCAGCACCGGCGGGCCGAATCGGGTCAGTTATTTCGGCATCGCCGGAGAAAACGGGCATGTGGTCACCAAAACCCTCGATCCGCGCAATTATGGCTTTGAACCCGCCGATCTCGCCGACCTGCGCGGAGGTGACCCGCAAGAAAACGCCCGCATCACCCGCGACATCCTGTCGGGCAAGGATCGCGGCCCGCGCCGCGACACGGTGCTGCTCAACGCCGCAGCGGCACTGCTGGTCGGCGGCGTCGTCGATGGATTGACGCCGGGCATCGGCAAAGCTGCGCAAAGCATCGACAGTGGAGCGGCGCTGGATAAACTGGAACAGTTGGTCAAATTCAGCCAGAGCATAGCCCAATAACGCATAGGGATGCGGCGGCCACGCATAGGGATGCGGCGTCGGCAGGAGCGGCATCCTCATGCCGCTCCTGCCGATGCGCGAAAGGAACATCTATGACCATCTTGGACGACATTGTGGCCTGGAAACAAAATGAAATCGCCCATCGCATGCGGTGCAAGCCGCTCAGGGAGGTGCAGGCCGAGGCGGAACAGATGCCACCCCCCCGCGATTTCGAGGCTGCGCTGCGCGCACCGGGGATTTCGCTCATCGCCGAGATCAAGCGCGCTTCGCCGAGCAAAGGAGCAATTCGCCTCGACCTCAACCCGGCAGACCTGGCGCGCATCTATGCCGACAACGGCGCAGCAGCGATCAGCGTGCTCACCGACAGCAAGTATTTCGGCGGTTCGCTAGACGATTTACGCGCCGTACGACAAACCGTCGACCTCCCCCTGCTGCGCAAAGACTTTGTGCTCGACCCTTACCAGGTCTACGAAGCGCGTGCTGCCGGCGCCGACGCCGTGCTCTTGATCGTCGCCATCTTATCCGATCCGGCGCTCTCTTTACTATACGCATTGACCCGCCGCTTGAACATGTCGGCCTTGATCGAAGTGCACAACGAAAACGAGTTACAACGCGCATTGCGTCTTGTCCCACCGCTGATCGGAATCAACAACCGTGACCTGAGCACATTCACGGTCGACCTCGAAACCACCGTCCGCCTGCGTCCCATGCTCCCGGCCGACATCTGCGTGGTCGCCGAAAGCGGCATCCATTCCCGCGCCGACCTAGATCGTCTGCGTCAGATCGGCATTGACGCTGTCCTGGTCGGCGAGGCGCTGGTTCGCTCAGACGACACCGGCCGACAGGTGCGCGAGCTGATCGACGCCCCCAACCCCGCGCACAGCTCATGAAGCATATGCCGCAAACACGTATCACGCTTCACGCCTCACGTTTCACATGAGGAGTATCTATGACAATTCATGTTAAAATTTGTGGTCTGACCAACCTGGCCGA
>Ga0209101_1000839_pt1 | contig 24588 bp, 26 predicted proteins | sample ConPoolayeCmetaG_FD_185481 | JGI IMG/M metagenome (GOLD analysis project Ga0209101, IMG submission 185481) | Hot spring microbial mat communities from California, USA to study Microbial Dark Matter (Phase II) - Cone Pool mat layer C metaG... ...
CAATAATTCAGCACAACAATAGCCCGCCGCCCGCCACAGCACCTGCAACGGCTCAGCCAGCCCGCGGTCATACTGCACCGGCCGCCCGCGCCGCCCGCCTCGCCCGGGATGCCGTTGCCGTCCTCCATGCAGCTGCACGGTGGCGTGGTTCCGGCTGATGCCGGTTACCCCACACTACTCGTGTAACACCTCCGTCTTGTCTTTTTTGCGCTTCACGCGCGCATAGACGCGCCGAAGCCGTTCGACTATTTTTTTTGCGTGTCATGTTGTCCAACTTCGATTCTTGTGTTACAGCTTCGTTTTATCACAATCCATCCTTCCATTTTGGTTGGATACATTATGACCTATCCATGCACCGTTCGGTTGGATTTTTCTTGACGTATCTTGCCTGCTTGCGCCATGGGTACCGTTTTGGTATACTACTGTGCCATCATGATCCATGATGGTCATGACCAGCGTGCGTTTATGCAGGTCCATGCCTGCGACATACCGCGTGGTACGTTGATGCGTTGTCATCGCATGCTCCTTGGCAGGTGGTTAAATGTTACATCGTAACGATAGCAAAAATAACGCGTACCGCCAAGAGCCTCGCAACGTACCACGCTCTTTTTACCCGCGCGCTTTACGTGACTTATCTATTATCATTTCATGCCGTTGGCAGCCAACGCACTTCGCCGAATGCCAAACGTCGAACGTCAAAGGTCGGACAGCGAACGTCAGCCTGTGGTTTCTTACCGCTGCTTGACATTCACGCGGGAATATGATATATTAGTATCACGATAGGATAAATGTGGTAAAGAGATGAAACTGACAAACCGCAGTGAATACGCCCTTCTGGCGCTGGTGCATCTGGCGCGGCAGTCCGGCGGCGGTTATACCACTGTCGAAACGATTGCCGCGGCGCAGGGCATTCCGCCCAAGTTTCTCGAGCAGCTCATGCTGGGGCTGAAGCGCGCGCGCATTGTGACGAGCGCCAAGGGCCAACGCGGCGGCTACAAGTTGGCGCGGCCGGCGGCGCGCATCACCCTGGCCGAAGTGATCCGCTTGTTTGACGGCGCGCTGGCGCCGACCGAGTCGGTCAGCAAATACTTCTATGAAGCCACGCCCATCGAGCGCGAGAAGGGCTTGCTGCGTGTGTTCAAGGGCGTGCGGGATTATGTGGCCAGGACATTGGAACGGACCACGCTGGCGGACGTAACGTAGGGCGCGTGTTTTTGTACGCCATTATCATAGTAACCAGATAGGAAAACATTAGTATGATAGAGTCCATTACCATCCTTACCGGGCGCGGCAAAAGCAGCGCGCGTGAAGCGGTTGAGCGCGTGGAACTGCGCATGGGTGACGTGGTCAGCATTGTCGGCCCGACGGGCTCGGGCAAGACGACGCTGATCAACGACATCGAGCTGTTTGCGGACGGCACGACGCCGACGGGGCGGCGCATTTTGATCAACGGCGCGCCGCTGCGGCACGAGTACCGCGACAACCCGGCGCACAACCCGATCGCCCTGATCACGCAGCACACGACGTTTCTCTCGGACCTGCCGGTGCAGGAGTTTCTCGAGACGCACGCGCGCATCCGCAGCGGCGCCGGGCGCGACACCAGCATGCTGGTGAGGCAGACGCTGGCCTTTGCCAACCAGCTCACCGGCGAGCCGATCCAAACGGCCATGCGCATGACGGAACTCTCCGGCGGGCAGACGCGGGCGCTGCTGATCGCCGACGCCACGATTGTGTGCAACACGCCGATTGTGCTGCTGGATGAAGTCGAGAACGCGGGCATTCACCGCACGCGCGCGCTCGAGCTGCTGCGCGCCTACCGCAAGATTTTCATCTTTGTCACGCATGATCCGCGCATCGCGCTGCTGTCCGATTACCGCATCGTGATGCAGGGGGGCATGATTACCAAGATACTGTACACGGACACGCAGGAACGCGAATATGCGCGGGAAGTGAGCAAACTTGATGACGCGCTGTGTCTGTTGCGCGACACGATCCGCAACGGCGGGCGCTTAACCGGCCACCTCGTGGAGGCATTCGCATGAAACTGGCTATTTGCGCCGGCCCGGCGACTACGGGCAAGACATCCGTGCTGCGGCACATGATCCGCAAGCTCATTGCCGCGGAATACCGCCCGGCATTTCTCAAAATTGACGTGCAGTATGCCGAGGAAGACGTGCAGCTCTTCAAGGAGTTCGGCATTCCAACGCGCAAGGTGTACTCGGGAGAACTATGCCCCGACCACTGCAATGTGATGGTGCTGGGCGACGCGCTGGACTGGGCGCGCGCTGCGGGCTGCAACACGCTGCTGGTGGAAACGGCGGGTTTGTGTTTGCGCTGTTCGCCGTATGTGGACGGCGGGCTGGGCATGGTGGTGCTGGAAGCCACCAGCGGGATGAACCTGCCGCTCAAAGTTGGCCCCATGCTCTCGCTGGCCGACGTGGCGGTGGTGACGAAAATTGACCGCGTCTCGCAGGCGGAACGCGAAGTCTTCCGCGCGCGCATCCAGGATGTCGCGCCCACTGTGCGTATTCGCGAGGTGAACGCGCTATATGGCATCGGGATAGACCCGCTGGTGACGATGCTGCACGACGCGCCCGAGGCGCACGACGACATGGAACTGCGCGGCAACCCGCCCGTCGGCACCTGCACGATCTGCGTGGGCAAGAAAAACATTGGCTGGCGCGAACACTTCGGTGTGGTGCGCAGCCTGGAAACTGACCTGTTTTATCAAGGAGAATAGCGATGACTACCACGACACCTGTATTACCCGGATTGAACTGTGGCGCATGCGGCGTGAAGACCTGCGCGGAGTTTCAGGCCATTCTGGTTCAGCGCCCTGAGCTGATCAAACGTTGCATTCACCTTGCCGCGGAACGCGCCAGCGCGCCCGCCACACCACATGCCTGCGGCGCGTGCGGCACGTGTGCGCCAAAGACGCCGCGCCAGAAATGGGTGGATTCGCTGGGCCGCGAGTTTGATTTCATTCTTGACGTGCTGCCCAACGACCCAGGTCCGCGCGAGACGATCAGGTTGCACAATCCCCAACTGACGCGCGAGTTGAAGGTCGAGATGGGGGACATCATTATTGGCCGGCCGCTGGGCATGTCGTGCGGCTGCCCGATCACCCACTGCGGTGTGGCCGTACAGGTTGACCAGCGCACGGGTATCATCGTGTGGTGCGTCACCGGGCCGCTCAACCCGCGCCAGAAGGGCTACAAAGACGTGGGCTACTACTCGGCGGAGGCGTACGAAGGTGTCGTGACCGAAACACGCGCGGAGCTCAAAGTCGGGATGCGCTACTGGTTCATGCCGCACAAGTGCATGCTGCAATGGCGGCACAGCGGGCTAATCAACTTCATCAACAAGAAGCCAGGCAACGGCACGTATCAAATCCGGCTGGAAGGATTGCTGATCGGGTGACCGGGACAGAGGTGCGAACTACGAATTACGAATTACGAATTACGATTTGGGGACAGGAAACCACCAAGGCACGAGGGGATTTACAATTTACAATTTGATGAGAGGAGACGGTAGTCGCGATGGCCCGTCGCGGCTAGCGTGCGCCGGCACAGCCGGCTCGTCACGCGACGGCGGAGGCCGTCGCCACATTGATGCGCATTGTGCGTGCAGCAAACGTTGCGCTTTTTTTCGTGAAAGCGGCAGCTGCGCTGTGCGCACGCCACAACGAGCCGACGGACTTGGGGATCCCAGATCCGGCGATTAGTTGCAGGAAAATGAAGAGGCATCGGCCTCGGTGCCCGTAGGCACGCGCCACAATGGCCGCCGGGGCCGGCGGCTCTCCGTGCGGATTCGCCAGCGATACCGCTAGCGAGGACTGGAGGGGCAACGAGGCCGTTGCCCCTCCCATTATTGGTACGGGAATCATTCGGAGGGTCGCCAGCCCTGCGGCCTTGTGCGCGCGGGGCACAAGGGCAGCGAGACCGCAGCCCCTCCACGCCTACGCCGCTAGCCGCCGGCTGCAGGCTGGGTTGGGAATCCAAGTTGTTTTTTGGCAGGCTTTTTGATATACTCATGCTCAGTTGCTGTTATGAGTATGAAGAAGTCACATGCAGTTTGGGCGCGCACGGCGCGCAGAGCACGACGTGCGCTGCGTATCGTGTGTCTGTCTGCGGTGTGCGTGGTGGCGTCTAGCGCGTGTGTGCGCAAGGTCAGCGTTGCGCCCGTGAAGCCATTTCAGGACGCAGTAGCCATGCCGCAGCGGGAGGTGCCGCAACTGTCCATCTTGGTTTATCATCGTGTTACGCCGCACGCAACTAATCACATGGTGGTGGCTCCGGATTTGCTGCGCCGGCAGTTGCAGGCAGTGAAGCAACATGGCTATACCGCAATCACCCCCGATGAGTGGGTGGCCGCGGTGCAGGGGCGGATGACGGCGCCGCCCAAGCCCGTCATCATCACCTTTGACGATGCGTGGCGAGACCAATATAAGTATGCGCTGCCGATTCTTGAAGAGCTGGGAATGCGGGCAGTGTTTTATGTGTATACCGCCACGATTGGCTCACCTGACACGATGAGTTGGGACGAGTTGCGCGATGTAGCGGGGCGGGGGCACGTGATTGGCTGCCATACGGCGACGCACAGCGACTTGGCGCGGCCGTTCCAGTGTGAGAACAGTGCGCGGTATGCACAGCGGTTGCAGCGAGAGATTGCGGAGGCGCGCGCGGTGTTGGAGGAGCGTCTAGGCGTGCCGGTGGAGCATTTTTGTTACCCGTATGGCTATTACAACACGAATGTGATTGCGCTGGTGCGCGCGGCGGGGTATCGGACGGCGATGACGGTGAATCCCAGCGCCAACGACGCGGCGACGCCGTTGCTGCAGCTGGGGCGGATCGTTGTGGCGCCGTGGATGGACGCGGAAGCGCTGCTGCAGCAGATGGCGGCGCGGCGGCTGGCGGTGCAGGCGGAGCCATGCGACGGCGCCATGTCACGCGGCCGCACGACGCGCCTGGTGGCGCGCCTGCCACAGACGCCAGGGCCATTCAGCGTTGTGCGGGTGAAATGGAATTGGCGCTGGGTGGATGCGCAGTGGAACGCGGCCGAAGGCACGGTTACACTGCCGTTTGCGGCGCCGCTGGCTGCGGGCATTTACACGGCGCAAGTGCATGCCTGGGATGCGCAATCGAATCACTATGTGTGCGCATGGCTGTTTCAGCAAACAAGAGGGGCGGCGCGCGCGCAAGCGAGCAGTCATGCGTATGCTCAACTGCGAGGGAGATGACGATGAGCAAAGTACTAGTAGGTTACTACAGCCGGACAGGGAACACGAAGACGATGGCGGAAGAAATCGCGGCGGGGGCGCGCGAGGCAGGCGCGCAGGTGGATGTGCTGTCCGTGGAGTCGCTGACGCCCGAAGCGCTGCTGCCGTACAAGGCGATTGTGTTAGGGTCGCCCGACTATTACGGCGTGATGGCGGCGCCGGTGAAGAAGCTGCTTGATGATTCAGTCAAATTGCATGGTCAGTTGGCAGGCAAAATTGGTGGTGCGTTTGCGTCATCGGCGAATATCGGCGGGGGCAACGAAACAACCATATTGTCGATCATTCAAGCGTTGCTGGTGCATGGCATGATTGTGCCGGGCGTGGCCGTTGGTGATCACTACGGGCCGGTGGCGATCAACGCGCCGGATGATCGTGCCGTGCGCCAGTGCCGCAAGTATGGCAAACTGGTGGCCGAACTGGCGGCGAAACTTGGTTAACGATGATTTGAAGGATGGTCTATGAAAAAAGTCTTAGTCGTGTATTACAGCCGCACGGGGCATACGCAAGAAATGGCTGATGCGATTGCCAAAGGCGCGCAGACCGCAGGCGCGCAGGCAGTATGCCGCGCCGTGCAGGATGTGAATGTCAAGGAGCTCGTGGAGTACGATGCCATCGTTATCGGCTCGCCAAGCTATTACGGTGCCATGGCGGGGGATGTCAAAAAGTTTCTGGATGCGACGATTGCGCTGCAGGGCCAGTTGCGGGGCAAGGTGGGCGGCGCATTCTGCTCATCTGCGCGCGTCAGCGGCGGCAATGAAACGACGCTGCTCTCGATCTTGCACGCGATGCTGGTGCACGGCATGGTGCTGACGGGCGGGTCAGCCACGTTCCCGTACGGCCCTGTGGCGATTCATGCGCCTGATGACACGACGACGCGGGAAGAATGCATGGCTTACGGACGCATGATTGCGGAGCTGGCGGCAAAGCTGTAAGTGCGGCGGGGAGGGAGCGGTGCGAAGGGCGGGGAGAGTTCAATCAACACATATTAGCCCGCCGATGTGAAGCGCACGGGTTCCCCCGTCGTTTCCAGGGGGCTCGATGCACCCTGGAAACGTATCTTCCTCTGCGTGCGCATGACGCCGGCAACGGGGTTTCATCTATGGCTGCCGCAGTGCATCCGCCGTGTCACTGCACGGCTGGATGAGCGGCGCCAAACACACATCTTGGCTTTGGTTGGCGCCCGTCGGCGCACACGCCGCGCGGCCTGTCGCAGCGGAGTGCCGGCCGCATGCCAGAAATACGATCTGTTCCCGCACGGTGGCGGTCATAAGTAGTTGGCTTGCCTGCGCCGTACCTAGCGCGGCCGTCGCCGCGCCGGGGGGGCATCCAGTCGTTGCGGCTCCTTTCCGTGCGAGTGCCGTCATCAGTGCTACGCCTCTGTGTGCGTGTGCACGCCCGCAGGGAGGGCGGTGCGAGCCATCCACGCCGCTCGCACCGTCCCTCCCGGGCCGTGCTACGATCAGGCGGATGCGCGCCGGCTGCCAATCATTTCTTCAGGCTCGCGCACGTTCTGCGCGTCCAGTCGATTGCTTGGGCCTGCCGTGCTCACGCATCCGCGATACGGATGCACAAACTTCTCCAGCGTAAACTCCGTCTCATGTTTCAACATAAAATAGATCACCTCCGCCCAACGGTGCGCCAGCACACGGTGCGCATGCCGCAGTCCGCGTTCCCGCTTCAGCGCGTTGAACACGGCCGCGATCTCCGGCACATACCGCACACACAGTGATATCCGTTCTATACGGCGCCAGCACCTTTGCTAGCCACGCCTGCGTGCGCCGGTGGGTACGGTTTTGGTATACTACTGTGCCATCATGATCCATGATGGTCATGACCAGCGTGCGTTTATGCAGGTCCATGCCTTCGACATACCGCGTGGTACGTTGATGCGTTGCCATCGCATGCTCCTTGGCAGGTGGTTAAATGTTACATCATAACGATAGCAAAAAGAACGCGTACTGCCAAGAGCCTCGCAACGTACCACGCTCTTTTTAGCCGCGTGCTTCACGCGGCTTATCTATTATCATTTTATGTCGGTTTCAATCGGCAAAAAATGTTGATTGAACGCGTGGAGGCATTTTATCGTTGAAAGGTTAGGCGCTTTGTTCACGCTGATGGCACGGTAGGTTTGGCAACGGCAGTATGTCATCGGCTGCTGTGATGGGTGCTTTTGCGTTCTGGATTCTGTTTTGTAGGTTCTGACGTCTGCATTCTGGTTTTTGGCACCTTGGTGCCAGGCTTGAAATTCTCAATACTTGGCGGGGCGTGAGAGGGAAAGATGATGCGAGGGATGAGGCCGGTGGGTGAGGAAGAGCCCGGCTCAGAGAATTAAAGATTCAAAGCCTGGCACCTTGGTGCCAGGCTTGAATTCTCAAGAGCTTATGTACAAACTATCATTGTTGACATTACATTCGTATCACTTGTGCACTCTTGATTCTGGGATGTGCCTTTGTTTTTCTTCCCATGCGAGGAGCAGGACGTGTTCGGTCTGCTCGGCGCAGCGGGCGATGGTGCAGAGGTCAATTTTTGAGCCAGTGCGAGCGGAGAGCTCCGCACAAGCACCGGGGCGCAGACACAGATCAAGACAGTGGGCGAGTTCATCCAGTGCGGTGGCGTCAGGCACGACGAAGCCGTTGACCGAATGGTCGATCATCTCGGCGCCGCCGGCTTGGCGAGTGGTGATGACGGGGAGGCCGCAGCACAGCGCTTCGCCAATCACATTGGCGAAAGAGTCGTAGAGTGTGGGAAAGAGCATGACATCGGCGCCGCGGTAATACGTGGCGGGATCGCTGACATGGTCGAGCCAGACGGTGTGGAGGCGTCCGGCGCAGCGTTTTTGCAGGCGGTGTTTAGTGCGCGTGTGGGGTTTGCCAATGACGAGGAACGAGAAGCGGCGCGGGTCGTGTGTGCGCAGGAGTGCTTCGATGCCTTGAGGCAAGCCTTTGCGCAGGTAGTTATTGGCGGCGAAAAGAACAATGCATTGTGAGGGAGGGATGGCGTGAGTGGAGCAGAGAGCAGCGCGGGCGGTGTCGCGGCCGCGCGGGTGAAACATGTTGCGGTCAAAGCCATTGTAGACGATGTGAATCCTGTCGGGCGGCACGGCATAATGGTGCATGAGCAACTGACGGTCCATTTCAGAAATTGCAATGCAGTGGCGATAATTGCCGGGAGCGTACATGGCGCGTTCGAACGCGAGGTTGTGGCGGATGGACGGGCGGAGGAGCTGGAGGGGCAGGAGGCGGCCGTACTTGCGGGCGTACCAGTCGCGGTAGACGCCGCCGCCGAGGCGGTGGACATCCTGCGGGCAGAGTTGTGTGAGTCCGAAGAGGATATCGCAGGCGGGCAGGGCGCGCCAGACGTTGCGCGAGAATTCACGCCAGGGATGATGCCACGGGCGCGGGCGCGGGATGCGGACGAGATTGACGCCGAGGGCGGCAGCGTGCGCATCCCAGTCATGGCAGAGCACCGTGATCTGGTGATTGCGGTCGAGCAAGCCGCGGACAAGGTTGAGCGCAAAGCGTTCGGCGCCGCCGCGGGCAAGGGACAGGCTTTGAATAGCGAGGGCGATGTGCATGGCACCATTGTAGCGAGACAGGGAAGGGAAGTCAATGGACAGGGCGTGGCTGGATGCGGCGACTAGGAGGGGCCGCCGGGTTCGGCGGGCTTATGCGTGCGGGGCCGAAGGGCAGCGAAGCCGCAGCCCCTGCACGCCTATGGCGTTAGTCGCCGGATCTGGGGATGAAATGAGGCTTGACATGGTGCGGGGAAATGTGCTATATTAGGTCAACCTAAATTAGGAGAGACAGGAGCAGATGAAGGCGGGAGAACAGGCGGAGAGAAAGCTTTCGACTGCCCAGGAAGATTATCTGGAGACATTGCTGGTGCTGGGCGCGGAGCAGGGCGGCGGCGTGACACTGACGGAACTGGCGGGGCGGCTGGGGATCAGCGCGGCGAGCGCCAGTGATGTCGTGCACCGGCTGCAGGACGCGGGGCTGGTGGAGCGTGCGCCGCGCGGGCTGATCTGGCTGACGGCGGCGGGCGCGGCGCGCGCGGAGCGTGTGGCGGCGCGGCATCGCATGATCAAACGCTTTTTCACCGACGTGTTGCGGGTGCCGCAGGAGATTGCGGAAGATGATGCCTGCCGCGCGGAACATGCGCTGCATCCGGAAACGTGTGCGCGGCTGAACGACTTTCTTGAACACTTGGACGCGGACGCGTTGGAAAAGGATAACACGGTGGCGCTGACGTTGTTGCGCAAAGGGCAGAGCGGGACACTGGTGCGCATCGCGGGCGGGCATGCGGTGCGCATCCGGCTGGCGGGGCTGGGGATGAGGCCGGGCGTGCATGTGCGGGTGCTGCAAAACAGCGGGCACGCGCCGGTGATGGTGCGTGTGGGGAACGCGCGCGTGGCGATTGGGCGGGGGCTGGCAACGCGTCTGCACATTGCGCTTGATCCTGCACAAGAGGAACAGCATGGTTGAGGGGAAGGTCATCCGGGTTGCGATTATTGGCAATCCGAATTGCGGCAAGACGTGCTTGTTTAACAATTTGACGGGCGCGCACCAGCATGTCGGCAACTGGCCGGGGGTGACGGTTGAAAAGAAGACGGGTGTGTATGAGTACGGGGGGCAGACATACGAAGTGATAGATTTACCGGGCACGTACAGCTTGTTGCCGTATTCGGCAGAAGAAGAAATTGCCGAACGTTTTTTGTATGACGAAGCGCCGGACGTGCTGATCAATATTGTTGACGCGACGAATTTGGAGCGGCACTTGATGTTAAGCGGGCAACTAGTGGGACTAGGAATCCCGCTGGTGCTGGCGCTGAACATGATGGACGAGGCGGAGCAGCAAGGCGTGCGCATTGATGCTGCGCAGCTTGGGCAGATGCTGGGCGTGCCGGTGGTGCCGATGATCGCGCGGCGGAACAAGGGCACGGCGGCGCTACTGGAAGCGGTGGCGCGGCTGGCGCAGAGCGGGGCGCTGAGCACAGCGGAGGTAAATTATGGGCCGGGGGTGGAGGAGGCGATTAAAGAGATCAGCAGCCGCATGGAGGGGGAGGCGAGCCGGATACCTGTGCGGGAACGGGCGTTGGCGTTGTTGCGCGGGCGTGCGGCGTGCGCAAGTGATGAAGGGCTGTTGGAACAGGCGGGCGCCTTGCGGGCACAGCTTGAGAGGCGGTTACATGACACACTGGAAAATTACGTATTGGGGCGGTGCTACGGCTTCGCGCACGGCTTGGCGCGGATGTGTGTGACGCACAGCACGCAGGCGCGCTTCAACATTACGGAGAAACTGGATGATTATCTGACGCACCCGGTATTAGGGTTGGTGTTTTTCGCGCTGAGCATGTGGGTGACATTCGAGCTGGTATTTGCGGCCAGCGCGCCGATGACGTATGTGCTGGAGCTGGGCGTGGAAGGGCTGCGCGGGGTGATTAGTGCGGCGTTGCCGCAGGGGTTGTGGCGCTCGTTGCTGGCCGACGGGGTTGTAATGGGCGTGGGCGGGGTGCTGATGTTTTTGCCGAACATCATGCTGTTATTTCTGGCGATTGGAGTATTGGAAGACAGCGGCTACATGGCGCGGGCTGCGTTTGTGATGGACGGGATTATGCACCGGCTGGGGCTGCATGGCAAATCATTTATACCAATGCTGGTGGGATTTGGCTGCACAGTGCCAGCCGTGATGGCCACCCGCACACTGGACACGCGGCGCGACCGGCTGATTACGGCGCTGATCGTGCCGTTCATGTCGTGCGGGGCACGGCTGCCGGTATACACGCTGTTCATCAGCGCATTTTTCGCGCCGGCCTGGCACGCCACGCTGCTGCTGTCGTTGTATGTGCTCGGAATTGTGGTGGCGATTGGGGCGGCGAATGTGCTGGGACTGATGTTTTTTCGCAAGGATTTCAGCCCGTTGCTGATGGAGCTGCCGCCGTACCGGCTGCCGACGCTGCGCAGTGTGGTAATGCTTATGTGGCGGCGGGCGTGGATGTATTTGAAGAAGGCGGGCACCCTGCTGCTCGGTGCATCGGTAGCGATGTGGTTGTTGTGCAGCTTTCCGCGGGATGGCGCGGCGTTGGCAGATGATGACACGCAGGCGGGCGTCACCCGGTCACAGTTCGAGAACAGCTATGCGGCACGCCTGGGGCGTACATTTGAACCGCTCGTACGCCCGCTGGGATTTGATTGGAAGGTGGCGGTAGGGCTGGTGAGCGGGCTGGCCGCGAAAGAAGCCGTCGTCTCGACGCTGATGGTGGTGTATGGTGTGGAAGAGAGCGCCAGCGGCAGGGATGCGTTGCAGGATGAACTGCGGGCCGATCCATTATTTGCGGGCAAGCCGTGGGTGGCGTACACGCTGCTAGTATTTATTCTGCTGTATGTGCCGTGCATGGCGGTGATTGTCGTATTCTATCGCGAGTTTGGCGCGTGGTGGACGGCGTTTATGACAGTCTACACGACGCTGACGGCGTGGTGCATGGCGTTGTGTGTGCGGGTGATTGGCTGGCTGGCCGGCGCAGGAGTGTAAACGGCACGCACGGGGCGCCTGGGCCGCCAGCGACGTGGCGGACATTCGGAGAAGCAGGCAGCGGCAGCGCAGGCGACAAGGATACTGACGGCCGATACCACACATCTCACGAAGCCATAAAGGCGCCATGGAGGCAGCGTGCAGAACGGGGGAAGTCAGAAGTTAGAATGCAGAACAAGAGAAGTAAGAAAGAATGAGTGCAAGGCGCACGCGGGAGGTCATTCGTCAAAAAGGATTGAGTGCAGACGGCAGAACATGCGGTCTGAATGTTGTACCGGATGGCTATCGAGATCGAACGCGTGATCGAACTCGGCAACGGACTTGCATGGCAGCACGTAAGAAGATGAAGAAGCGATAGCGATACCGATAGCGAGAGCGGGGTTCGGCAAGGATTTTCGATTTTGGAAGAACAATGCTACAATAGGGACACGCGGCGAAATGTTCTCATTATGTTATTCGTAAGGTTATCAATTGGGGTTGGCGCGCAGCTATTAACCATCTAGCACGGACTGGCGTTGTACGGTGTGTTTTCAGTTGATGAACGACCGCTGGTATGACGGCTGCTGGACGAACAATGAGCTGTCTCAAGGCGGATACGTGACGGACCGTTCGATGAGGCAGGGTGGGCTGCTGCTGGGTTCGTGTGCGGTCTATCAAAAACTGTGCATGACGCGGCATGATGTGCGTTGGGGCAATTTTTGCGTGACTGCGTATACCAATAGTGTGCATGCTGCATTTACGGCGGCGCCGACGAACGGGGCGGCGCACTTGGGCGTTCAGTTTAGCGATGCGTCATTGGTGAACCCTACGGCGTGGGCGTGGGATATGGACAATAACGGCGCAACAGATTACATTACGCAGCATGCACAGCTCACGTATCCAGCGGCTGGAACGTACAGCGTGTGGTTGACGGTTAGCAATGGCATGCAGGCAGCGGCACTGACAAAGACCGCGTATGTTGTCGCAGGTGCGCCAACGGCTCCCGCAGCGCCCGTCTTTCTTGCGCCGACAGCGTATGCGCACCGTGTGGGCATGGCTTTGCAGCGCAACAGTTCGAATGACCTGGTGGCAGTGATCAACAATAGTGAATGCAAGCAAAGGGTGGCGCTGGGGGAGCTGCAGTGCGCGGGAGTGTGGAAGCGTGTATTGACGGGCATGGCGAAGCGGGAGGCGCTGGAACTGGAGGCAGTGGCGGGCGAAATACTCGTGCCGGCGAAGAGGCAACCGCGGGGATGAAGGAGCCGCTGGTCAGTGTAGTGATGCCGTGCTATAATGCGGCGGCGACGGTGGAGCGGGCATTGGTATCGTTATCGGCGCAGACGTATAAAAACGTTGAGATAGTGGCGATAGACGACGGTTCGGATGATGAGACGGCAGACATACTCGCGGCGCATGCGCAGCGCGATGGACGCATAAGCGTCATCAGGCAAGAACACGCGGGGATTGTCGCGGCGCTGAATACCGGGCTGGGGGCGGCGCGTGGGGAGCTGATCGCGCGCATGGACGCGGATGATGAGAGTCATGCGGAGCGGCTGGCGCGGCAGGCGGCTTTTCTGGCGGGGCATCCGGAGACCGGCGTGGTGGGATGTGGTGTGAAGTATGCGGGGGGAGCGGAGGGGCGGGGCTATGCGGAACATGTGCGCTGGCTGAACTCGTTGCAGACGGCGGAAGAGATTTCGTTGAATCGGTTTCGGGAATCACCGCTGGCGCATCCCGGGGTGATGTTTTGGCGCGCGCTTGTGGCGGCGCATGGCGGGTATCGTGATGGAGATTTTCCGGAAGATTACGAGCTGTGGCTGCGCTGGCTGGAGTGCGGGGTGCGGATGGCGTCGGTGAAAGAAGAGTTGCTGGTGTGGTATGACAGCCCGCGACGTTTGTCACGGATAGATGAGCGGTACCGGGTGGAGGCGTTTTACCGGTTGAAGGCGGGCTACTTGGCGCGGTGGCTGGCGCGGCACAACCGGCATCATCCGCGGGTGATCATCGGCGGGGCGGGGCGAGTGACGCGGCGGCGCGCGGAAGTGTTGGCGGAGCACGGTGTGGTGATAGAAGCGTATGCAGACATTGATCGGCGCAAAATTGGGCGGCGGTACGGCATGGCGCCAGTGATAGGAATGGGAGAGATACCAGGGGCGGCGGAGTGTTTTGTGGTGCCGTATGTTGGGGCGCGGGGAGCGGCGGGGGCGTGGGAGCAATTTTTGAAGGAGCGCGGGTTTGCCGCCGGGCAGTCATACATCTTGGCGAGCTGAGAGTGCGGTGAGCAGGGTGCGGTGTGGACACGTTATGGGAGCACGCCTACTGGCGCGTGCACGCGGAGAAGGATCGCGTGGGCGCGGCCGGGGATGTATGGCGGCAGCCACGGTGCGCGGCTGGTGATGCGCAGGTGCAGGCCGCCGGAGGCGTGCTGCACGGCAAGTTGGGCGGCGTCAAGATAGAAAATGAACCAATCGCGTGGAGTGACCACGGACCATTCATCTACCGCGGGACCGGAGAAGCCGGCGGCGTTGGCCGGATCAGCGAGCGTTTCCGCTGGGGTGAAGATGTATGTGCCGTTGCGCCGCGCTGCAATCAACGTATTGGAGAGAAACGCCGTAGGAATGAGCGCGGTGAGCGCCGGCTGATCATTCGTGCATAATCCCGGCGCGAGAATATCTGTGAGCAGATTGAGCACAAAGTCACCGCGGTCATTCGAGCGTTGCGAGAGCGTTGTTCTGGCCACAACGGACGAAGCGCGCACGACATCAGCATAGAAGGAAGCGTTGGAAGCGGACCAAGGGAGCAGCGGCGCAGTGCCACAGGAAGCAGCGAAGGCGGTGAGGACGGGTGAGCCATTGACGAGCAAGGCGCGGGCGCCGCTGGGTGTGGCGTGAAGAGAGGCGAGGGCGCGGCGCGGCATACCGGTGCTGGCGATATTGGCGGTGCTGTTGCGGAAGAGCGCACCGCTGCGGCAGGTCACGCGCTGGCGCAGAACATTTGTGCGGCCATACACCACGAGGCAATCCAAGACTGGTTCATCATGCGTAACGTCGCGCACGGGCAGATAGCGGAAACAGGTTGCGCGGGGTGCAAGTGTCAGACCGAAGCTGAAGACCGGCAGCGCCGCACCCTCGGCGTTCAGCACGCGCAGGGTGACTGGCAGCGCATGTGGCGCAGCATTGTGCAGGCCGATGAGGATCGAGCCGGTGCGCAGTTCGACGCGGGCAGCGAGTTGAACAGGGGGCGTGGCGCCTACAGCGGCGCTGTATACGGCGAGGGACGCAAAAAAAAGCAGACCAAGTGTACGCATGACATATTATAGCAGATTGGCGTGCTGGGAGGGAAGGGTGGTCACAAAGCCAGGGGCGGGAACAAAAAGGCCGCAAGGGACGGAGGGGAACATTGTGTTGACAAGAGGAGTGGATGTGAGTAGTATCTAGGGAACAGAACGAGAGAGGAATAGCATGTTGAGCGACTTAGAGATAGCACAGGCGGCGCGGTTGCGGCCGATCATGGAACTTGCGCAAGAGTATGGACTGAGGGAGAGCGAGGTCGAGCCGTACGGACATTACATGGGGAAGGTACGGCTGGAAGCGTTGGAACGGCTGGCGGGGCGGCCACACGGGAAGTACATTGACGTGACAGCGATCACACCGACGCCGTTGGGCGAAGGGAAGACGACGGTGACGGTGGGATTGTCGCAGGCGCTAAAGGTGATAGGGAAGAAGCCGGTGACGTGCATCCGGCAGCCGTCGCTGGGGCCGGTATTTGGGATCAAAGGCGGCGCGGCAGGCGGCGGCTACAGCCAAGTTGTGCCGATGGAAGAGTTCAATCTGCATTTGACGGGAGACAATCATGCCATCAGCGTGGCGCACAATCTCTTGACGGCGTTCATAGACAATCATTTGCATCACGGGAACAAGCTGGGCATAGACCCGCGGCAGATAACGTGGCGGCACGTGGTTGATGTGTCGGACCGCTCGTTGCGGAAGATTGTGAAGGGTCTGGGCGGCGCGATGGACGGCGTGCCGCGGGAGAGTGGGTTTGACATCCTTGTGGCGTCGGAATGCATGGCGATTCTGGCATTGACTACTGGGTTGAGGGATTTGCGGCAGCGCTTGGGGCGGATCATTATCGGACAGACCTATCAAAAAGAACCAGTTACGGCGGAAGAGCTGCAATGCGCGGGGGCGATGACGGTGCTGTTGCGGCACGCCATCATGCCGAACATCATGCAGACGTTGGAAGGAACGTTATGCTTTGTGCATACAGGGCCGTTTGCGAACATCGCGCATGGCAACAGTTCGATTTTAGCGGATCAACTTGCGCTGAAACTGGGCGATTATGTGGTGACTGAAAGTGGGTTTGGCGCGGATTGCGGCATGGAGAAATTTATGAATGTGAAGTGCCGCTACTCAGGGCTGAGGCCGGATGCGGTGTGCATGGTGGCGACGGTGCGGGCGCTGAAGATGCATTCGGGCGATTTCAAAGTAGTGGCGGGCAAGCCGCTGGACAAAGGGCTGGTGGAAGAGAATCTGGACGCGCTGGGGCGGGGCATGTGCAATTTGGAGAAGCAGATCGAGAACGCGCGGCTGTTTGGCGTGCCGGTAGTAGTGGCGATCAACCGCTTTGGGACGGACACACAGAAGGAGCTGGAGCTGATTCGCGAACGGGCGCTGGCGGCGGGGGCGGAAGATGCCGTGGTGACCGACGTGCATGCGCGTGGTGGCGCGGGCGGCGCGGCGCTGGCTGAAGCAGTGGTGCGCGCGGCCGAGAAGTCGCCGGAATTCCGGTTTTTGTATGAATTGGAGCAGCCCATCAGCAAGAAGATTGAGATCATTGCGACGCACATGTATGGGGCGAAGGGGATTGAGTGCACGCCCACGGCGCGCAAGCAGATCGAATGGATTGAAGAGCACGGCTACGGCGGGCTGCCGGTGTGCATAGCGAAGACGCATTTGTCATTGTCGCATGATCCGGCGCTGAAGGGGCGGCCGAGCGGGTTTGTGGTGCCGGTACGCGAGGTGCGGGTGTCGGCCGGTGCGGGCTTTGTGTATGCGCTGACAGGGGAGATCAGCACCATGCCCGGGCTGCCCAGCGTGCCGGCCGGGACGAAAGTGGATATAGATGAGCAGGGGCGCGTGGTAGGGTTGTTTTGACATTCGAAGACCGGATGTGGGAGAAGGGGGATTTACGATTTACAATTGACACTTTACAATTTGGGGGAGTTAGCTACGAAGACGCGGAGAACAAGACGTCAGAACTTGCCCTACAGCAGCAGAGAGCAGAATTATGAAGGCAGAAGTTCTGGAGAGGGGAGTGACTCCGGCGTGGAAACGCAGATGGCAACGGGTGTGCGTGAGGTTGGTGGCATGATTTGTGGTATTCATGCACGTGTTTGACTTTTTAAGCGTTAAAGAGTACCATATAGGGTATGGATAAACACTACTTTCTTGGCGTAGACATAGGTTCCACCACGCTCAAAGCCGTGCTGTTGACTGCGCGGGGCAAAGTGCATCACACGTTGTACCGGCGGACACGGCCGTTGCCGGACGCACACCTAAGTTGCACGGGGTTATGCCACCGGTGTGGGGCGTGTAATTTAGGGGCGATCGGCAAGACGATCAGTGAGTTCCTTGCGGCGGGTGGTGCAGCGCCGGAGGAAGTGCTGGGCACGGTGGTGACAGGCAGCCAGATTGTGGACGAACTGCACCGCTTTTTGAAGTATGATGCGTATGTGAGCGAAGTGTCGGCGCATGTGGCGGGCGCGCGGCATTACTATCCGGAGTGCAAGGCGATTTTGGACGTGGGCGGGCAGGACAGCAAAGCGATGCTATATAATGAGGCGATGGGGATGTGGCAGTCGAAGATGAGCGGAATCTGTGCGGCGGGGACGGGAGCATTTCTGGACAGCGTGGCGGCGAAGCTGAACGTGCCCGTAGAAGAAATGGCGGAGCGGGTGAACTACGATTCAGAGCTGGAAGTGTCATCCATCTGCGCGGTGTTGAGCGCGACATCGGTGAACAAGTTCAAGAACCGCTATCCGATCGGGGATGTGATAGCGGCGGCGTGCCGGGCGCAGGCGCGCACGGTGATGTCGGGTGTGGGCGAGATGTTCCTTGATTACAAGGGCGACATTGTGTTCCAGGGGGGAGTGGCATCGAACCGCGCGGTCGTCTATTATTTGCGCGAGATTACGGGCAACAATGTGCTGGTGCCGGAATTTCATCAAGTGATGGGCGCGCTGGGAGCGGCGTGCTTGGCGCGTGAGTATATAGAAGGCAAGAAGTGCCATGGCGGCTGGCAGGCGCATAAGGCGTTTGACCAGCGGGCGCGTTTTCGGATCACGATACCGGAATTCCACGAGGTGGTGGATGCGATCAGCGACCAAGGATTGAGGCGCGAAGTGGTGAAGCTGAAAGACAGTTTAATCACGCGTCGGACGGCAGACGGCAAGACCAAGCTGGGCATTCCCGACCTCCAGCAGATTCGCGAGGCAGTGACGGATGAAGGGCTGCGGCGGGAAGTGATCAAGCTGTTCGAGCGCTTGATATCGCGGTCGGGGAAGAGCAAGGCGGTGGCGCTGCGGACACAGTTAACGCGCAGTGAGTTTTTGTCACGCAATGGGGCGCCGCTCGTGTGGCGCAATTTGTTTTTCCCAGCGGAAATTCTGAACGCATTGGGCGTGCGGATGCTGACGTTGGAGACGTATGCGGCGCTGCGGGGGCGCAACCAGAAGAAGCTGCGCTATTTTTTTGATCGCGCGGCATGTAAAGGGTTTTCTGCGGAGACGTGTTCATTTCTGCGGGTGTTGGAAGGAGACGAGTTTCTTCCAAAAGCGGACTTTGCGGTGACGACGACGGAACCGTGCCAGCAAGGCGAGCGGATCTTTGCGGATTTGGTGCGGACGCACAATGTGCGCGACCGCTACTACACGCTGCACACGCCGTTCCACCACGACGAGAATGCGGTAGAGCAGATCGCCGAAGGGCTGGAGCACGCCGTACAGGCGATGGAACGTGCGCTAGAATTGAAACTGGATTTGGCGCGCTTGCAGGAGGCATGCGCATTGTCGAATGAGGCGCGGGCGTGGGCGCTGAAGTGCAACGAGTTGCGATATACCAGTCCGCCATTGATCCGCGGGGCTGAGGCGATCTTGTTTGCCAACATTTTTTCCCAATTGTGGGGCAAGCCGGAGATGGTGTCATTGCAGAAGACGCTGTACGACGAGCTGCTGGAGCGCAAGGCGGACATTGAGCATGACATGAAGGTAGAAGACACGCACCGGCTGCTGTGGCTGCATCTGCCGCCGTTCTACAGTGCGCGGCTGCTAGATTTCATTGAATTGACGTGCAATGCGCCTATTGTGTTTGAGGAAGTGAACTTTGTGGGATGGGATGAACTGAATCCGGGCGATCCGTACCGCAGTTTAGCGCGCAAACTGTTGACGGTTGGATTTCTCGATCCGCAGTTGCGGGTGAAGCACATTAGTGATGATGCGCAGCGGGCGCGCCTGAATGGCTGTTTGTTGTACAATCACATGTTCGGGCGGTGTTCAATGGCCGACACGAGTTTCATCAAACACTTGCGGGAAGAGCTGCAGAAGCAGGGCATACCATTGCTGGTGCTGGACGGGGATTGTCTGGATGAAACAACGGACCCGTGCAGCACGTATACCAAAGTGAGTGCCTTTGTGGAGGCGCTAAACCAGAAGCGTTACGGGTCGATTTTTGGTGAAGCGGGCGCGTAACATCATGCAGAATTCGCGTGAATAACATGATGGGCAGCAGCGCGGCACTGGCGTGTGCACTGTGCGGGCTGGCGGCTAGCGCGGCGACACTTACTATTGACACCAGCACACGGTATCAAACCATTGAGGGCTGGGGCACGTGCATGATTACGTGGAGCATCAACAACACGCCCTACTACAACAGCGCTTGGCGCGCAGCGTACCGCGATCTAGGGTGTAACATTCTGCGCGTGGCGATGACCAAGAATGTGCTGGTGCATTCCAGCGGCAACTACGCCATACCCGTGGTTTTGTCGGACAACCTCCAGAGCAACATCGCGCTATTCAACTTCAACCGGCAGGATGTGACAGTCTTTTCAGATTTTGCGGCGTGGTTGCGGACGAACGCGCTGGAGACAAACCGAGTGAAGATCGTGGGCTCTGTGTGGTCGCCGCCGCACTGGATGAAAGGCCCCACGGGCTTCTTGCAATACCATGTGACCAATCCGAATGTGCTGCGGCCGACGCCGTGGCTGGCGAATGGGACGAGCGGTGACAGCATCGGCGGACGGCTGTTGCAGGACAGCACCAATTTAGTGCAATTCGGGCGTTACTTGGCGGCGTGGATAAAAGGGTTTGAGCAGCGATTTGGCATTCCGCTGTATGCCGTGAGCCTGCAGAATGAGGTGAGCTTTGAGAATCCTTTTGACAGTTGCACGTATGAGAAGGGCGCGGGGACGACGAATGCCCCGGGCGCCGCGGGGCAGTGGTGGCAATACGCAAGCGCGCTGAAGGCAGTCAAGGACGTATTTGCCGAGTTTGGCATAACGGTCAAGATTAAGGGCCCACACTGTGCGGGCGTGAAGGACACGCCCGCCAACCCGTGGGAACTGAATCAACAGATGAAGTATATTCAGGCCGTGAAAGAACACAGCGACAGCATGTTGATCCAGCGTCTGGATATCTATGGTTCAAATGGCTATATGGCATCTCATTCGAACGCCGTACTGAACTTGGCAGGGTATTGGCGCGGGAAGCAGAACGTGAACGCGAACTGGGTCTGGTGGCTGTACGCGCCGGGGGTGATGAACGATGGGAAGCCGACGTGGTTTTCGGAATGCGGGGGCGAGGAGGCGGCGTGGCTGAACGGAAGCGGCGGGACGCCGGGGAGCGGAGCGATCGTGCTGGCGCAGAAGATGCACAACGCACTGGTTCATGCCAATGTTTCCGCCTATTTGCACTGGCAGATGAGCGACACAAGCAGCTCGGAAAACGAGCACATACTGCTGGGCAAAAACAACGTAAGCAATCCGCACAACAGCAAGAAGTACTGCGCCTACAAGCACTTCTCGCGCTATATACGGCCGGGAGCGCGGCGCGTGAAAGCTACATTTGAAAACGGATGGACGTCCATCGGTGCGGACAGCGAATACAACACCTATCAAAGCCTCAATGCCAGCGCCTATGTGCATGAGGAGGACATGAGCGTGACGGTGGTGTTAGTGAACATGCGGCCGACGGCGGAAAGCGTGAGCATCGTGGTGCCGCCACATCCGGAGGTAGCTGTGTATGAAGTGTACCGGACGAAGAGTGATGAGGGCTTTTCGCGGCGAGCGGATGCGGGGGTGACGGATGGGCGGGTGGTGCTGACGGTGCCCGGGTACAGCGTGGTTACGTTATATGGGGTGGTTCCGGAGCCGGGCTTGGCGGGGTTGGGGGCGGTGGTGTGGCTGGCGCGCTACGCACGCAAGCGCGGATGACAGAGACAGTACCGGGCAAGCTGACCGCGAGTGCACAGGCGAGCAGCAGGCAGGCAAGGGTGTGCAAGTGGGCAGAACTGGACGGCAGGATGCCGGCCAGGAAGCAGGCGTTGAGCGCAGCGAACTGGAATCCGAATTTGAGTTTTCCCCAAACAAACGTGCGCATAACCATGCCGCGTCCCGCAGTAAAGTTGCGCACGCCGTCAGTGAACATGTCGCGGATGAACATGGCGAAGACGAGCCAAGCGGGGAGGGCGGCGCGCATGAGAAAGGCGAAGAGAAGTGCGTGGATGAGAATTTTGTCTGTGAGGGCATCGAGCAAGGCGCCGAAGTCTGTACGCTGGTTGAGGCGCGCGGCAAAGTAGCCGTCGAGAATATCAGTGATGAGGGCAAGCCAGAGGAGAAACAGGCCGTAGACATAGCCGCGTGGCGGGGCGACAAGCACGCAGCACAGCAGGGGCACAAGCAGCGCCGCGCGAAGCACAGTGAGACAGTTCGGGATGGTGTTCATGATGTCAGTATTTTACCATACTGACAGCAAAAAAAAGAACCGGTGAGAGGTCGGTTCCGAAGTAGTAAGATCAGTAATGCGCAGCGTCAGTTGAGCTTGTAGTTCGAGATGAAGGAATTGACGTGGTTGGACAGGATTTGAGTTGTCCCGCTGCTCTTCGACTGATATGTCCATATCTCCATGTAGTCATTGGTGGTCAGGTCAACCACATCGGAAACAGTAACACCGAGGGTACTGAAACTGCTCGCCTGACTTCCGCACATTTTTTCTCAAGTTATTGATTACCGGATAGTTAGATAAATTTTGTAGTATAAGCATCGCTCTTGACTTTTCATGAAAAACCTGATAAGTTACAGTCGTTTTGTACAAAAAAAGCCTTGTAGTTAGTAAAAAAATACGCAAACTCCAGAGCCGCAGATACTTAGGTTACAATTATGCGGAAGTCAGGCTCGCGGCGACGGTTGAACCCTGTGCGTGAGGAGAACCACTCTTGTAGATAGCAAGTTCACGTGTCCCTTGATTGCCGTTTTGATTTCTGCCGGACGCATAGACTTGATAACATCCGCACACGTTCGGAACAAAACCGTGTGTATTCGTATTGTATAGTTCCAGAGAATCACATTCCCTGGCTCCAAACGTTTCTTTTGTCCATGTTGTCAAGGGATGGTTTGGTTGACGGTCTTGTAGGCGCGGACTTTGACCATGTCGAAGAGATTGGGGGCTAAGGCGGTCAGGTACTTGATCGCGGCATTTATTCGAATCATTAATGTGTTGGTCAGTGAATCAACACACAACTTGATGGCGACGCCGTTGAAGAAGACAGGCTCTGATATACTGGTGATGCGCAGTTAGCACTGAACATCTTCTTTCAGCATGGCGAGAATAACAACAGGAGCACAGGCGTCACCGCAGGCGGGCGGGAATGTGCTTGTCAAATATATTGATTGAGAATATTCTCAAGCAGTTCCTGGCGGCCGCTTGTGCGGGCAGGTTCGCCGTGTTCCAGCGTGAACGCTTCCAAGGCAGCAAAATCCATCGCGCCGGATTCGATTTTCATGCCGAGTTCACTGCTCCATTCAGCGTAGCGCTGCGCGATGGCGCGTTCGAAGACGCCGTCGGCGATCATGCGGGCGGCGTTCTTGAGGCCGCGGGCAAAGGCGTCCATGGCGCCGATGTGGGCGTAGAAAAGGTCTTCAGGATCAATGGACTGGCGGCGGACATGGGCGTCGAAATTCAAGCCGCCGGTGGTGAACCCGCCGCCTTTGAGAATGAGATACATCGCCAGCGTGGTGTCGTAGATGTCGGTGGGGAATTGATCGGTATCCCAGCCGAGGAGGAGGTCGCCGCGATTGGCGTCGACGGAGCCGAGCATGCCGTGGGCAATGGAGTAGGCCAATTCGTGATGGAAGGTGTGGCCGGCCAGCGTGGCGTGATTGGCCTCGATGTTGAATTTCAAATCCTTGGTGAGGCCGTAATGCTGGAGGAAGGCATAGCAGGCGGCGGCATCGGAATCGTATTGATGCTTGGTGGGCTCTTTGGGTTTTGGCTCGATGTAGAGGGTGCCGTGGAAGCCGAGTTTTTTCTTGTAGTCCACGGCCATGTGGAGGAAGGTGGCGAGGTGATCGAGTTCGCGTTTCAAGTCGGTGTTGAGCAATGTTTCGTAGCCTTCACGGCCGCCCCAAAAGACATAGCCTTCGCCGCCGAGCTGGTGAGTAATTTCCATCGCTTTTTTAACTTGGCTGGCGGCATAGGCGAAGATGGCGGGGGAAGGATTGGTGGCGGCTCCGGCCATAAAGCGCGGGTGAGAAAAGGCGTTCGTGGTACCCCAGAGGAGTTTGACGCCGGTGTCATTTTGCAGCTTTTCCGCCAAGGCAACGATTTTGTCGAGGCGTTCGTTGGTTTCGGCGAGGGTATCGCCTTCAGGGGCGATGTCGCGGTCATGAAAGCACCAGAAGCCCACGCCAAGTTTGGTGAAGAATTCAAATGCGGCGCGCATGGTGTTTTCGGCCTGCTTCATAGGATTTTTGCTTTTCATGTATTCGCGCACGATGGTGGGCGCGCCGAATTGATCACTGCCCAAGCCTTTGAACGTGTGCCAATAGCACACGGCAAAGCGCAGATGTTCGGCCATGGTCTTGCCCATAATGACCTGATCAGCCTTGTAGTGGCGGAAGGCAAGCGGATTATCAGACTCAGGGCCTTCGTAGCGGATTTGCGGAACCGTAGGAAAAAACTGCTTCATCGTCAACCTTGTTGTTAGCACGTTACGCGCGAAACGCAAATTTGCATCACCTGTATTGTAGTGATTTATGGCTGGGAAATCAAGAGGGGGAAAGCCCCCAGACGCGGCGACCAGAACATAGAACTGTAGGGGCAGCGGTTTCGCTGCCCTCGTGTCCCGCGTGCATCAGTCCGCCGGGGCCGGCGGCACTCCCTGGTCGCCGGCTCCGGGACGATGTACAAAGTATCGAATTAACCACCGCGGCACCAAGAGAACGAAGTCAGAGGAAGACCATAAGAAGCAAGAAATAAGGAGTTTCGCAGGAAGTGCCGCGTCGTGAAATGAGGAATGACAAATGACCGGTGACAAACTCAAACGCCCAGCCGTGGTATCATCGTGGCGTTGAGAACAATGCGGTCAATCAACCAAAAATGTTATATGTTAACGCCTGACCCCCTACGCACGATACAAATGACCGGTGACAAACTCAAACGCCCAGCCGTGGTATCATCGTGACGTCGAGAACAACGCGGTCAATCTACCTAAAAAATGTTATATGTTAACGCCTGACCCCCTACGCACGAC
>Ga0209101_1000840_pt1 | contig 24587 bp, 21 predicted proteins | sample ConPoolayeCmetaG_FD_185481 | JGI IMG/M metagenome (GOLD analysis project Ga0209101, IMG submission 185481) | Hot spring microbial mat communities from California, USA to study Microbial Dark Matter (Phase II) - Cone Pool mat layer C metaG... ...
AAGATCTGCTGCCCGAAAATCTCCGAAGGGCCCGCCAGGAGGCGGAGACCCGCGCGGCGCAAAATTCCACTCCCCCCGTCTCCTTCCGGGAGGTCCTGGCCCGCGTTCACAAGCCCCGCCTTCGCCGCTCCCGTTTTCTAATTTTTCGCGATACGCTTATTGGCTTCGTGGTCTTTCTGCTTCTGGGCGGCCTTCTCGTGCACCTGCGCTTCTATGGCGGCCTTCAGCGCTGGGCGCCCGAGATTCCCATGGAGACCTTCAAACAGATCGGCGCCGGCACGCTTCTCTTCTTCCATGTCGTGGTCGTTATTGACGCCCTAACTTCGGATTTCCTCACCGGTCTTTTTTGCTTCCTAATCCCCGGCTTCTCCCTCTACTACCTCTTCTTCGAAAGCGACTCGTTCCTCCTACGGGCCGTTGTCGGCGCTCTGCTGATTGCCTTCGGCTGGGACTTTGCCCTCATCGCCTACCAGCTGGGCCAAAACGCCTTCCATGCGATCAACGAGTGGCTGGCCCGCGGCGGCGAGTGGCGATAGCCGGCTGCTCAGCGGCTCCCGGCCACGCCCTCGATCCAGCAGACAATCCGATGCCCAACCTCGTCCTTGCTCATTAGCGGCAGGCGTTCGACGCCGTCTTCGGTCACCATCAGGACCCGGTTTGTCTCCACCTCGAAGCCGGCGCCGGGGGCGGTCACATCGTTGGCCACCACCAGGTCCAGATGCTTCTCCCGGCGTTTTCGGATCGCTTCCCGCTCCAGATGCCGCCCGCCGGTCTCCGCCGCGAATCCCACAAAGATCCGATTGCCCTTGCGAGGAGCAACGGCCGAAAGGATATCCACGGTCCGCGTCAGCCGGAGGACAGGCGGGGGGCCCTGCTTCTTGATCTTGAAGGCCCGCCGCCGCACCGGGCGCCAGTCCGCTACCGCCGCACACATAACCAGCGCATCGCACCAGGCCAGGTGCCGTTCGACCGCCTGATGCATCTCTTCGGCGGTCGTCACGGGAACCACCCGGGCCCCTTCCGGAGGCGCGATCGCCACCGGTCCCGAAATCAGCACCACATCGTGTCCCCGCTCCAGAGCCGCCCGCGCCACGGCGTACCCCATCCGCCCCGAAGACCGGTTGCTGATAAACCGGACCGGATCAATCGGCTCCCTCGTCGGCCCCGCTGTCACCAGAACTTTTATCGTCCCTCCCCGGGCGGCGGAGGCACCCCCTTGGCGTCCAGAGTCCGGATTTTAGCGCGAACAGTCTCTTCAGCCTCGCGCCAGATCATCTGGATCATCTCGTCGCGGAATTCGTACGTCCGATCGGCAAACGAAGTCGTTTCCAGCCGATCCAGAAGCCGCTGGCGGGCACTCACGACATCCTTGCCGTAGATGTGGAAGGAGTCGGCGTGCCAGTTGAGCCGCGCCAGCCGGACCTCGCGTCCTGTGCGCGCCGTCAAACCGACGGCCATGATATCGCGGTTGAAAAGGGTCAGCCCGAACACATTCATGAAGTGGGCCCCCCAGGCATCGTTGCTCCGGAACCGGATGTTACAGTTCAGATGCCAGACGCCTTGTTCGTCTTCGATGATCCGGTACCAGAGCGACTGAAGACAGGGCGGATCGTAGCAGGTCAGATCGAGATTCGGCATCCACGTAATCATCTGAGCCTGCCGGGTAAAAGGTTGCCGGGCCAGCTTGTCGAGTACCGCGTCAATCTGATTGACCCGCGTCAATCCGACCTCTTGCGAGGCGCCGCCGCGGCGCTCCCGCCAGGTTCCCCACGCGGCCAGCCGTCCGTGATAGGTGTACTCCCATCGTGTATCGTCGGGATCATTCATATTTTTGACCCAGTGGTCCTTGGCGCCTTGAAGTTCCATCACGTACTCGCGCAGGTCCTCGATCCCTCCGGGAAAGGCCTTGTGGATCATCGGCTCGGCCAACGGTTCGAGAACCGTGATGTTCATCGTGGCATCCAGGCTTGGCGGATCGCCGGGCCGGTCATACTGCGTCCGGAAGGGGATTCCTCCTCGCAGGAGCGCAAGCAGCGCCCGTTCGTAACTCTCGGCCAGAGAGCGCCCGACCACATGCAACACCGGAATATCGGTTGGCATCGCCGCCCTCCTATCGGCCGGTCAAAGATAAAATATCCGACCGGCGTTCTCCCGGAGCCGTTCGGCGTTGTAGGCATCGCCGCCGTCAAGATTGTCGCTTATGAAGACCGGGGGCGGTTCCCCGGCTGCGGTCGGATGCGCCACCAGCTCCTGCACCGCCCGAAAATAGGCTTCCGCCGACATGCCGATTTCCCTTCTCTCAGTATCCGAGCCGATAATAGCGCGCCCGGGCCTGTCCATACCAGTCTCTTTCGTCAGACCGATTCAGGCTCATGAACCTGTTTCATGATCGCTTCGATGTCCTCATGAATGGTCTCGGGACCCGGTCGCTCCCTTGGACTCGGCCGTTGCCGGGCTCGGGCACGATCAAGGCCCGCCCCAGAATCGTACCTCCAAGATCCGCTAGCACCGCCTCACATTTTGTTCCCCCGCTGTCGATCGCCAAAATGCCGTCCATCGCCGCCTCGTTGTTTTCTCCCGCCCAATTGGGGCCCGAAAAAGGAAAAGGCGACCGCCCCGTCGCCTTTTGCTACTTGATTTACTATGACACGCGCCGCCGCGTCCGTCAAGAAGGACCGAGACCCCACCGTCCACCGGGATTCGGAACGGGTCCGGGGCCCCCGATCCGGTCCAGATCAGCGCTCCGCAACGGGACGGAGCTGGCGGTCATCGCCCCGATGTCATAATCGCCCCGGCCGCAAAAATGGATGGCACTCGGGCCAAAGGCATCGAGAATGAGCGGATCATAGGGCCGAATAAACTCCTCGAGGCAACACCTGGCGTTTCCATGCCCGCAGAAGGTGATCAGAGCGAGTGTTTCGTGAACCAGCTCCGGTTCGTCCACAATCGCCAGAAACAGGGAACTACGCCATAGCCGTTCGGCCACATCCATGGGTCCCTGGGAATCAGGATGACGGCCATCCAGGCCCGCCCGCAGGTCGGGCATACCCCGGGCGACCAGCCGCCGCATCGTCTCGGCCCCACCGGTCAGAGGGCGCGTGGTCGGCAGCGTGTTGGTCGCCTCGTCCATGACCTAGAGTTCGGCGCCAAAGAGTAAAGGCAAGAGGCCCGTTCCAGAGTTGCACCGGCTCGGGCTATCCCTCGAACGCAAACCGCCGCCACGCTCTCCTCAGCCACTCCTCCACCTCTCGGTCAATCCGTGCCTCCAGATCCTCCAGAAAGGGGGTCAAAGGAATCGTCGCTGTTCGGTCTTCCATGGCATGCCCTTTTTTCATGGCGGGCCGATGGCCATCCTTCGATGGCCATGCTGGACCGCTTCGAAACGGCCATACACCTTTTTCAGCCCGCTGAAAAGGCGCGTGACGGGGCGGGGCCTTTTTGGTATCTTGGAATGATCAACCAAGGACCTGTGCCATGCCCCACGACTGGGATGATCCCCTCGTTTTCGAACGCCAACGGGTTCCCATGCATGCGCCACTTGGCGCCTGGCCTGACGCGGAATCGGCCCGCTCCGGTCGCTGGCTCGACTCCCCTTTCGTTCTCAAACTCGACGGTCTCTGGAAGTTCCAGTGGTTTCCGAATCCGTGCGCCGTCCCGCCCGAAGTGGCCGATCCCGCCTTTTCCGATGCGAACTGGCGTGATCTGCCTGTCCCCTCCAACTGGCAATTGCATCAGACGCCCGACAAACCCATCTACACCAACATCGTCTATCCCTTCGAGCCCAACCCGCCTCACCCTCCCCCCGATAATCCGACCGGCGTGTACCGCCGCCGTTTTGAGCTTCCGGCCGAGTGGAAGGATCGCCGCATCTTCCTCGTCTTCGAATCGGCCGATTCCGCCGTGAAGGTGTGGATCAACGGGCACGAGGCCGGCTACAGCCAGGACTCCCGTCTGCCAGCCGAGTTTGAAATCACCGCGTTCCTCAGACCCGGTGTCAACCTCATCGCCGCCCTCGTGCCCCGGTACTGCGACGGCTCTTACCTCGAAGACCAGGACTACTGGCAGATGAGCGGACTTCAGCGGCCGGTCTTTCTCTATGCCAAACCGCCCGTTCATCTCCGCGACTACCTCGTCCAAACCACCTTCGACTCCACCTTCGAAAACGTCCATTTGACCGCCTCCGCCTTCATCACGCCCACGTCGGATATGGACCGATGGCGTGTCCGTTTCGCCCTTTTCGATCCGGAGGGACATCCTCTATGGCCCAATCCGCCGACGGCTCCCGTTCAGACCGTCACGCCCATGGGAGCCCAGGTCAACGGCCAGTGGCGCGGTGCGGCCACCATCCGCGTTCCCCTCTCCCAACCCCGCCTCTGGAGCGCCGAAACGCCCGATCTCTACACTCTCGTCTTCACGCTCCTCGATCCCGACGGACGCGCCGTGGACCATGAACGCGCCCGAGTCGGCTTCCGCCAGATCGAGATCCGCGACCGCCAGATCTTTCTTAACGGCCGGCGGCTCGTCCTGCGCGGCGTCAACCGCCATGAATTTCATCCCGAGCGCGGCCGGGCCCTGACCGAAGAGGATATGCGGCGCGACATCCTCCAGATGAAACGGCTGAACTTCAATGCCGTCCGCACCTGCCACTATCCCGACGATACCCGCTGGTACGATCTGTGCGACGAGCTCGGCCTCTATCTGGTGGACGAAACCAACCTCGAAACGCACGGCCTCCTCGGCGCCCTCTCGCACGACCCCGCCTGGGTCCATGCCTATATGGCCCGCGCGGTCCGGATGGTCCTCCGGGACCGCAACCATCCCTCCGTGCTCTTCTGGTCCCTGGGTAACGAGTCGGGCGCCGGGCCCCATCATGCCGCCATGGCCGCCTGGATCCGTCAGGTGGATCCTACCCGTCCCGTTCAATACGAAAGCGGACACCCCGGCCCCACGATCAGCGATCTCTTTGTACCAATGTACCCTTCGCCCCAGGCGCTTCGGAATATCCTCGCCTCGGGTCGCGAACCGCGGCCCATCGTGCTTTGCGAATACGCCTACGCGAAAGGCAACGCCACCGGTAATTTCGCCGACTACTGGCAACTGGTCTGGGAGTTTCCCCAATTCCACGGGGGCTTTATCTGGGACTGGCACGACAAGGCCCTGACCCTCACCCTTCCCGACGGCCGGAAAGGATGGGGCTACGGGGGTGATTTCGGATGCGGATTCGACTACCCCCGCTACAAGGAACATCCCACGCAGGTTCTTAACGGACTCGTAGCGCCAGACCTGACCCCTCATCCCGGCGCCTGGGAGGTAAAAAATGTCCAGGCGCCGATCGCAATCACCGCGACGCCTGATGATCTCCGAAATCGGCAGGTGCGTATCCACAACCGGCATGCCGTCCTCGACCTCTCACGCTTCGAAGCCGTCTGGGAGTGGATGGAAGAGGGGTGCACCCTTCAGCACGGAACGATCCCGCTTCCTCCCGTCCCTCCCGGCGAAACGCTCCTGCTGAACGTACCCTGGCCCGATCGAGGATTCGTCGCCGGCCCCGAATACGCCCTGCTCATCCGCGTCCGACTGGCCCGCGATGAGGTCTGGGCCCCACGGGGACATGAGATCGCCTGGGCTCAGTTTCTTCTCCCACGCCGACTCCCCGTTCGCCCACCGGCCCCGCGAGGGACACTCCGGACCGAGGAAGAGGGCGACCAGTTCCGAATCCTGGCCGGCCGAACCGAAATCCGCTTCGACCGCCGTCAGGGTCTGCTCACCGGGGTTGCCGTGGATGGCCGTGACCTCCTACTCCAAGGACCCCAGGATAACGTCCGGCGGGCGCCGACCGATAACGATTTCCTGCTCGGCAGTGAAATCGCCTATGCGTCCGACTGGAAAACCGCCGGTCTCGATCGCCCCCTCCGCCGCCGGGTGGAACACGTCGCTCTCTCCTTTTCGGACGGCGCGGTTGACATGCGGGTTTCTGCCGAACTGCAACCCGTCGGTTCGGAGGCCCGCCTCTATTCCGACCATCATTACCGCGTTCAGCCCGATGGGTCCGTTCACGTGGCCATCCGCATCCAAGCCGACGAAACGCTTCCTTGCCTTGCCCGGGTGGGCGTCGAGATGGTTTTGGATCCTTCGCTGGAAGTGGTCGAGTGGTATGGACGAGGCCCTTTCGAGAACTACCCTGACCGTAAAAGCGCCGCTTGGATCGCCCGTCACCGGAACACCGTTCACGGCCTTTTCGAATCTCTCTACATCCGTCCCGGCGAATGCGGCGGGCGGGAGGATGTCCGATGGGTCGCGTTCACCGATACGGACGGCGGCGGACTGCGCTTCGAAGGCGACCCGGTTTTCCATTTCGACGCGTTGCACTTCACCATCGACGACCTCATGGCAGCGGACCACGTCTGGAAGTTGACGCCTCGCGCCGAGATCGTCCTCCATCTGGATCATCGCCACATGGGCGTTGGCGGGGATACCGGCTGGACGCGGAACGTCCATGACGAATACCTGATCCGACCCGGCCTCTTCCAATGGTCCTGGCGTCTGGTGCCCATCGCGCATCCGCCACCCATGCCCTGAGGGCAGCAACGCCCTTCTGTCCTTGACTTGGCCGCCTTTCGGGCCTATGGTGAAAGGGTTTTGTTCGGAAAGGCCGGGTATGAGTTTGGATAAATTTTTCAACCCTTCCTCCGTCGCCATTCTGGGTGCCTCGCGGGAAAAGGGAAAGGTCGGTTACGAAATCCTCGCTAACATCATCCGGGGCGGCTACAAGGGTGCGATCTACCCCGTCAACGCCAAGGCCGACAAGATCGAAGGGATTCCCTGTTATCCCTCCCTCAAGGCGATCGGCCAGCCCATTGATCTCGTCATCATCGTCATCCCGGCCCGGTTCGTGGTGGCGGCCATGCAGGAGTGCGCGGACATTGGCGTCCGAGCCGTCATCATCATTTCCGCCGGTTTCAAAGAGACCGGCCCGGCCGGCAAAGAGCTGGAAGACCAAGTGGTCGCCATCGCCCGCCAGCACGGGATCCGGGTGATCGGTCCGAATTGCCTCGGCGTCATGTCCACCTCCTCGAAGCTGAATGCCAGTTTCGGAGGCGATCTGCCGGCCGAAGGCGGTATCGCCTATCTCTCCCAGTCGGGAGCCCTCATGGCGGCCCTTCTGGATCTGGCGGCGGCGCAGAAGATCGGGTTCAGCAAGCTCGTCAGTTTCGGCAACAAATGCGACGTCAACGAGCTCGATGTCATCCAGGCCCTCGAGCACGATCCGCAGACCACCGTCATTGCCGGCTATCTCGAAAACATCATTGACGGCACCGCCTTCGCCCGCATCGCGGAGGGCATCAGCCGCCGGAAGCCCATTCTCTTCATGAAATCCGGCGGCACCGCCGCCGGCGCCCGTGCCGCTTCCTCCCATACCGGAAGCCTGGCGGGCGGCGACACGGTCTATCAGTGCCTTTTCGAACGCACGGGGATCGTCCGATGTCCGTCGATCCAGCACCAGTTCGATTATGCTCAGGTGTTCTCCAGCCAGCCGCTGCCGCAGGGCCATCGGGTGGCCGTTGTCACCAACGCGGGCGGGCCCGGTATTATGGCGGCCGACGCCATCGAGCGCGAAGGACTGATTTTCGCAAAGCTGGCAGAGACCACAATGAAAACGCTGGCGGCGAACCTTCCGCCGGCCGCCAACGTCACCAATCCTATTGACGTCCTGGGCGACGCGTTAGCCGACCGGTATGAGTTTGCGCTGAACACCGTCCTCGACGATCCCGGTGTGGATATCGTGCTGGTTCTGCTGACACCCCAGGCCATGACCCAATGCGCCGCCACCGCCGAGGCCATCATCCGGATCCAAAAGCAGAAACCCCAGAAACCCATCCTGGCCTGTTTCATGGGTGCGGCCAAGGTCGCCGCCAGCATTCAGGTGCTTCGCCAGGGCGGCATTCCACAATACAGCTCCCCGGAGAGCGCCGTCAAAACCATTAAGGCGTTTGCCGACTACGCCGCCTGGCGGCGCCAGCCCCTCCGGGTGATCCCGACTCTCCCGGCCAACCGGGAAGCCGTCCGCGCCCTCCTGAAGAGTTATCTTGACCGAGGCCTCCGGGAAATCGGCGAAACGGACGCCAAGAAGGTCCTCGAGGCATACGGATTCCTGACACCCAAATCCGCCCTGGCGACGACCGCCGAGGCCGCGGTCGCGGCCGCCGATGCCATCGGATTTCCCGTGGTCATGAAGATCGTGTCGCCCGAAATCTCGCATAAGTCCGACGTCGGCGGTGTCGTCGTCGGCCTCGCGGATGCGGACGCCGTACGGGCCGCCTACCGGACCATGATGACCGAGATTCCCAAAAAACGGCCGGAGGCTCGTCTTGAGGGTGTCTCGATCCAGCAAATGTGCCGCCGCGCGCAGGAGGTCATTCTCGGCGCCAACCGGGACCGTCTCGGGGCACTGCTCATGTTCGGCTTGGGGGGCATCATGGTCGAGGTCCTCCGGGATGTGACTTTTGCACTCGCCCCGATTACCGAAGCCGAAGCACGCCGGATGATCGAAAACACCCGCGCCTATCGCCTGCTCAAGGGGGTCCGCGGCAAACCCGCCGTGGATATCGAAGCCATCGTGCGCGCCTTGCTTCAGCTATCCCAGTTGGTCACAGATTTTCCCCAGATCAAGGAGTTGGATATCAATCCTTTCGCGGTCGGATTGCCTGGTGAGACCTCGGTCGCCGTGGATGCCCGCATCAGTGTCGAGGGCTGACCCCTCTAACAACCCTTCCGTCCCCTTCCAGAACAAACCAACAACGTAGAGACGAAGGCTGGCGATTCACGTTAGGGGGGACCCTCGCCGTCACTACCCCATAGGGTACCCCATTTGCGAGATCGCTTCTCCTCATGACAAGGCCAAGGGGGAGCGTTTTGGGTCCTGACCGGATTGAACGAGCCTCCGGGCCATGTCCTGGAGCAATTTGAGAAGCAGGGCGGGGTCGGAAAGCCGCGCGGGATCGAATCCGACGACCTCCGCGCCTTCGGCGCCGACACGGGCGGTCGCCGTGCGGCGCTCTCCAAGAAGTGCCGCCACCTCGCCAAAGCACTGCCCGGCTTGCACCGTTGCCACCCGCTCGCCCTCCCGGATCAACTCCACCTCCCCCTTGACCACGACGAACATCTCCCGTCCTGGATCGCCTTGCTGAAACAGCAACTCTCCCGGTTGTAGCGCCCGAACCCCAAGCCGGGCTAGGTGCGGATAGCGGGGTCGTCGGCCCTTTCCATTCAAGAGGTAGGAGAGATGCTCCCGAAGGGTTACCTCCTTCCATCGCACAAGGCTCGACATGACCTCCGCCCCGTAGAGAAGCGCCAAGGCCGCATAAAAAATCCAGATAAAAAAGAGGAAGATCGCCTTCAGCGACCCGAACATGTACCCGTAATCGGGATTGAACCGGAAGAGAAGGGCAAAGAGGGGATTCAGCGCCTTGAGCATCAACCCGGCCACCAAAGCACCCGCCATGAGAGCCGCCGCATGGCAACGCCGCGGAACGAACAGCAGGTAAAAGAAGATCAGGCAGAGAAAAGCCGCCATCTTAGGAATCCCAAAACGCATCAGCGCCGGCAGCCAGGGGACCTCCTGGCCAAACAGACGTTGGGCCAGATCGCCTAACCATCCCGTCCCCACCAGTACCGCCATCACACCAATGATGGCCACCATGGCGATCATGTCGTACAGCTTGTTGATGAGATAGGTCACGACGGGGATCGGGCGCATGCGCAAGACGCGCGGCGACGTCTTGAAAATGACCGCCATGGTGTTACGCAGGGCCGTAGCCACCGGCGTCATCCACCAGAAGAGCAGCACAAAGGAGAGCAGACTCCACGCCCGCTGCTCGGCCAATCCCCGCACCTCCCGGAGGACCAAATCCTGGCTCTGCGGCATGAGACGCCCGACCACCGTCTCGACCAGCTGCACCGCGCGTTCCGGGGTAAGCAAACGCCCCGCCAGAAGCAATAAGGCCAACAGGAAGGGGATGAAACACATGAACGTGTAATAGGCCAGCATACCCGCTTTCTGGAAGCCCTCGTCCCGATCGAACCCCTGCCAGGACTCCACCACGGCCAGCCAAGCCATGTCCCGTCCATACCGCAGATAACGATGAAACGTTCGACCGGCCCTTTGAAATCGTTCGTTCATGGCGCTCTCCGCATGGCACGCCAGGCGCCCAATCCCGCCAGCAGAAGCGCCACGAGAAAGCCGACCGTCACCACACTCTCCCTGGCCGGCCAATCGCTCCCAAGGCCCAGGCGACGCGCCAGCGCCGCGGCCGGCCCATAGAGGCCAGCCAGCGCCCCGCATCCAAAAGCGCCCCAGGCGAAAACCGGCTCGACGCCCCGCCGCGCATAGAGAGCGACGGCCAGAAGGGGCACGACCGCGGGCGTAAACATCTCATAGGCCGCAAAAAGAAAATCAAAAAGCGTCGCCTTCGGAGCCAAAAGCACGAGGACCAGCGCCCCTAACGCAATCCCTGTCTCCCACAGGCGGACCCCCGCGACGCTGGGACGACGAACCAGATCATTCTGCGCAATCGAAGCCGTTACCAGCAGCGTTGTGTCCGCGCTGGATACGATCGCGGCGAGAATGCCGATCCCTAATCCCCACTTCCAGACCTCTCCCGCCTGCCGGAGAAGCGATGGGAAAATGGGGGGGACAACTCCCCCTGCAGCCGCCCGACTTCCGGTCCAAACCACCAATCCGCTCACCGCCGCCAACATCGGCGCCGCGCCTAGCGCGCCCCATCGGGCCGACATTCCATCCCGCGCCGCGACGGAACGGCTGACAAGATTGGGGCTGAGCACGTAAAGTCCCCCGACGACCAACAGATGATGAAGAACTTCCCGCCCGCCGAAAGCGTGGGTCGACGCCGCAGAGGTCATCCGCTCCCCGGTCAGCGACAGACGGCTCGAAACACCAGCCGCCACCAGCACGCCGAACACCAACAGGACCCATTGAACCGCGTCGGTTGCGATCACGGCGCGCTGCCCCGCCGGCAGGGTGTAGGCCAGAATGAAAAGGGCCGCCAGCCCCGCGCCGGTCCGGAAGGTTCCCGCGCCTCCCCAGACGGCGGCCAGTTCGCCCGCCGCCTTAAACTGGGCCGCCACGATCCACGTCCAGCCGAAAAGGATCAGAATAGAGACGGCGATCTGGAAGGAACGACCCAGAAATCGTTCGACCAACTCCCCAAAGGTTCGGACCCCGCTTTCGCGAATGCGGCTCGCTACGGTCACTCCCTGGAGAGCCAAACCAAGTGCCGCGGCGGCCATGAACCAGAAGGCGCTCCATCCTGTCTGGGCCGCCCGATCCATCAGCCCGACCGTGGCGGTGGCCCCGATCGCCGTCGCCGCGATGGAAAGGGCAATGCCGCCGGGGCCATGGGCCCGACCCGCCGTCAGATAGCCGTCATATCCCCGAAGACGACGAGCGGAGACGACTCCGACCGCGGCCATCACCGCGCCAAACAGAAGCCAGGAGACCCACCACATGGGGGCCAGTCTGAGGCATCGGCGGTTCATGGTCAAGCCGGGACTCCTTCTTGCGCCTGTTTTCGCGCTTGACCCCGCCCATGCTCCCCTCCACCATGGTGTTCCGAATGGAAGGTTATGGGGACATACTGACCGCCGGCGCTTTCTTCGCGCTCCTGGCTATTCTCTTGCGCCTGCTTCGGGCGTTCTCTCTCGTTCGGCGTCTTACGCCCCCGCTCCTCCTCCTTGGGGTGGCGGGCCTGCTCCGGCTTTACACGTCGGCCCGTCTTTCGGCGATTCATCCTCAGATCCCCCGACTTCTCTCTGCGGCCACCCTCTTTCTGAGCCTCTTCCTTGCTATCCGTGTTCTTGAAATCCTCCTTTTCGAACACCTGCTGCCCCGCCGCACCCAACGGCCCGTCCCGAACATGCTTCGCGACATTCTCCGGATCGCCCTGGCCGCGGCGGCTCTCGTGGCCGTCATCAAGTTCTTCTTCCCCACGGTCAATTTCAGCGCCCTGGCGGTCTCCTCACTCATCGTCGGCTATATCCTCGGCAACGCGACGCAGGAAACCCTCGGAAACCTGATCGCCGGCTTGGCGCTCAATTCCGAGGACAGTTTTTCCATAGGCGACTGGATCACCGTTCAGGGGCGAACCGGCCGGATTACCAACATCACGTGGCGCTCGACCCGCATTCTGACACGCGATCTCGAAGATATCATCATTCCCAACGCCACACTCTCGCGCGAGATCATCATCAATCACTCGCATCCCACGCCGGAGCTTCGAACCCGCGTCCGGGTGGGAGTCAGTTACGACGCCCCGCCGAACCGGGTCCGGGAGACGCTTCTTGACGCCGTCCGATCCATCCCCTCGATTGCCGCCACGCCGGCGCCCTCCGTCCGGGTCGTGGAATACGCCGATTTTGCCATCATCTATGAAGTGCTCTTTTTTATTCGAGAATTTGAACGGTTGGAAGAGACGCGGTCGGCGCTTCTGAACCTTATCTGGTATCGCTTCAAGCGGGCGGGTCTGACGATTCCCTTCCCGATCCGCGATGTCCGAAGCCGGACAATCACGGCGGAGGAGGAGCGGGCCGACGCCGACCGCCGCCGGCAGGCGGTGGCCGATCTCCTGGCACAGCAGCCGCTTTTCGCTCCGCTTTCCAAGGAGGAGCGGGCCGCTCTGGCCGCACGGGCGCACCATCGGATCTTTGCCGCGGGCGAGATCCTCCTGCAGGAAGGGAAGCCCGGCGCCTCGCTCTTTATCCTCACATCCGGCCGTCTACGGGTCGAAACGGCCCAATCCGATGGAGCTGCGATTGGGCTGGCGGAATTTCGTCCCGGTGATCTGTTCGGCGAGCGCTCACTTCTGACCGGGGAACCGCGGTCCGCAACGGTCGTGGCGGTGGAGGACAGCGAGGTGTTGGAACTGGACAAGGAGTCCTTTGCGCCCATTCTCCACGCCAATCCTCGTCTGGCCGAAGCGCTGGGGCATCTTCTGGCCCAGCGGGAACGCGACCGTGAGGCGGCCAGGACAGCCTCGGCCGCCCAGGCTCTTTCGGCCGCCGAATCCTCGCGCGTTCATCACGTTGTGCAACGCATTCTCCACTTCTTCGGCCTGGCCGGGGGCCATTCGGGGTCACCACCCCCTCGCCCGTGATCGCACCTGCCCGTCGTCGTACGCCCACACCGCCAACGGTTCACGGCAGAAGTTCTCTTTCCCCTTCCCCGCGCCGAAACGTCGCAACGGCGTCCTCCCGTTTCAATCGCGCCGCCGATCGCCTTAGCGTGAAAAGCCTTGAGACCCCTGCCCCCGCCCGTTATGATGGAACGATATGACGGCGCCTCACAGCCTGGAACAGATTCTCACGCGCACTGGCCTCCTTTCTCCCGACCAGGTCAAGAGCGCCCTGGCCCGAAGCCGGGAGACAGGGCAGAGTCTCATTGCCGCCGTTCTCGCGGAAGCCAGTCTCTCCGAGGCCGACTTCCTTCCCGCCCTGGCCAGGGTGCTCGGGCTTCCGTACCGCGAAATTGACCCCAGCGCCATCGCCCCGGAGGTCCTCGAAAAGCTTCCTCCCAAGGCCGTTTTCCAACATAACGTCCTTCCGCTCGAATCCGACAACGGCCTACTCCTGGTCGCCGTCGCCGATCCGTTCCAGCCGGGGCTCCTCGAGTCCCTCCGCCTCGCCTCCGGCCTCCGCATCCGGCTCGCTCTCGCCCCGTCCGCCGAAATCGCCCGGGCCGCCCGGAAACGATACGGCGTCGGCGCCGAAACGGTCGAACAACTGGTCCAGGACAACCGTATCGAAGCGGAAGCCGAAGAGGCGCGTTTTAAAACCGATCTGTCCGAAGACGACCAAGAGGCCTCGATCGTCAAGTTCGTCAACCAGATCATTTGGGAGGCCTACCAGGAACGGGCGACCGACATCCATTTCGAGCCGATGGAAAACGAACTGCGGATCCGATATCGGATTGACGGCGTTCTCCATCCCACCCCACTGCCGCCCCGCCTGACGCGCTTTCAGTCCGCCATCATCTCCCGCATCAAGGTCATGGCCAATATGGACATCGCCGAGAAACGGCTGCCCCAGGACGGCCGCATCGGACTCCGCATTCGGGGCGAGGAAATTGATATCCGCGTCTCGACCATGCCCACGGTCTATGGCGAAAGCGTCTCGCTCCGCCTCCTTGTCCGCGGCAAACGCCAGATCGGCCTGACTGAGCTCGGCCTCAATCCGGAGGATCAAAAGCGGGTGGAAAAGATGATCCGCCGACCCAACGGCATCATCCTCGTGACCGGTCCAACCGGTTCCGGAAAATCCACCTCCCTCTATGCCTTTCTCCACGAAATCAACTCGATTGAGGATCGGATCATCACGGTGGAGGATCCCATCGAGTACGAGATGGCGGGCATCAATCAGATTCAGGTCCGACCCGACATCGGGTTAACCTTTGCGACCGCGTTGCGCCATATTCTCCGCCAGGATCCCGACATCATCATGGTCGGTGAAATCCGGGATTTCGAAACCGCGGAAATGGCCATCCGAGCCTCACTCACCGGCCACCTGGTCCTCAGCACCCTTCACACCAACGATTCGGCCGGGGCCATCACGCGTTTGACCGATATGGGCGTCGAGCCCTTTCTGGTCGCCTCCTCCCTCGAAGGCATCATCGCCCAGCGGCTCGTCCGCCGTCTCTGTCTCAACTGTCGCCGCCCGACCCCCATTGACGAGGCGGTCGCCCTGGAACTCCGTCTGACCCCCGAACAACGCGCGACGGCCCGGATCTATACCGAAACCGGCTGCGATCAATGCCGCCAAACCGGCTTCCGGGGCCGTCTGGGAATTTTCGAAATTCTTCCCGTCCGCGATGAGATCGAAACGCTCATTGTCGCCCGTGCCCCCTCGACCGCCATCAAACAGAAAGCGGTCGCCCTTGGCATGAAAACCCTTCGGGAAGACGGCTGGATGAAAGTCCTCGACGGCATCACCACCATCGGTGAGGTGCTGCGAGTGACCGAGGAGACGGATTGACGCATGCCCCGTTTCCGCTATGTCGCGCGGGAGCGCAACGGCGCCCGAACGGAGGGTGAGATCGAGGCGTCGGACCGGCGTGCCGCCGTCCGCCAGCTCCAAAACGCCGGCCGGGTGCCCATTGCCGTCGTCGAATCGGCATCATCCTCCACGCCGGAGGCGCGCTCGCCCCGGCGCTTCGTCTTCCCGCTGTCCCGTCGGACTCGACTTCGCTTCTCCACCACGGATCTCCTCGACTTCACGCGCGAGCTGGCCGATCTGCTCGCCTCGGGCATGACTCTCAGTCAGGCCCTTCACACCCTAGCTCGGCGGGGACGGGAAGAGACCGACCATCCCCTCATCGCCTCCCTGAGGGACGCGATCAATCAGGGTCACTCCCTTTCGGACGCGCTGGCCCAGCATCCCGACGCCTTTCCCACTTTCTACGTCTCGATGGTCCGCTCCGGCGAGGCCGGCGGGACCCTGGCCGACGTTCTCCAGCGGCTGGCCGCCCACTACGAACGCGTACGGGAGGTTCGCGAAAAAGTCATTACTGCCCTTCTCTATCCCCTGATCGTGATTGTCATGGGCGTGGGCACGTTGATCTTCGCCGTGGCGTTTGTTATTCCCCGTTTTGCCGTCGTTTTCGAAACGCTCGGCGATGCGCTTCCCCTGCCGACGCGGATCCTGATCGGGTTCAGCAACTTTGTGGTTCACCGGGGAATATTCGTGCTGGCGCTCGTGGTGGCCGCCGGGATGGCCGCGCGCCGCGCCCTCGCCACGGAAAACGGGCGCCTCTGGTGGCACCGCCTTCAGCTCCGACTGCCCGGCGTGCGCGGCATCGTCGAGGCCGCCGCCTATGCCCAGTTCGCCCGATCGCTCGCAACGCTCCTTTCCAACGGTGTGCCGGTTCTGCAAGCCCTGGGCATTGTCGAAAAAATCATCGGCAACACGGTCATCGCCCGCGAAATCCATAACGCGCGCGAGCGGGTCACGGACGGCGCCACGATCTCACGCCCCCTGGCCGCTGGCGGGGTTTTCCCGGCTGTCATTACCGACATCCTGGCCGTCGGGGAACAATCGGGCGATGTGCCGGGCGCCCTTCTTCACATCGCCCGCCGCTACGAAAACGAGCTGGACCGACGGATCAAGATCTTCACCACCCTCCTGGAACCCATCCTGATCGTCGGCGTGGCCGCCCTGGTTGGATTCGTCGCCATTGCCATGCTGCTGGCCGTCTTCGATATCACCAGCGGGCTCAACCTGTGACCCGTCGCTGGCCGGGCCGAAACCAGCGCGCATAATCACCGACCAGAAGATGCCACGGCGGCTCATCCTCCTCGATCGCGGGAAAGCGGCCGATGGCCTCGAAAAAGCGGTTGTCCTTGTGGTCATCATTCACGCGACTGACCTCGCCGACCAAGACCGCCCCGCCGCCCGGTTCGCCCCAGAACAGGTGATAGACAAATGGGGGCAGAGTGACGGACTCGCCCGGTTCGAAGACCCACCGAGCGCCAGCCGGCTTTTCGACCCGGCAGCCGTCCTGCCCAAGCACGACCGGCCGATCCGACCGCCGGCCCGTGGGCGTGGCGACCCAAATCTGCATCCACAGCCGACCGCCTCCGCGCACAATGATATCCTCGGTCTTCTGGAAATGAAAATGGAGCGGGGTTTCCTGATTTTCCCGATCCACCATGATTTTTTCGCAGTACACCAGCCCACGCCGGCCGTCGGCCGTTTCTCAAAAGCCCCGCTCCCGTAATCGGTAATGTCCCACCCCAACTGGCGCTCGACCAGAGGGGCACATTCCGGCCCTTTGCGGCGCCACTCATCCGGCGTCCAGAAGGCAAAAGGGGGAAGCGCAAATCGGCACTCGGCCATGAAGGCGACTCCCTCACGCATGATCGCATTGATCTCCGACCGCTTCATGATGAACCTCCTTATCCGGCTTCTTCGGATGACCCGGCATCAGGATACCCAATCGGCCGGTTTCGATCCATCGCAAAGCAGACCTGATTCGAGGCTTGCCGGAGTTTGCTCGGTGTATATAATAATTAAGAGAAAGGGGGATACTCTATGCGCCGCCATTCGCCGCGGGGTGGCTTTACCTTGATTGAGATCATGCTGGTCGTTGTCATCATCGGCCTCCTGGCCGCCGTGGTGACGCCCAGGCTCATGGGTAACCTGGCCAAAGGACAGGTTGCGGCGACACGCGCCTCGATCAAAAACCTTGAAACGGCCATTGACCAGTATCAGCTCGACCACAGCGGGCGCCTTCCCAACTCGCTTCAGGACGTCCTGCCATACCTGCGCAACCAAAAGAGCGTCCCCAAGGATGCCTGGGGCATGGAATTCGCCTACACGCCCAATCATGCGGATGGCTCCTTCTCCATCGTCTCGGCGGGGCCCGACAACCTCATGGGAACCGCCGATGACATCACGAACTAGCCGATCCGGCTTCACCCTGACGGAAGTACTCCTTGTCGCCGCCCTTATCGGCTTCCTGGTTGCCGTCGCGACGCCGGTCTTCCTCCGTTCCCTCCACGGTCAGCGTCTCCGTCAGGCCACCCGAACCCTCCTGCAGGCCGGCCGATACGCCCGCACCATGGCGATTCTCAAGGGCCAGAGAATGAGTCTCGTCCTCAATCCCCGCAACAATGAGATCGCCCTGCGGGAAGCCCCGCCGCCCAGGCCAGCCCCCCTGGAAGCCATCTATACCCGGGACCAGGTCCTTGCCATCGCTGAACCCACGCTCTCCGTTTCCTCCCCTCCGCCGGCGGATCGTGATCTCCTCTCTCCCCCCTCGGACGCCCCGGAGCCACTCCTCTCCCCCCCTCGGACCCTGACGCGGCTTCTCGAGGGGGTCCGGATTCGCTCGGTCCGACTCGGTGATGCCGACGCCCCCGGCACGGAAACAGCCATAGAGATCGCCTACCTCCCTAACGGCACATGCCGACCGTACACCGTCGTACTCGAAAACGAGGTCGGTCGTCAAGCCGTGCTCACTGTGGATACCGTCGGTGAAGCGCTTTGTGATTTTCCATGATCGGCCTCGGCGTCGAGGATTGACGCTGGTGGAAGTCCTTCTCGCCCTCGTCATCATCGGGGCCGGCGTAGCCGCGCTCTCGGCCGCCGTTTCGCGCTGCCTGGCTCTTGTCACCGCCATCCGCAACTACCGCCAAGCCCGTTACGCGCTCGAACAGGCGGAACTCCGCTATCCCCTCATGCCGGGCGACACGGAGATCGAGAACCTCGACATTCCCGAAACGGAGATCATGCCAGGATTCGTTTTCTCCCGTGCTTGCGTCAACGATGCGCCGGATGATCCCGACCGCCTCCGTGGTCTCTATCTGGTCCGCGACCGTATCACATGGGCCGGCGTTGGCTCCAATGCGGCCGAGGAGGTTCTCCGTTTTCTTTACTTCACCAACGCGCTCGAACAGGGTCAATCCCCATGACCGCGTCCCGCTCGAGCCCAGCCCATGCCGGCTTTACCCTCGTCGAGCTGATGCTCGCGGCCGTTCTGCTCGCCCTGGCCACCACAATCATCGCCATGACGCTGGCCAACATTACCCGGGCCTGGCAGGCGGGAACCGAGGCCGCCGCGCGTCTCAACCACGCCGACGCCATCCTGGACCAGCTTGCCGCCGGACTCCGCTCCGCCTACTACGCCCGAAGCGGAAACCGCCCCTCGGCCACCTACGGATTCTGGCTTGAAGACCACGGCGACGGCCCCGAAGCCCGGGACCGCATCAGCTGGGTCAAGTCCGGACCAGCGCTGCTCGACCCGGATTCTCCGCTCGTTCCCACCCTTCATCGGATCGCCTTTACCATCGTCGACGATGAGGACGGCCGACCCAGGGCTGCGATCCGAGCCTGGCGTCCCTTCGCCATGCCTGACGACTTCGATCCGGAGGAGATCCCGTGGACCGTTCTTGCCGGGGGAATCGTGGGATTCGATTGCGCGATAAGCACCAACACCGCCTTTGGCGAGTGGGAGTGGGAACAGACATGGGAGGAAACCAACCGCCTTCCATGGCGCCTCCGGCTCACGCTTTACCTCAAACCAACCGACCCCGGCGAAAAGCCCTTTGCTGTTCAACGACTCGTCGAAATACCCTGCGCTCCCCTGGCCTGGTGATCCCATGCCCCGCCGTGCCGTCCCATGCATTGTCCAAGCTTGCCCCCGCCGGCGGGGCTCGGCGCTGATCACGGCGCTCTGGGTCATTGCCTTCCTCTCGTTCCTTCTCTTTTCCTTCGCCTTCGAAGTCAAGCTCGAGGCGCGCATCACCGACCAATACCGCCGCCGCGCCAAAGTGGAACGGCTGGCCCGCTCCGGCATTGAACTGGCCCGTTTTCTTCTGGACCAGGCGGATCGAATCAACCCCGCCAACCCGAAGCCCGAAGATCAGGAGCAGCCGTGGTTTGAATCGGCCCGCCGTCTCCGGGAAGGTCTGAACGTCGTCGCGTTTTCCCGGGATGTGGGCGAAGGAACGGTTCGCATCGCCATCGTTCCCGAACCAGCCCGCATCAACGTCAACGAACTCAAATCCTTCGCCGATTGGGAACCGGTGTTCGACCAGGGCGGCATCCCCGAAGAGGAATGGCCCGCTCTCTTCGATGCCTTCATGGACTGGACCGATCCCGATGACATTCCCCGGCCCGATGGGGCCGAAAGCGACGACACCTACCTCCGGCTCGATCCCCCCTACCGGGCCAAGAATGCCCCGCTCGACACCGTGGATGAACTCCTCCTCATCAAAGGGTTCACCAACACCTATGTGTACGGCGGCCTTCTTCCGCCCAAAGACCCGGAAAGCGGCGAACCGGGCACCTATATCCCCGGCATTGCCGATCTTCTCACCACCTACGGCAGCCGCCAGGTCAATATCAATGCCGCCTCCCTCCGGGTCATCATGGCCCTCTCCCTCGACATTGACGAGCCGCTCGCCCGAGAGATCATTCTGGAAAGGGAAGGGGATCCTGAAAAACCCGATGAGGACACCTCCTTCCGGAGCGCGGACGACTTCTTCAACCGGTTCCCCGATTTTCCGGACTTGAGAAATCGGCTGAAAAACCGTATAACCGTCCAGTCTCAAATCATGCGAATCACCAGCAACGGCCGGATCGGCGACGTGGGATGGACCATCTCCTGCATCGTGGAACGGAGCCGAGGCGCGTTTCGGATTCTCCGCTGGCAAGAAGAACCCGGTTCATGAAAGGTCTCGTGCCCATGCGAATCCAGCAGGCGGTCGTTCTCCGGGGACTCGGTGTGGAATGGGCCCGGTACCGCGCTCTCCGCGAAGGATGGGTGTTGGACCGTTCCGGCCTGGAACCCTGCGAAACACCGGCCGATCCTTCCTCGCTGGAAGGGCCGGCCTCGTTCTCCGCCACCGCCGCCGTCCGCCATTTGGGACGCCGCCCCGCCCTCCTGGTCATCCCCGCCTCGCGCGCCATCCAGCGAATCCTTTCCGTTCCCTCGTCCGACGAGTCCGAAATCGCGGGAATGATCGAACTTCAGATCGAATCTCTGAGTCCCTTTCCCGTCGAAAGCCTTCTTCACTCCTTCGAAGTTCTCGGGGCGGATGGTGGAAACGCCCGTGTGCTAGTCGTGCTCACGCCGCGAAAGGCCATTGAAAACGCCGGCGCTCCCTTCCGTCAGCAGGGTGTCCGCTTTTCCCGGGTCACGGTCAGCACCTATGAGTGGTGGCACGCCTTCCATCACCGGCGTCTCGTTCCCAGCGAGGGTCGCCATCTGTTTCTCGTGGCGTCGGCCGACGGCTGCGATTTCCTTCTCGTCGAGGCGGGAGTTCCTCTCCTGATGAGGGCCCTCCCCCGCCCCCCGGGGCAGTCGCCGGAAGCCTTTGCGGCGGAAGCCGCTGACGAGCTTTCCTACTCCCTGACGGCCCTCTCGCTCGAAGCCGGCGACGCTCCGCTGGCCAGCGCCACTCTCTATTCGGAACCCGATGCGCTGCCGCTGGCGGCGGCCTTTCGCCGATGCCTTGCCATTCCCCTCCGGGAAGAGCAAGCCCCAGGCCGACTGGCGGAGCTCGCCGCGCAACGCGAGGCAGAAGGTCCCCCCCGCCGTCTCGATCTCACCCCACCGGAATGGCGCGAGGAGGAGCGTCGCCGACAGTTCCGACGGCGTCTGGTGGCCGCCACCGCGGGAGGAATCCTCTTCTGGGCCGTTCTCGTCGCCGCGCTCGAGGGGTGGGTCCAGTGGCAGCAGAATCGCCTTGCTCAGCGCGAAGCGGAACTCGCCGCCGTCCGCCGTCCCGCCCAGGAACTCCGCGACCTGATGAGCCGCGTGGACGCCCTCGCCCGCTACCGGGATACCACCTACTCCGCCCTCGAGTGTCTTCGCGAAATCGCCTTCCTCATGCCGCCGGGCGTCGAACTTCGGCAGTATAAGTTCGAAAAAGGCCGTGCCATCACGCTCGCCGGCGAGGCACCCGTCTCCCAGCCGATTTATGACTTTAAGAAGGCGCTCGACACCTCCCCGTTCTTCCGGTTTCAGAAGCGGCTCGAAAATCCGACCCGCGTCGGCGGTCGGGAAAACTTCCGGATGGCCATCGCGCTTCGGGAGGATATCGAATGACCCTCAGTCCCCGCGAACAGTTCCTGGCTTGGCTGACCGGCATGGTGGTACTTTTCCTGGCCACCTGGCACTTTTACGCTCAGCCCCGCTTCGATCGCCTCTCCGCCCTTGCGGAAGCCCGCGAAAAAGTGGAGGCCGCCCTCCGCCGGGAACGTCTTGTTCTGCAACGGGAGCAAGAGGTTCGCGAGCAGTTCCAGGCCGCCTATCAGGATCTCGCCACCTTCCCGGAGGCCATGGACGTCACCGCCGACATGCTCATCAAGGTCGAGGGTCTGGCCAACTCGAATCAGCTCGTGCTCACCCGCCGGGAACCGCAGAAGGAGCGTCGCCAGGGAGAAATCGCCACGCTGGACATCAAGTGCAACTGGGAAGGGACATTGGAATCCCTGGTGCGTTTTCTCTATGCCCTGGGTCAGGATCATGCTATGCTGGACATCAGCGAACTGTACATTCGGGCGGAAGGAAAAGGTGTGTTGAAAGGAACCTTCACTATCAACTGCTCGTATATCCGAAAACGGGCGGCCGAAACACCACCCACGCCTCCTCCGCCCTCCGTCCCTGCCCCGGAACCCCCCCAGAGACAGGAGTCGGCTTGATGAGGACCTTCCTGCTCCGAAAAGTCCCCCGGCTCGCCGTTGCGTTACTGCTCCTCGCATCCGCGGCCCGTAGCCAGCAGACGGCCAATCCGCCGGTGCCCGTTATTCCCCGCCTGCCCGGCCTCCGCACTCCGCCTCAGAGCGCCGGCGCCGAAGCCGCCGCCGCGCCGGCCGTTCCGTCCGAGTCCGGCGAGCGGCTGATCTCCCTGAAGTTCAGCGACACCCCTTTGGAAATGGTTCTTGACCGATATGCCGAGTTCACCGGACGGACCGTGCTCATCGCTCCCGGATTGAAAGCCAACATCACACTCCGGATTGAAAAGCGGATCACCATTCCGGAAGCCATCGAAGCCATCGAAGCCGTCCTTGCGATGAACAACATCGCCCTCGTCCGGGAGGGCGAGCGTTTCGTCAAGGCCGTTCCGATCAATACCGCCCGATTCGAAGGCCATGCCATTCGCGCCGGCGAGCCCGTTCCCGAGGAGGTCCGCGACTATCTGATCACCGAGATCATTCCCCTGAAGCATCTGGAATTGGCCGATGCCCAGTCCGCCATCGCCACGGTCGTCCATCCGTACGCGAACGTGCAGGCGTTGCCGCGGATCAACAGTCTCTTCGTCACCGATACCGCCACCAATATCGAGCGCGTCAAGCAGCTCCTGGCGCTTCTCGATCAGCCGATCGAGATGAAAGAGGAGCTGTTCATCATCCAGATTCATCATGCCAAGGCCTCGGATATACGGGCCCGCCTCTCCGAAATCATCGCCGAAACCGTCGCCCAACAGCAGAGCCGTCCGGCGACGACCGTCCGACCTGCCGCTTCCGGCCCACCCGGCGTGATCCGGGCTACCACCACGCCTGTTCTCCGCGCCCCTTCGGCGACCACGCCGCCCCCCGAGAGCGATACCTCCAGCCGCGACCTGATCCGAGGCCCCGTTAAACTCGTCGCCGACGACCGTGCCAACATCCTCATCATCGTCACCCGCCCGGAAAATATGGCCTTTTTCAACAAGATCGTGGAGGCCATTGATGTCGGCGTCGAGCCCGATATCATCGTCAAGGTCTTCCGCTTGGAGCATGCGGACGCCGGGGAGGTGGAGGGCATGCTGAACAAGCTGATCGGCGCGGCCAGTCAGCCTCAGGCCGCCGGCGGGGCCCCTCCCTCCTTCCGGGATCGTCCCCGCGAGGGGGGGGAAGGCGAACGGGCGGCCGAACTCAGTGAGTACGTGCGTCTGCTCCAGGAAGCCCGGGCCGCCGCTCAGGAGCGTACTGAAAAATCGAAACTCGGCGAGCTGTCCGCGCAAAATGTCAAGATCCTCTCCGACAAGCGCTCCAACGCCGTGATCGTCATGGCCAGCAAGTCGGATATGGCCGCGATCGAGGAGATCATCCACGACATGGACATCATGCTCTCGCAGGTGCTCATCGAGGCGGTGATCCTCTCCGTCACCCTGACCAAGGATTCCGAAACCGGCGTGGACTGGCTCCAGCGTTCCATGACCGCCTATCGTCAAGAGGCCGGCGGCGGCCGCCGCGCCATCGCGGCCTTTACCGGTGGATCCGCCCTCTCTGGCGTCACCCCGATCAGCGCCCTCAACACCCCCTCGGCGATTCCCGGCACGCTCTCCTACTTCCTCACCTTCTTCGATCTCAACCTGGATGCCGTCATCAAACTCTCCGCGTCCGACAACCGGGCCCGCATCATTTCCTCACCGGTCATCCTGACGACCGACAACAAACCCGCGGAAATCGAAATCTCCAAGGATGCCTATTTCTACAAGGGGCAGAAACCCGTCAGCGCCGGCTCTACCATTGAATACGTGGAGGATGTCGAAGTGCGCAAGGTGGGAACCAAACTCACGGTCACCCCCCGCATCAATAAGAACAAATTCGTGGTCATGGACATCAAGCAAGTCATCGAGGAGATTGCAGAGTCTCAGTCCATCCCCAACCGGGGCCAGTGGCCGATCGCCTCCACCCGCAGCATGAACGCCACCATTGCCGTCAACTCCGGCGAAACCATCATGTTGGGAGGGCTGAGCAAGAAGAGCGATCGGGCGGGAGGGCTCAAGATTCCCTTCTTCGGCGACATTCCCCTCCTCGGCGCTCTCTTCCGCCAGAGGGCTCGGCAGGAGGCCCGGGAGGAGATCATGGTTTTCATCACGCCGTACGTGCTGGACACGCCCGAGGAGATCCGGGCTGATGCCGAACGTCGTCGCCGGGCGGCCGACCTGGGCGGAATCTGGAAACGGGGTTGGTCGGCCAGCCGGCTCGCCGATCCCTCGGACGAAGAGCTTCGGCTTCAGCGCATCCAGGCCCGGTTGGAACGCAGCGGCCGGGATAACCCCAGCCCCTCCCGCCCGCCGGAATCC
>Ga0209101_1000841_pt1 | contig 24584 bp, 18 predicted proteins | sample ConPoolayeCmetaG_FD_185481 | JGI IMG/M metagenome (GOLD analysis project Ga0209101, IMG submission 185481) | Hot spring microbial mat communities from California, USA to study Microbial Dark Matter (Phase II) - Cone Pool mat layer C metaG... ...
AATGAGCCATTACGTCCGCATAGCCTTTATATTGTTTACCAGGCATTAACCCTATGTTGCGCACAGAGCTTTGAAGCATATCTTTAATTTGCAAACCAACATGATTTAAGACATATTCACCTGCCTCGTTATCAAAAAGTTCTTTTATTGGCTGACTTGAAGCAAGAATTTTCTCCCCTAGTTTGCTTGCAAAGACATTAGGCCTCTTTTGTAAATTTTGATAGATAAAATAGCTCAAAGGCGGAACAAGTATCCAAAAAATAAACCCAATTAAACCCAAAAACAATGTGGAAAAAATTAAAATCGCAGCCGCTACTATGAGGCTGCTTCTAAACAAAAAACCAACAATTCTAGAAGTTAAGTTATATGTGATATTATCAAACTCCCTTTTGATATTAAAACCAGAGGCTGAAGAATTAGCTTTTAGTCTTTTCCAAGGAGAAAAAAGGGTTTTAATTAAAATCGGAAAAGACATTAATTGGAAGATTGTCCGCAGAAATTCTTTCCAAGCTTCCAAAAATACCTTAACCCCTTCGGTGTAATGCCATTTTAAAAACATCTTATATTATAACTAAATTAGACCTAAAACGCACAAAAACTAATCTTCCAACTCTCTTACTTTATCGCGAATTTCAATTGCCAGTTCAAAATTTAAAGCTTCTGCGGCAATTTTCATTTCCCGCCGCAAATTTTTTATTATCCTTTTTTTATCAACGGAAGTAAGAGAATCTACATCAATATTTGGCAGACTTGCATAAGCAATTCTTTTATCTTTGTTAGCTAAATTTGCCGCTTCTGCTTCGCGACTAATAAGTTTTTCGCGTATCGGTTTTTTAATTGGTTTGGGCTTTATCCCAAGTTTTTTATTCATAGCAAGCTGGTAGCGTCTTCTCCTATCGACCTCGTCCAGGGCTTTTTTCATCGATGCTGTAATCTTATCTGCGTAAAGAATTACTTTTCCCTCCACATGCCGGGCTGCTCTGCCCATTGTCTGAATTAAAGTAACTTCAGAGCGCAAAAATCCTTCTTTGTCCGCATCCAAAATTGCGACCAATGAAACCTCCGGCAGGTCCAAGCCTTCCCTAAGCAGATTTATACCAACCAAGCAATCATATTTCCCGCTTCTCAAATCATCCAAAATGTCTGTTCTGTCAAGCGTATGGATATCGGAATGAATGTAGGCTACATCAATACCCTGCTCATTTAAATATTCGGCCAAATCTTCGGCAGTTCTTTTTGTCAAAGTAGTAACTAAAGTTCTTTGTTTTTTTTGTTTTCTTATCTTTATCTCCTCTATTACATCTGCTACCTGGTTTCTTACTGGCCTTATTTCTACTTCAGGATCCGGTATACCCGTTGGTCTTAGAAGAAGTTCGACAACATTTTCTTTTCCAGCCATACTAACCTCCCAAGAAGAAGGAGTTGCAGAAGTTGCAATAAACCTTGGAATTCTCCTCATAAATTCTGTAAAAGTAAGCGGTCTATTGTCATAAGCAGATGGAAGCCTAAAGCCATAATCTATTAAAGTTTTTTTACGAGATAAGTCCCCTGCATACATTCCACGAATTTGCGGAAATGTAATATGGCTTTCATCAACCACCACCAGCCAATTATCTTTATAAGCCTCATTAAAATATTCAAGCAACGAATTTGGAGCTTCCCCCGGCGCCCTACCATCAAAATACCTTGAATAGTTTTCAATACCCTTAACATACCCCACTTCTTCAATCATCTCCAAATCGTACGTCACCTTCTGTTTAATTCGGTTTGCCTCAAGAATTTTACCGTGAGATTCAAAAAAATTAACTCTTTCTACAAGATCTTCTCTAATTTTTTGAAAAGCGGCTTTGTTTTGAGCAGGGTCGGTAATAAAATGTTTTGCCGGATACAGTAAAAAAGTGTCATTAACCTCATTTATTATCTTTCCTGTAACAGGATTAATAATATTTACTTGAGAAATTTTATTAAGAGTGTGAACTATTTCTACCCCATAGTCTTGATAGCTGGGAAATATTGAAATGGTGTCTCCAAGGACACGAAAAGTCCCACGCTGAAAACCAAAATCACCTCTTTCATACTGAAGATCAATTAGCCTATCAATAATCTGTTCTCTTGTTATTTTCATGTTTGAGGCAAATTCAAACACAAACCTTCCGTATTCTTTCGGACTTCCCAAGTTGTAAATACAGCTAACAGAAGCAACAACAACAACATCCTTGCGTGTTAAAATATTTGCAGTTGCTTCCAAACGAAGTTTATCTATTAGTTCGTTAACGTCAGCGTCTTTCTCAATATAAGTATCAGTAGACGGTATATACGCTTCCGGCTGATAATAATCATAGTAAGAAACAAAGTAGCTAACTGCGTTTAGCGGGAAAAAATCTCTTATTTCTTGATACAGCTGGGCCGCAAGCGTTTTGTTATGAGAAATAACTAACGTAGGTATTTGAAGCTCGTTAATTACATTGGCAATAGTAAATGTTTTACCAGAGCCAGTAACGCCCAAAAGCACTTGATATTTGTTGTTCTTTTTAACTCCTTCCACCAGCTTTTTAATTGCTTTTTCTTGATCAAAAACTGGTTTATAGGTGGATTTAAGCTCAAACTTATTCATAACTTCTTATTATACAGTTTATACAGTAATTACCGCTTGACAATTTCGGGTTAAATTAGTAGCATGTTTTTGGATATTTGAAAATATGGCTCCAGTTTTATATAAAAGGCAAAAACAAATATTGGGATTTATACAACAGTATATCTTGGTAAATGGAACTGCGCCAACATTAAAACAAATTGCCAAAGCCGCTGGCGTATCTTCATTAGCAACAGTTCATGAGCATTTAGTTTCCCTTGAAGAAAAAGGGGTTATAAGAAGAAGACAAGGCAAAAATCGCGCAATCGAATTAATTGACAAAAATCTAGAGCTTAAAGGTGAAAGGGCTATTGAAGTTCCAATTCTCGGTTATATAGCAGCAGGCAAACCTATTGAGCCGTATACTGACCCCAATGCTAAGTTTTTAATAAGTCCATCTTTTGTGTCAAGTAAAAAAAGGGTATACGTTTTAAGAGTAAGAGGAGAAAGCATGATTGAAGAACAAATTCGCGATGGCGATTATGTAGTAATAGAAGAAGGCCAAGAAGCAAAAAACGGCGACATAGTTGTAGCCCTATTGGATAACGGAATGGCTACCCTCAAGCGCTTCTTTAAAGAAGCAACTCGAATAAGGCTAGAGCCTGCAAATTCTCAAATGGCTCCAATTTTTGTAAAAAATGTAACCATACAAGGCAAAGTAGTAGGTTTAATTAGAAAGTATAACAATAATTCAATATAATTTATCGCTTCCACATATTCCCTGCAAGTGAAGCAAGCAAGTTTCTCCCGGTCATAGAAGTACCCGGAGCAAGACCCAAAAGAAAACAGACAGTAGGTGCAACATCTGCAAGTATTCCCGAAGGAAGCATTTGAGGTTTACCGACAAAATCTTTAGAAATAGCCAAAAATGGTACAGGGTTATTACTGTGTTCGGTACTTACTTCTCCGGTTTCTTTATTAATCATTTCCTCCGCATTCCCGTGGTCCGCGGTTATAATCATCGTGCCGCCATAAGCCATTACAAAACGAGACAGCTCTCCAATGCAATTATCTACCGCTTCGACAGCTTTAATTGCCGCCGTAATATTGCCCGTGTGCCCCACCATGTCAGCATTTGCAAAATTAATTAGAGCAAAACTGTAAACACTATCTTTAACCAGTCTTCTGTAAACCGCACCAGTGAGTTCATAAGCAGACATTTCGGGTTTTAAATCATAGGTAGGTACCTTTGGTGAGGGAACTATTAGCCTGTCTTCACCGAAATCAGCGCGTTCATTTTGACCATTAAAATAATATGTTACAAATCTCTCCTTTTCACTTTCGGCCGCGCGAAGCTGACGCATGTTGTGAAGTGAAATAATTCTCCCCAACGGCATTGTGACATTTTCCGGTTCAAAAGCAACATGGGCGCCAAAACCAACAAGTTCGTGACTGTATTCCGTCATCATTACAAAAAACAAATCTTTAATTTTTGGGCCGCGCTTAAAAACAGGAGTGGCCCTTTTTTCCGGCATATGCTTATGTTCATAATCAACAGCATAAGGATCAAATTCAACGGCTTCGTTTGCCTTTTCAAAATCTTCCATAACAAAAGCGCGAGTTAACTGTCTTGGCCTGTCTATGCGAAAATTAAAAAATATTAAAGAGTCCCCTTCCTCAACTATCCCTATTGGGTTGCCTTTTGAGCCTATGATTATAGTAGGCTCAATAAACTCATCAGAAATAGATTTTTTATACGAGTTTTCTATTGCTTCCTCAACACTTGCGGCTTTAGCGCCAATTCCGCGAGTCAGAGCAAAATAAGCTTTTTCCGTTCTATCCCACCTTTGGTCCCTATCCATAGCCCAATATCGGCCCATAACTGACGCTATTTCACCAATACCCTCCTTCTTGAGCACGGCTTTCAATTGAGACACATACTCTAGACTTGCATTTGGAGGAGAATCACGCCCGTCTGTAAAAATATGTATAAATAAATCTTTAATTCCCTGAAGCTTTGCCAAATGAATTAGCGCAAAAAGATGCTCCATATTTGAGTGAACTCCACCGGCTCCCAAAAGCCCCATTATGTGAAGTTTTGTATTATTTTTTTGAGCATGCTTGCAAGCGGCTATAAGAGTTTCGTTTTCAAAAAATGCCCCATCGGCAATAGCAACATTAATTCTTGCCAAATCCTGATAAACAATCCTTCCGGCGCCTAAATTTAAATGCCCGGTTTCTGTATTGCCAACTTCATTTCTTGGTAGACCTACAGCTTCTCCGGATGCTCTAAGTTGAGTATGAGGGTAAGCGGACCAAAAACGTCTAAAATTTGGAATGTTAGCTTGAGATATTGCATTTCCCGGTCCGGGAGGGGCAATTCCCCAACCATCTAAAACTAGAAGTAAAACAAAATTCCTTCGAGAGGAAATCATCTAAGTTAAAGTTAATTCAATTTCTATGGAGCTAAGCCTATTATATTTAGCCACTCTCTCGCCCCTTGCTGGCGCACCGAATTTAACATAATCAGCCCCAACCCCTACGGCAAATTCTGCTATAAATACATCATTTGTTTCACCCGAACGGTGTGAAACTATAACCTTCCATCCCGCACTGCGAGACATTTTAATTACGTCTAAAGTTTCCGAAACGGTGCCAATTTGGTTAGGCTTTACCAATATTCCATTACATGCGGATTCGGTAATAGCCCGCTGAACACGCTTTGGGTTAGTAACTAATAAATCATCACCTACAATGGTCACCTGATTGCCGAGCAACTGCTTAATTTTTTTCCACCCTTCCCATGCATCTTCATGCAATGGATCCTCCAAAACAGCCAAATGGTACATGTTATTTATCTCTTTATAATATTCAATTAATAAATCTTCATTAAGAGGCGCAGATTTATCACGAATAGTATAAACGCTGTTTTCATAAAAAGTTTGGGCCGCAACATCAAGACCTAGAAACACATCACGACCAATCTGATACGAAGTTTGCCTAATTGCCTCAACTAAAACTTCTAACGCGTCTGCATTCGTAAAAAGATTCGGAGCATAACCACCTTCATCTCCAACAGAATGTATAGCGCCTCTATGGGCTAAATTTTCTCCAATCAGCATATAAATTTCCACTCCCATTCTAAGCCCTTCAGAAAATTGTTTAGAGCTGGCTGGTATAACAAAGAATTCTTGAAAATCTAAATTTCCGGCTCCATGCAATCCTCCGTTAATCATATTAAAAAGAGGCGTTGGGGCATGCATTTTTGCCTCAAAACCTTTTGCTTGCGCAAGTTTATTTACCCACAAATATAGCGGTATTTTTTGATACATTGCGGCCGCTTTGCAAACTGCCATCGATACAGCCAATATACTATTCCCACCAAGCCTGGACTTATTTTCAGTTCCATCAAGTTCAATTAATTTGTTATCAACTCCCTGTTGGTCAGTTGGGTCAAAACCGCTGGTAGAAAGAGTCGGCCCTATTATTTGATTAACATTATTTACTGCCTTCAAAACTCCCTTTCCACGATAACGAGAAGTATCTTGATCACGAAGCTCCAAAGCTTCATGAGAACCAGTAGACACACCAGAAGGAACAGAGGCTACCCCAACAACTCCACTATCCAATTGACAAGCGGCTTCGACTGTTGGAGCGCCTCTTGAATCCAAAATTTCCCTCGCCCAAATTTTTTGTATTCTTGGCATAATTAATTTTAAAATTTAACCCTTGAAATCACAATATTACTTTATAATATCTGCTTCAGTTCTGGCAACAACTCCTCTTACTCTTTCAATTGCGTCAGGATTTACCGATATGCTAGTAATCCCATATCTAACAAGTTTTTCTACAAGACCTTCATAAGTTGAAGGCGCTTGACCGCAAATTGAACTTGTTATCTTATATTTATTACATATTCGTATGGTTCTGCGCAACGCCCAATCAACCGCTGGCGTCCGCTCATCAAAAGCTTCAGCAACTTCGGCATTATCACGATCCGTTCCCAAAAGAAGCATTGTTAAATCATTACTTCCAATTGACACTCCATCTATTCCAACCTTAATAAAATCAGGGAGCCGAATCACATTTACAGGAAGCTCTACCATCATCCAAAGTTTAAAAGAAGTTGATTCAAATAATCCTTCAGCAGATATAAGGCGGCGAACCCGAAGAAGTTCTTCGGGAGATCGGACATAAGGTATCATCATCCACAAATTATCATATTTTTCTCGTACTTTTTTTATAGCTTGTAATTCTAAATTAAAAACATCTGGTTGAGCAGTATAGCGAATCGCTCCTCTAAAACCCATCAAGGGATTTGGTTCTTCAGGCTCCCAAGCATTACCTCCAGGTAAAGCCCTGTATTCGTTGGTTTTGAAATCAGTTGCCCGATACACTACAGGTCTATTTTCAAACGCCTTACAAAAAATTTCCAAGTCAGAAGCAAGTTTATCTATAAAATGCAGTTGCTTTTTTTGTTTAATAGCTTCTTTTGGATGAATTCCAATATTTGCAATCATAAATTCCGCACGCAATAAACCAACGCCATCAACGTGTCTTTTAGCAATTTCACGTACTCTATCTGGCTCCCCTAGATTTACATAAACTCTTGTAGCTGTGCGAATTCTTTTTTTCTTGTTTTTAACCAAGAAAGAAGGAGAATCAGACTGCAAAGATTTTTCAACAATCACTTTTGCTCCCAAGTAAACTACTCCTTTCCCTCCATCAACAGTCACTTTATCACCATCAGCAAGCTTGTTTGTTGCATCTTTTGTTCCTACCACACAAGGCACTCCAAGCTCTCTGCTTACAATTGCGGCATGTGAAGTTAATCCGCCTTCGTTTGTAACAATAGCCACTGCTCTTTTCATAGCAGGAACATAATCAGGAGAAGTCATTGGTGCTACCAAAACATCTCCCTCTTTTACTTTTCCAATTTCTTTGGGAGACTTGAGGATTTTGACAACACCAGTTCCAATCCCCGGACTTGCCGCAGCGCCTTTTAATATTGGCGCATCGGTAGATTTAAAACCATCTGTAACTTTTCCTCTAGATTTACCTATCGTGGTTACGGGTCTTGTTTGAGTTATAAACAATCCTCTATCGTCTTTTGCCCACTCGATGTCTTGCGGAAAGTAGTAGTGCTCCTGCAGCTTTTGTGCTAATTTTGCAAGTTTAATTATCTCTTCATTAGAAATCTTCTGCTTGTCGCGCCATGCACGAGGAACCTCTACCTCTTCAGTTTTATTACCACGCCTTATCAGTTGCACCTTTTGATCTGATATTTCCTTTGACAAAATCATAAATGTATCTTTCTGAACAACATAAGTGTCAGGCACAACAGACCCTTGTACAATCATTTCTCCAAGCCCCCACACAGCCTCAACAATGATTCTGTCTTTGTCGTTAGTAACAGGATCAATTGAAAACATTACCCCAGAAACCTTTGATGCAACCATTTGCTGTACTATGACTGAAATCTTAACCTTCTCATGTTTAATTTTATTTTCCTCTCTATAAAAAATTGCCCTTGCTGTAAAAAGAGATGCCCAACAAGCCTTAACACTTTCAAGCAAATTGGCCTCGCCTCGAATATTTAAATATGTTGCCTGCTGGCCAGCAAAAGAAGCACCCGGCAAATCTTCTGCAGTGGCTGACGAACGCACAGCAACAAGAGATTTTCTGAAAATCCCACCAGAAAGCTTTTTATATGCCTTAATAATTTCAGCCGCCACTTCATCGGGCATTTGAGAAGACCTTATTTTGTGTTGAATTCTTTCTGAAGCGGATTGCAAACTTACAGCATCTTTGGTATCTGTATCCTTCAAAACATCTTGCAAATAATTATAAAGACCGTTTTGTTCCAAAAAACGATCATATCCTTCAACTGTTACAGCAAAACCGTTAGGCACAGGAAAACCGGCTTGAGTCATCTCGCCGAGATTTGCGCCCTTTCCTCCCACAAGCGGCAAATCTCGCTTATCAATATCTTTAAAAAATGCAATTATAGGCCGGACAGATGCCATACAAAAACATGATAACTTTATTTAAATACTTTTACAATACCGATATTTTAATCAACTTAAAATTTTCAAATTTACAATAAAACAATTACTGGTTATTACGGGTCTTTGTTTACTTCAAGCCTTTGTTTAAAATAATCCACCCAAGGAATTGAAATTGGATCTTCACCGTAGACAGCAGACAAATACATTTGAGAATAACTGCCAAACTGAATCAGCTCAAACACCTGCTCTAAAGTGCTTTCGCCAGCCATTCTGTAAGTTATTGTCTGAATATTATTTTTTTCAACAACATCCTTAGTTAGAGAATATCTCTTTTGTATTCTTTCGTGATAAAGATGAGATTCAAAAAAAATAAAAGCTAACTTTGAAACAGCTTCTGCCGGATTTTTAAGACCTTCCATAAGATGATGGTTAAGCTCTGGTATATCAAACAAGACAGAAAAAGTTTTCGCGCTTTCATTAAGCTGATTTTTAAAAACATGAGCGGAACCAACTAAATGCTCACTGGCAATCAAGACAGGCACTTTGCCCTTGATAGAATTAGCAATTTTTTCAGCTTCTGTTTTAAGAACAGTTTGTTTAATCCTCAAAAAATCAACAACTTCATAGACTTTGCTTTTTCCCAAATCTAAAACCCCGATATTGGCTAAAATAGCAATAATTGCACCTATTGAATAACCAACCGCAAATCTAGGTTGGTTTGAAGGATTAAATTTGGGGTTCAAAACATAAACAGGCAAATTATTTTTTTGCGCTATTTTTACCAATTCTCCTCCGGCTGCAACCACAAAAATGGGAAGATTTTTTACAAGCGCCTCTCCCAAACAAGAAATAGTTTCTTCTGTATTTCCGGAATAACTTGAAGCAATTACAAGCGAATTTTGCTGCGCGTATAGAGGTAGACTGTAGCCAGCAACCACTTCAATTGAAACAGGCAAATTATTAAAAGCTAAAGACTTTACAACCCTTGCTCCCAGCGCAGAACCACCCATACCGCAAACTAAAACATGCTTAAAATTTTGATAATTTTCAGGGATATTAATCTTATTTACTTTTTGCCAAGCTTCCAAAAGCTGATCCGGGAAAAAATTTATTGTATCCAAAACATCTTTGTTCATTTTAATACTTATTTTTTACTCCACTTGTTAAAGTAGATTTCACCCCGCGCTTTAAAATAATTATTGGACTAAGCCGTAATTAATCCTAAAACCTCTTCTGTCTTTTCTTCCATAAGCTTTTTAGACTTAGCCTCTAGGGTTAATCTTAACAGCGGTTCTGTATTTGACGGTCTAACTGTAAACCTCCAATTTTCGTACTCAACCGATATTCCGTCTATCCTACTCAATCTTGCATCTTTGTATCTTTCGGCAATTTCACTTATTTTTGCTTCTTTGTCAGCAACATCAGAATTTATTTCACCTGATATAAAATATTTTTCCATAACCGGTTTAATAGCCTCCGACAATTTTTGCCCAGTTTGCGAAAGATAAGATAGCACTTGCAAAGGAGGAATCATTCCGCAATCAGAGTGCCAATAATCACGATAATAAGTATGGCCACTGGACTCTGCCGCAAAAAGAGCATTTGTTTTAATCATTGATTCTTTAATATAAGAGTGACCCACCCTAGTCAATACCGGTTCTCCGCCAGCATTTCTTATTGCCTCAACTAATGCCCAAGTATAACGAGGGTCATAAACAATTTTTTCACCCGGACGTCCGGAAAGCATTTCTTTGATTAATAAAGTGTTCAAATAATACGGCTCAACAAAAACTCCCCCGTCAGCACAAAAAAAGACACGGTCGGCATCAGCATCCCACGCTATCCCCAAATCAGCCCCACTTTCTTTAACTAACTCAACCAGCTCTGTTCTATTTTCAGGAATAAAAGGATCTGGTCTGCCTTTTGGAAAACTGCCATCCGGCTTGTCATTAATAGAAATTAATTCAATGGGCAATTTGCCAATCTCAATAATTCTTCTAAAAATCTCACCAGCAATGCCAAAATTTGGATTAATGACAACCTTCATTGGCTTAATACTTTTTGGTTCAATCCAGCTTAAAATAAAATCCGCATAATCATTCCATATATCCAGCCTGCGAACATTCCCTTTTTTTTCTGAATGGACATTTTTGCCCTCAATTACATAGTCTCTAATCTGACCAATACCATGCTCTAAAGTCATTGGAACAGGCCCCTTTTTAACCATCTTCATTCCATGCCACTCTGGTGGATTATGAGAAGCTGTTACCTGTACTCCCCCATTTGTTTTGTAATTACCAACCCCAAAATAAAGCATATCTGTTGAGATAAGGCCCACATCAATTACATCAACCCCTGAATCTGTAATTCCTTTTATTAAACTTTCTTGAAGATTTCTTGAGTGAAGACGTACATCGTAACCAACCAAAATCTCACCTTCAGGCTTAACAGTATTGACATAAGCTTGACCAATTTTGTAAGCAAGCTCTTCATTCAAATCTTGAGGATAAATGCCGCGAATATCATACCCTTTAAAAATAGAGACGTTAATATAACTCATGCTAAGCTCTCCAATATCATCATTTCCACCCCGAGCCTTACGTTAAAATCGCTTATTTTTCCTTTATAATCTATTTCAGCCAAGTTATTAATTGTATCTTTCAGCTGTTGTTTTGTAAACCTTTTTGCTTGCGATTTTAATTTATTTTTCCTCCAGGCACGCATATTCATGCTATCTGCATCTTTCAGAATCCAATATAAATCCCTCAAGTGTCTCCCAAGCATTGCAACAACTAACTCTATTGGAGAATTCTCGATTAACTTTTCAAACAAACTAAAACATCTTTTGCTATTTCCGGGGTAAAAGGAATCTAAAAATTGCCAAATAATCACAGGTAGTTCAAAGGTCTCAAATTTTGTTATTTTGGGTAAAGATTCTTTGGTCTTTGTTGTAATTTTTTCCTCACAATAAATTAACAATCTCCCTTCAAATTTCTCAAAATTATTTTTTAACCAATTTAAATCCTCTTGGCTCAAAACTTTAGAGTCTTCTACAACGTACAGTATATTTTCAGCAAACAGACTATTAGAAACTAACTGCTCTGCAAGGTTTTTATTTGCCTTAATATGAACAACCTCCCACCCTCTTTCTTTGACTGCAGAAATAATTTGATAGTACCTTGCTCTTGCTTTAACAACATCATTTCCTTCTAAAACTACTATTTTCATTTTATATTTATCTTACGACTCTTTCACATTCTTATATGTGTTCAAGAAGTTTCTTAATTTATCATGAAAACTACCTTTTTTCCTTCTAGTATGCGGAATCAAAGCGCCAGAAAAATTTTTTGGTATATGAGCCAGCTCATGTAGTAACACCTCGTTTTGTTTAATCTTAGACAATTTGTCGTACTTTTCAGATATAACTTCTATGCAGTAGCAGGCTGGAATGTTAAGTGTCTCCTGCCAAATTCTACTCATACCCCAAATCCTTGCATAAGCTCGTGCTGTAGAATGTTTTGAGCGCAAACAATAAATTCTATTTAAATCTATCCAGGTTAAACCAACTTTGACAACCAATTTCTTCAAATCACTCTTAACATCCTCTGCTTTTTGCCAAACAATAGGAATATTTTTGGGTTGTTTTATCATTGTGCAAAAACTTTCTAATCAGATATTTTTTATTTAAACCAAATTAAATTATAAGATTTAAATTTTATTTTATTATCGGTCACGGCTAAGCATCGCATGGCAGTAAGCAACAGCCAGCGCATCTGCAGCATTATCAAAATGTGTTTTTTTTCTTGCTTTGCTCCTTATAGAAGCGCCGAATATTTTTCTTAAAGATTGCTGCATTTTTTTCTTGTTTGCACGACCATCGCCCGAAACAACTTTTTTAATTGTTCCAGGCGCGTACTCAACCACAGGAAGGGCAAGCTTTTGAGCGGCCAGAAACATCACCCCTTGAGCTTGTCCAACAGCAATAGCAGTTTTTGCATTTGCGGCAAAAAAAATTTTTTCTATAGCCATTACATCGGGTTTCCCCAACTTAATAATTTTTAATATTTGTTCATAAATAATACTCAACCGCTCTGCTTGTTCCAGATTTTTTTTAGTTTCTATGAGACTAAATTCAATAGGAACTAAACCTTTGCCATTTACTTCTAAAAGAGAATAACCGGTAGTAGCAGTTCCAGGATCAACACCAAGAACAATCATATATACATATTAAATAAATTTACAAAAGAAGCAAGTTATTACTTGTTAGGCTTTTTTGAAGATTTTTTAATTACGGGTTTTTTGGGCTCGTTTTTAATTTTAGCAACCATTCTACGTCTTGCCCGAGTATAAATTTTATCTATTTCTTTTTTACTTTTATTTCTAATGTAATAGAGCTTCGCCCTCCTTACTCCGCGCTTCCCATCTCTAACAACTTCCACTTTAGAAACTGAAGGTGAATTGAAGGGGAATATCATCTCAATCCCAATTCCACCTTCACCGATTCTTCTTACAGTAAAACTTTTGCCATCGCCATGACCTCCAATAGAAATTACAGTTCCTTGGAAAATTTGGGATTTAGAATGAATACGGACAACATCGCCTACTCCGAATGAAATATTATTATGTTTAGCTTCAATTGCCATAGCCGCTATTATACGAGAAATTTATTTACTTAACAACTTTGATATCTTTAAAGATAAATCTTCTTGCCAATCAACTAAAAACGGTATCGGTATTTTGTCTTGATTGCTCCCTTCAAATAACAAGCTAACGCGGCAATTGCCGGGCCTTTGTTTTAAAATTTGCTTTAACTGAATCAACCTTTGATTGTCCGTGCCTTTTGGAATTACCAACTCAAAATTGCTTTGTTCGTTAATCATCGTAAGTGTTTCAACTCTATCCACTAGAATTGAAATTTGTTCATCACGAGTGTCTGTTTTGCCTTGAAGCAAAACACTAGGGTAACTTTCCCATAAGAGTTTAGTTTCAGAAAAAAGTTTGGGGAAAATTACAGCGTCAATACTCCCTGTCTCATCTTTGATTGTCACAAAAGCCATTTCAGATGCGTTTTTGCGAGTCAATACTTTTCTAAAACTGCTTACAACGCCGGCCACCTTGACCACTCCTTCGCTACCCTCTTTAATATCTATAATTTTATGGGTCCTGTAAGATATGAGTTCTCCTAAAACCTCATCTATTGGCTTTGCAGAAAGAGAAAAACCTAATAGTTCTTTTTCAAAGTTTGCCAATTCTTCCTCTGAAAACTCTTTATCGCTTTGAACTTGGAAAACTTCAAAATCTTCCTCTGTTTGCGTATCTTCCACATCAAACAAACCCTGCTGGCCATTGCTTATTTTAGGTTTTATTTTTTCCTTTATTTCATCCATTGCCTCCAAAACCGCAGCGCGCGGGCCAAAGGGATACAAAGCGCCAACTTTAGCAAGACTTTCTAAAACTTTTTTATTAACACGCCTTGCATCCACCCTTGCAAAAAAATCCGTCAGAGATGAAAATCTACCCAATTTTCTTGCGTCTAAAATTGCATCAATTGCAGCTCTGCCAACATTCTTAATTGCAGAAAGACCAAAACGAATCGCTCGCCCTTCAAGCGATTCTTTGTCTTCTACAATTTTAAACCCTACATCACTTTCGTTAATATCAGGAGGTAAAATTTTTATCCCCATTCTTTTGCATTCAGTTATAGCGGCTGTTATTTTGTCAGCGTCTCCGCTTTCAGCAGTCATTAAAGCGGCCATAAACTCAACCGGATAATTAGCTTTCATATAAGCAGTTTGATAAGCAATCATACCGTAGCTTGCGGAATGGGCCTTGTTAAAACCATATCCCTGAAATGGCTCAAATAGCTTCCAAAGTCCTTCAGCTTCTTCTTTCGTCATTCCAGAATTTTTCATACACCCTTCAACAAATATAACGTGCTGTTTTGCCATCTCTTCAGGGATTTTTTTACCAACGGCTTTCCTGAACTTATCAACTTCTTCCCAATTGTATCCAGCTATCTCTAAAGCCGTATAAAGCAAATCATCCTGATACACCAAAACCCCCAAAGATTTATCTAAAAACTTCTCCATTTTAGGATGATAATAAGTTATTGGCTTAACACCTTTTTTACGAGCAATATATTCATCAATATTATCCATAGGACCAGGCCTAAAAAGGGCTATCATAAGCATGATATCTTCAATTTTTTCAGGCTTTAGCTCTACTAGATACCTTGTCATACCAGATCCAGAAAGTTGGAAAACACCCATTGTTTCCCCTTTCGCAAGCATATCGTAAGTTTTTTTATCATCCAAAGGAATTTGCATAAGGTCAATATCTTTGCCTACCACATCTTTGACAAGACGAACAGACTCTCGTAAGATAGAAAGATTCCTAATTCCTAAAATATCAAGTTTAACAAGCCCAACATCTTCCGCTGACCACATCTCATACTGGGTAATAACTTTATTGTCAGACCTCAAATCAATCTGAAGAGGAGTAAAATCTGTTAAATTTCCGGGCGCTATAACTACTCCAGCCGCGTGAACTGAAACGTGCCTAGCGCTTCCTTCAACTTTATGGGCCAAATCTAAAATTCTTTTCGCATCACGATCAGAATCATATAAAATTTTCAATTCTGGGCTTATTTCCAATGCTTTTGGGATATCTATGGGGAAACCTTGCTTAGGCGGGGGAATTAATTTACTTATTTTGTCACCAACTGCGTACTCATAACCTAAAACACGAGCTATATCACGCGCAGCAGCTCTGGCAAGCATTCTTCCAAAAGTACAAATCTGCGCTACTTTGTTTTCACCATATTTTTGCCGTAAGTAGCTAAGCATTTCTTCACGCATGTCATCTGCTATATCCATGTCAATATCCGGAGCTGAAGGTCTATATGGGTTTAAGAAACGTTCAAAAGGAACTTGAAAATAAATCGGGTCAATGATTGTAATGCCCAAAACATATGTGGTTAGCGATCCAGCAACAGATCCGCGAACATTTATAGGAATTTTTCTCTCCCGCGCCCATTTAGCCAAATCATAATAAATCAAAAAATACGAAGAATACCCCTTGTCGCATATAATTTTCAATTCGTATTCAAGCCGATTCTTGTACTCTTTGGTCGCATCTGGAAACTTTTCCTTCAAGCTTTTTCTGGACAGCTCTATTAAGTACTCGTCGTCTGTTTTACCTTCAGGCACCTCCACTTTAGGGAAGAAGTACTTGCCTAGATTTAGCTCTAAGTTACATTTTTCTGCAATTTTAACAGTATTTGAGATAGCTTCAGGTATATCTTCAAAAAGCTTACTCATTTGCTCCGGAGATTTAACATAAAACTCGGGAGTGTCAATAAAGCGAATTCTTTTTGTGTCGGAAACATTCTTGCCAGTCGCTACACAAACCAAAGCATCTTGAGCTTCTGCATCTTCCTTGTCTAAGTAATGAGCATCGTTCGTAGCTACTACAGGTATCCCCAATTCCCTAGACAGCTTCATTACACCATCATTTATCTTTTTTTCATTCAAAACCATCTTTTTAATCTCATCCTTGATTTCAGAAGGTAAATTTGGGTGTAAATGATCCTCGTATCTGTGTCTTTGGAGTTCTAAGTAATAATCTTCTCCAAAAACATCCCAAAACCACTTGGCAGTTCTTTTTGCAGAATCATAATCATCGTCTATTAAATGCCCAGCCAATTCCCCCGCAGGACAAGCAGAAGTGCAAATTAAACCTTTGGAATATTTTGCTAGAACTTCATTGCTTATTCTTGGTCTGTAATAATATCCCTCCAAGTGAGCTATAGATGTTATTTTCATCAAATTTTTGTACCCTTGCATATCTTTGGCCAAAAGAAGTAAATGAAAGTTCTGAAATTTCTCACCTTTTTCCGGCCTTAATTTGTGGTCTTGCAAACAAGTGTAGGCCTCCATGCCAATAATTGGCTTAACTTCGTCTTTTAAACAAGTTTTATAAAATTCAATTACACCGTACATCGCTCCATGGTCTGTGATGGCAACAGCTTCCATACCCATTTCTTTTACGCGAGCAGTTAATTTTTTTGTTTTTGTGAGCCCATCTAAAAGACTGTATTCTGTGTGCAAATGCAGATGTACAAACTTACTTGCCATGTAGATATGATATCAAAGTATTGCGAATATCCTCTACCATGCCTTTACCTTTTAATTCCTTTTGAACTGCCCCAATGAGAAAACCAATAACTTGCTCTTTGCCCGACTTAAAATCTTCCACAGCCTTTTGATTTTCTGAAATCACTTTCTTAACGGCTTCATCTACCTCTTTTATATTTACAAAATTAACATTTTGCAATTCTAATAACTTTTTTAACAAACCGCTTGGTTCTGGATATTTTTGATCTAAGTTTTGATTTACAATAACGCCCGCAATGAGTTTTACAGGAATATTTTTACTTTTTGCCATTTTTACAGCGCTTTCAAAATATTTACAGCGATCCACATCTGAAATTAAAACTTCAACATAATTTTCTGGCAATCCCATCTTTTCATATTTCTTCCTTTTTTCAATTGGCATCTCAGGCAAAGAATTTTTCAAAGCAGATAAAAATGAATCGGAAATTGTTAAAGGAGGTAAATCCGGCTCCGGAAAATATCTATAATCTTGAGCCTCCTCTTTAACCCGCTGTGAAAAAGTTCTACCTTTTGCTTCGTCATAACCTCTAGTTTCCTGAACAACACCACCACCGCTTTCTAAAATTTCAGATTGTCTTCTTATCTCTGCCTCTATTGCTTTTTGTAAAAATCTAAATGAATTTATGTTTTTAAGCTCCACCTTATAACTTGGTAAATCATTACCGTCACCCTTGCGACGCAGTGAAACATTTGCCTCAAGCCTCATGGAACCTTTTTCCATATCCGCACTTGAAATGCCAAGGTACCTAACTATTAACTGAATCTCTTTTAAAAAGGAAATTACACTTTGGGCATCGTTAAAATCCGGCTCTGTAACCAATTCAACAAGAGGCACTCCGCTTCTATTAAAATCTATTAACGATAATTTTTGACCATTTAAAGAAACATGAATCATTTTGGCTGTGTCTTCTTCAAGATGAATTCGCCTAATTCTTATTGTGGTGTTTAAATTTCTTAGTTCAAAATTTCCTTCTGTGCAAAACGGCAAATCATATTGGCTTATTTGATAGGCTTTGGGTAAATCGGGATAAAAATAGTGCTTTCTATCAAACTTGCTAAACTTGTTAACTTTACAGTTTAAAGCTATCCCCAGCTTTATACAACTTTCAACAGCTTTTTCGTTTGTATAAGGCAAAGCACCCGGAAGGCCCAAACAGACAGGGCAAGTGTGAATGTTTGGTGGCTTCCCAAAGTGTGATGCTGGGCAAGCGCAAAACATTTTGGATTGAGTTGCCAATTCTATATGAACTTCAAGACCAATTACAGGTTGATATTTCATTTGTTAATCATAAGAAAATTACGTCTTGATATTTCAACGTAAAAAAATACAAGCATTCCAGCAAGTCCCAATAAACTCATCATTAGCCCGACTCCAAAAACTTCTGTTATAGCCGCTGAAAACAGTAAAGGCACAACTGTAAAAGCAGTAGTAATAAACCAAATATTGCCAAACACTCGCCCTAATTTACTACTAGGCGTGGCTATTTGTAAATGAGTCAAGGTTGGAATTAAACAACCAACATAAGAAATACCAGCAGTAAAAAAACAAATTACAGACAAAGTTCTTCCAATCCAAAAGCTCACATTGGGCACAATAGATCCGACAACCAACAAAGAAGTGTTTAATATGAATAGAGAAATCTCAACAATCCTTTTTCTGGGCACTCCACGCGATATTGCCCGAGAAACTAAAATTGTTGAAGATAAAGCTCCAATAAAAGCCGGAACAGCTATGACAAAACCAGCTAGCCTTGGGCGTATTTTTATTAAATCTTGGGCCAAAGCAGGCATACTTACAACAACAACAGAAAGACTAATCTGCAAACCTATTAAAAGAATAAAGGGTAAAAAAACTCTTTTGTTGTTTCTTATAAATTGGTAACCTTCTATTAGTTCTGAAAAAAAGCGCACTATTCCCTTTGAAATATCTTTAGGTATTTTTTCTGAAGGAAGTATCCTAGGGAGGAGACTTACAGAAGAATAGGCAACAAGTAAAAGACCAGATGCCAAAACTAAACTTACACTCATCCCCAAATATTCAAAAGAGGTCCCGGCAAATAAAAATCCCAAAACAAAAGCAGACTGAACGGTTAGGAAGAACAAACTGTTTGCAAAAGGCAAGTTTTGTTTTTTGACAAAAAGCGGCAAAGATGCCGCTTCTGCAGGAATATAAAACTGGTTAGCTAATGAATACGCAAAAACAATCCCGTATGCTAAATAAATAAATCTGTTATGAAGCATTGCAAGCACAGCCACAACTAAAGATTGGATAAGAAGAGCAACGGTAAGAAGCCTTCTTTTGTCCACTACATCGGCAGAAACTGCCGCAATTGGGCCAAACAAAACCGCAGGCAAAGCATATGCTACCCAAATAAAAGATGTGGCAACTGTTGAACCGGTAATTTCAAAAAGATAAACAAGTAGCAAAAAACTCAAAAAATTAACTACAACTTGCGATATTATTTGACTAATCCAAAGTCTAACAAAATTACGACTTTTCAATAAAGAGCTTAATTCTTTCATTCTTGTAAATACTGTTTTGCTAAAACAAACAACTTTTCTTCACCGAATCTTGGACCTAAAATTTGGGCTCCAATAGGCAACCCTGAAGAAGAAAATCCAATCGGTATTGATATGCCCGGAATACCTGCTAAATTAGCTGAAACAGTATAAATATCTGAAAGATACATCTTTAAAGGATTATTCACTTTTTCTCCTATCTTAAACGGCGGATCTGGAGAAACAGGAGCTAAAATCACATCTACAGATTCAAAAACTTTGTCAAAATCACTGCTTATCAAAGTTCGCACTTTCATTGCTTTTAAGTAATACGCGTCATAATAACCGCTAGATAAAACATAAGTCCCAAGCATAATTCTCCTCTTTGCTTCTGATCCAAAATTTTCACGCCCATTTCCATAACGAACCCCATCATACCTCCCTAAGTTAGAACTTACCTCAGCCGTTTGAACAATGTAATAAACCGCAACCGCATACTCTGTGTGCGGCAGACTGACTTCAATTACCTCATGGCCTAAATCATTAAATCTACGAGCTGCAAATTCCACCTTTTCTTTGACATCAGGATGAAGACCTTCTCCAAAGTACTCTTTTGGTAATCCAATTTTAAACTTTTTTTTATTTTCAGATAATTTATTCTTATAATCTTTCACAGTACTGTCTCTGCCATCACAGCCGCGAGTGATTTCAAAAACCTTTTGACTATCGACTACCGTATTAGTAAAATGACCCATTGAATCAAGCGAGCTCGCCATAGCAACAACTCCATATCTAGATACTGCGCCATACGTTGGTTTTAAACCAACTACTCCACAAAAGCTAGCCGGCAATCTAATAGAACCGCCAGTATCGGTACCCATTGCAATAAGACTCATTTTAGCCGCTACAGAAACAGCAGATCCGCTTGAGGAGCCACCCGGCACGTAATCTTTATTGTGTGGATTCCTAGTAGGGCCAAAATCACTGTTCTCCCCGCTTGCACCGTGAGCCCATGCATCACAGTTAGTTTTGCCTACTAAAATAGCACCAGCTTCTTCTAATTTCTCAAAAGCAGTTGAAGAGTAAACTGGAATGTAATTTTCCAATACCCTCGAAGCGGCAGTTGTACGTATACCTTTTGTTAAGTACAAATCTTTTACAGCCACAGCAACACCAAAAAGTGGATATTGAGTAAAAACTTCTTGACCTTGATCTAACAATTTTTGTAGAAACTTAGCTTTTTTATAGGCATAATCTTCTGTAACTGTTATAAAAGCATTTAAGCTTTCATTTGCTTTAATTGTCATAAAATATTTATCAAGCATTTCTACAAGCGAATACTCTTTTTTTCTTAAAGAATTGTGAAGCTCGTGAATTGAATGAGGTAAACTCATAAATCTTTATTAATTACTTGATTTGCAACAAAGGCGCCATTGTAAACCTTTTCGGCAGAATAAATTGCCTCTTCGCTCTTAAGAACTCTTTCCGATACAACTGAATCTTTCCTATAGACATTCATTAAGCCGGTTGTTTGGCTTGTAGGCTCAATATTATAAGTTTCCAAATCCTTAAGCTTTTCAAAATAATTAAGCACTTCCGCTAAATGTTTTTTAAAAGATTTAATCTCATCTTTGCTTATCTCTAAATTAGCCAAATGAGCAAGATGGAGAATTTGTTTTTTTGAAATAAAATCCATTATGCAATAATACCGCTCAATCGCCGCTGGCTCAAGTATTTATTCCACGCCCACTTACACACCCGAAGTGAATTTGTACCTGGACATCTGGGATTCTTTAATTTTTTAACTTTATTACAACACTTAATTTGTCTGCCTTTTTAACCACATCAACACCATCTCCAGGCAATAACTTACCTTCTATAATCATAAAGGCAATCTCGTCTAAAATTTCACTTTCTATAATCCTCCGCAGTGGCCTTGCGCCAAAAATTGGGTCATATCCCTTTTGAGCCAAAAGCTTTTTGGCTGAATCTTCAATACTAAAACTTATTTTTTGTTCTGCTAAATTTTTACGAACCTGTTCAATTTGCAAATCCACCACCTTCTCCATAATATCTTCTTTCAAAGGTTTGTAAATTACAACAGCATCAAGCCTATTTAAAAACTCTGGTTTAAAGGTTTGGTTAAGGAGCCTATCTAAATCCTCTTTTAATTCTTCTCCCTTTTTCTCGCGAATTATGTCACTTCCTAAATTACTCGTCATTATTATTATGGTATTTTTGAAATTCACCACCCTACCTTTGCCATCAGTCATTCTTCCATCATCCAAAACCTGCAAAAGAGAATTAAAAATGTTCCTATGAGCCTTTTCTATTTCATCTAAAAGAACCACTGAATATGGTTTTCTCCTCACTGCTTCAGTAAGCTGCCCGCCCTCTTCATACCCTACATATCCAGGAGGGGCTCCAATAAGGCGAGAAATTGAGTGCTCTTCTTGATATTCGCCCATGTCAATTCTTATTATGGAATCTTGACTTCCCATCATAGACTCGGCCAATGCCTTTGCGGTTTCAGTCTTCCCTACCCCAGTAGGTCCTAAAAATAAAAAGGAACCTATAGGCTTCCTGCCTTCAGACAAACCAACACGATTTCTTCTTATAGCTCGACTTACTGCAGAGACCCCTTCTTCTTGACCAACCACTCTTTTTGATAATTCTTCTTCAAGTTTGGCTAATTTTTCACCCTCACTTGCTAAAAGCCTGGCAACAGGTATGCCTGTCCATCTTGAAACTACATTGGCAATATCCTCATCAGTAACCTCTTCTCTCAAAAGCCTATTTTCATATGGTATTTTCCCCCATTCCTCTTCCAGTTTTTTAATTTCCTGCTCAAGTTTCGGCAATTTTCCATACTTAATTTCTGCGGCTTTTTCAAGTTCCACTTCGCGCTCTGCCATTTCTAGCTGGAGTTTAAGTTTATCTATTTCGTTTCTAGTGCGTTTTAGACTTGCCAATATTTCTTTTTGCTCTTCCCAAATTTTGGTCAATCTTCCAACTTCTTCTTTCAAATTTTTAAGTTTGCCTTCAATTTCGTCTTTCTTTTGTTCAACATTTTTCTCTCTCTTTAGACCATGCAATTCAATCTCAAGCTGTGTAATTCTTCGTTTTTTAAGATCCAATTCAACAGGCATACTTTCAGTTTCAATTTTCAATGCGCTTGTGGCCTCATCTAGCAAATCTATAGCCTTATCCGGCAAATATCTATCGCTTATATAACGAGCTGAAAGCTTTGCAGCCGCCAAGACTGCATCGTCGGTTATTCTAATCCCATGGTGCAATTCATACTTTTCTTTAATCCCTCTTAAAATCGCAATAGTATCTTCAATGCTCGGCTCTTCAATTAAGACTGGTTGAAAACGACGTTCAAGAGCCGCATCCTTTTCTATGTACTTTCTATACTCGTCTATTGTTGTAGCCCCTATTACATGCAATGTACCCCGCGCCAACGAGGGTTTTAGCATATTACTGGCGTCAACCGCACCTTCTGCTCCTCCCGCACCAACTATGGTATGAAGCTCGTCTATGAACAAGATATATTTACCAGAAGATTCTTCAACTTCTTTAATTACATTTTTAAGACGCTCCTCAAATTCCCCCCTGTATTTTGCACCAGCCAAAAGCGATGCAATGTCCAAAACCAAAAGATCTTTATCTTTTAAAGATTCCGGTACATCTTTAGAGGCTATTCTCTGTGCCAAGCCTTCAACTACCGCTGTTTTGCCAACTCCTGGGTCTCCAATTAAAACCGGATTATTTTTACTTCTTCTTGCAATAATTTGCATTACGCGACGCACCTCATTATCCCTCCCAATGACTGGGTCTAACTCCCCATTCTTTGCTCTCTGAGTAAGATTAATTGAATATTTAGGCAAAAAAGGGCCTTCCTCTTTGGGCGTATCAATAATTATTCTTGGTGTATTCTGATTATCTGGCATAAATTAATGATAATTGCTTATCACTCAAAAATCAATAGTGCTAATTTTGTGGAGCAAAAAGTTTTAATCGTAAGCAACTTAACACTTTTCAAATTATTTTTTTCTAGAAAAGAAGCTACATCATCTTTTTAAGTTCCATAATACGTTTTTCCACAGGCGGGTGGGTGTTAAACAATTCCGCAAAAGAATTTCTAGCATCTCCAATTTTATTTTTAAATGGATTTTCTATATAAAGATGGGCCGTAGCCTTGTTGGCAGCCTCTAAAGGCTCCCTATCTGAAGCAATTTTCTCAAGGGCAGATATAAGCCCAGACGGCTGTCTGGTTATGGCCACCGCGCCGGCATCAGCCATATACTCCCTTCTTCTTGATATTGCCAATTTAATTAGTTGCCCTATAATTGGAGAAAGTATTGCAAAGATAAGTCCTATAAAAATAATAATTCCTGCGTTTCCTTTTCTTTCACGATTTCCACTACCCCAAAAGCTAGCTCTTATAAAAAAATCTGCCAAAAGAGCAATCATTCCAATCAAAACAACGACAATACACATAAGAAGAGTGTCATAGTTTTTAATATGCGCTAATTCATGCGCAACAACTCCTTCAATTTCTGTACGATTTAATCGCTTTAAAAGACCAGTAGTCGCAACCACAACAGCATTCTTAGGGTTCCTGCCAGTAGCAAAAGCATTCATGGCAGAATCATCAATAACGTAAAGTTTTGGCATCGGAAGGCCAGCTGCCATGGATAAATTTTCAGCAACTGTGAAAAATTCAAAATCACGATTTCTGTCCGCTGGTCTTGCCCCAGATATCGCCAAAACTAACTTATCGCTAAAATAATAACTTCCTATACTTATTAAACCTGAAATTATTAAGGCAATACCAACAATTCCAAGACCACCAGCCTCATATCCTACATATAGAGAAAAGGCTTGAGCAATAAAGTATGTTGAAATAGTTACAAAAGCAATAAAAACGGCCATGACCAAATAAGTCTTACGCCGGTTAGATGCTGCAACTTCGTAGATGTTTTTCATTTCTAATCACAATTTTAACATTTTTAACAGCACTTTTTGCCAAGTAAAATTTAGATTAAACTTCCAAAAAATATGTTATAAGCTGACTTTAGGAGTTTCGGTTTCGCTTGAATCAACCTTAAGATGACTGCCGGCTTCGTCCGCAACAAGTCCTTTCTGTTCCTCAAATTTGAAAGTCTTGGCAATTATGTTTGAGGGGAAAGTAGCCCTTCGGACGTTGTAATCTGCAGTTAAATCTATAAGCAAACGTCTTGCATACATTACTTTGTCAGATGTGTCGCGAAGCTCATCCATAAGCTTTGCTACTACCTTATCCGACTTAATTTCAGGATTATCCTC
>Ga0209101_1000842_pt1 | contig 24583 bp, 23 predicted proteins | sample ConPoolayeCmetaG_FD_185481 | JGI IMG/M metagenome (GOLD analysis project Ga0209101, IMG submission 185481) | Hot spring microbial mat communities from California, USA to study Microbial Dark Matter (Phase II) - Cone Pool mat layer C metaG... ...
GCCCTGGGATGCCCTGCGGAAGGCCCACGAGGGTCTCGGGCTCGGCGCGCGCAATGGAGGCGCGCCCCGCAAGCCAGGCGATGCCGAGCAGCACGAGCAGGACGGCCGCGAGGACCGCCGTGGCACGAAGCAGAATGCGGAGGAGCCGCAGGACGATCATGCCACGATGCCTGCAGCGCGGAGCCGCGCGATCTCGCCGGAGCGCAGCCCCAGCACCTCCCCGAGGACGGCATCGGTGTCCTCGCCGAGCAGGGGCCCGGGGCGACGGACGATCGCGGGTGTCTCCGAGAGCAGCACCGGCGGCCCATCCAGCCGCACGGTGCGGCCCTCCGGCGTGGGCACGTCGACGAAGTGGCCGCGCGCGCGGAGTTGGGGGTCTCGGGTACAGAGATCCCGTGCGTCGGCGACGCGACCGGCGGGAACGCCGGCCGCCTGCAGCGCCGTCATCGCGATCTCGGCGTCCTGCCTGCGGCTCCAGGCGGCGATCAGGGCATCGAGGGCGGCGGAGTGCTCGAGCCGGTCGGCCAGCCGGGCAAAGCGCGGCTCGTCGGCCCAGCTCGGATGGCCCAGCACGCCGCGGAAGGCGCGCCATGTCTCCTCGTCCGGCACCGCGATCGCGATCCAGCGGTCGTCGCCAGCACAGGGATAGACTCCATGGGGAGCGGCGGGGGCTTCTTGCGAGCGATTCCCCACGGGCAGCGACGTCGCACCATCTACCGCACGGGCGAGCAGCAGGGGGCCGACCAGCCATGCCAACACCTCCTGTTGCGCGAGATCGATCGCGAGCCCCACGCCTGTGCGTCGCCGATACCAGAGCGCGGCCAGAATCGCGATGGCAGCCATGTGTCCCGCGGCCACGTCCGCGTAGGCATGCCCGAAGCCGACAGGAGCGCGGCCAGGCGCAGTCATGAGGGCGGTAAAGCCTGCAAGGGCCTGCAGGGTCGGGCCGTAACTCACGCGGTCGCGATGCGGTCCGTCGAGGCCGTAGCCGGTCATGCGGACGCAGACGAGATCGGAGCGCAGCGCCCGGAGCGCCGGGACGTCGAGACCGAGGGCTGGCATCACGCGGGCGCTGAAACTGTCGACGATCACGTCGCTGTGACTGGCGAGTCGTCGCGCAAGCTCCCGCCCCTGGGGCTGGCTGAGGTCGATCACGATGGAACGCTTGCCGCGCATGAGCGAGCCAGTGACTCCCCCGCGGCGATCCCCGAAGTCGCGCGCCCCCGGCCGTTCGACCGTGATCACCTCGGCGCCAAGGTCGGCGAGGAGCCGCGTGGCGATCGGTCCGGCGACGACCCACGTGAAATCGAGCACGCGGATTCCGGCAAGCGGCGGCCTGCCGCCCCCGCAGCGTGGCTGCCTGGGCCTCGGCATGCCCGTCCACTCGTCCTCCACGGCCGCGTCGTGCTCGCCGAGACGCGGCGCGCGCCCGGCGACCCAGGACAGGTCCTGGAGGCGGAAGGGGGGACCAGGTTGCAGCAGGCTGCGACCGAGGCCCGGCTCGGGGAGCGGGACGAAGAACTGGCGTGCCGCGAGGTGGGCATCGTGGAGCAGGGCCTCGGGCGGTCGCACGATCGCCCACGGCAGTCGCAGAAGCTGGGCGCGCTCGTGCAAGGCGGCGGCATCCTGGTCGGCCGCCCAAGCCTCGAGAATGGCGAAGAGCTCCGTGCTGCGCTGTTGCCGGACCAGGGGATCCTCCAGGGCGGGGTCGTCGAGCGTGGGGGTGCTCACGCCGTCCGCGCGCAGCCATTCCCGCAGCGTAGTCCAGTCGCCGAGGGTCGAGATCGTCAGCCAGCCGTCGCGGCACCGGACCACGCGGAAGAAGCCCGTCCAGTGCTGCCCCCCCTGGCGCGGCACGATGCGGCCGTCCTGGTGAAAGAGGGCGGGTGCGTGTTCCAGCGCGGCCGCGGCCGCAGCCTGGAGCGAGACATCGACGTGTTGGCCTCTGCCGGTGCGTTCGCGAGCATGGAGCGCTGCGAGCACGCCAACGACGGCCAGCATCGCGGCCTGGTGATAGGCCTGGAGCCCGAGCGCCTGCTGCGGCGGGCCTTCGGGCAAACCGTTCACGGCGAGCATTCCCCCCATCGCCTGGGCGACGAGGTCGGTGGCGCGCCAGCCCGCGTACGGACCGTCCTGACCGAAGGGCGTGATCGAGGCGACGACGAGGCGCGGGTTGAGCTCGGTCCAGTGCCGCCAGACGCCTGGCGCGCCGGTGTGGAGGACCACGTCGGCGGCGGCGAGGAGCCGGGTCAGGCGCGTGGGGGTGGCCCGGACACTGCGTTTGCCTGCAGCGTAGAACGCGAAGAAGAGACTGCGCTGGCCCTCGGGCAGCCGCTCGGCGAACGGGGGCACGGTTCGCAGGCGGCTCCCGCCTGCGGCCTCGACGAGCACGACGTCCGCCCCGAGCCCGGCAAGAAGCTTCCCCGCCAGGGCGCCTGCCTCGTCGCACAGATCGAGCACGCGAATGCCGGCGAGCGCTGCCGAGCGCGGGGCCTCGCTCATCCGAGACTGAGGAAGAGCTCCCGAGCCGCGTCGTCGGTCAGACGCGAGACGCTGGTCACCCGGTCCGACAGCGCGTGCAGGGTCTCGACGGTGCTCGAGCCCACGTCGATGAGGACCGAGAAGAGCGCGAACTCGAGCTGCGCCTTGTCGCGGCGAAAGCGCTCGAGCCAGGCCGGCGACACGCGGCACTCGCCGTCGGTGATGAGCACGATGTCTCCGCGGCGGTAGCGCGCGCTGCGAAGGGCGGCGAGTGCCGCATCGAGCGGGAGCTCGAAATCCGTGCCGCCACCAGCGAAATGCTCCGCCAGCTCGAACACCCGTTCCTCCTGGACCCGGTGATGCTCTCGCGGGTTCAGGTCGCGCACGAAGAGCGGCATGTCGCGCGAGGAGAAAGCGATGACGCGGAACAGCCGGCGCTGACGGCGCGCGATTTCGAGAAGCGTCAAGGTCACCGCCTTGGCCCACAGCTCCTTGTCGCCAGCCATCGACGAAGAGCCATCGAGGCACACCACGAGCGGGCCGCGACCGCGCTCGTCGACCCCACGCAGGCGATAGGCGAGCAGGCGCCCCTCGTGCAGGCGGCGGAGGAAGTCGCGGCGGAGAAGCGGGTGGCGGAGCGCTAGCAGCTCGGGAGGCAGCAAGCGGGCCAGCTCGCCCGCGAGCTGGACCTCGTAGACCTCCGCGTTCGGCCGCTCGAGGCTCGCCCGACGCAGGGCGAGCGCCATGCTGCGCATGCGGCCGGCGAGAGCAGCGAGCCGGCGCAGCTTGGGACTGCGGGCGAGGCGGCGCCCCAGCTCGATCGTACGCCCGGCGTGTCCCGCCTCGCCGGCGCCCCCGGCGCCGCTCGACCATCCGTGGGCTTCGCGTCCCGCCTCGGCCACGGTGCGGCGGAGACCGGCCGCAGCCTGCGGCAGGGTGTCGCGCGCTCTCGCCGGCATCTCGCGCAGGCGCTGGGCAACGTCCTGCGCCTTGCGCCGCAGGGCAGCCTCGGCGAGCGCGACCTGGCGGTCTGCGTCGGCCCGGGTCGCGTCCCCTGCGCCGGTTCCCTCGAGACTCCGGGCCTCGGCGACCCGACGGCGCAGCGCCTCTTCCCGCTGGGCCAGATCCCAGAGATCGGCGCGATCGCTGCGGGGGAGCAGCTCGTCGCGCTCGAGCTGCTCGAGCAGCTCCTCGCCCATGAGCACGGTCGCCAAGCCCGCCCTGGCCTCCTCGAGCTGCGTGTCTTCGCGCAGCGTGGCGAGCAGCGGATGGTCCCGCAGGGCTCCGAGCAGAACACGATTGAGTCCGGCCGAGGGGGCGACCTCGTCCTCGGCTCGCCAGCGCGGCTCGAGCTTGAAGCAGAGGGCAAAGAGGTCTTCGAGGAGCGCATCGAAGTGGGGGACCACCGCGTTGCCGCGTGCCTGGAGCGCGCGCAGCGAGGGCGTGTCGTCGACGAGGCGGGCAAACGCGCTCCGGTCGTAGGCGTCACTCTCGATCCAGCAATGCTGCCGGGGAGGGAGGAGCACGGTTCGCGGCACGGCGCGCGCGTCTCCCGCTCAGAGCCGGGCCAGCATTTCTTGCTGGATCTGGACGATTTCCTCCCGCAGCTCGAGCACCCGCGCCAGCGGGCGCCCTTCGCTTCGCGCCGCGGCGACGATCTGGTCGACCTTGCCGAGGATGCTCCGCAGCTTCGTGTGCGCCTCGACCGACGCCCGGCTGCGGAGCTCCGGGCTCTCCCAGTCGCGCAGTGCGTACTCGCGCAGCTCCCGGGACTGGTACACGAGCACGCGAACCTCGTCCTCGTGGCCGTGCAGCAGCTCGCGAATCGCCTCGCGGACCCGCGGCCGCTCCGCCGGATCGCGCCAGAGCACGTGCTCGAGAAACGCCACGTCCTCGTCGCTGACGCTGCTCCGCTCCGCGAGCCAGGCATGGGCTTGCAGCACCCCGATGGCCTGCGCCCAGCGGCGGTCGGAGGCGATCACCTCCCGGCGGCCGAGCTCGCGGCGCAGATCCGTCAGCGCACGAAGCACCGGTCCGGGGACCGTGAGCGCTGCGGCCTCCGCTCGGGCCTGCTCGAGCTGCGCCAGGGTCATCACGGTCCGGTGCGCCGGCGGCCGCGCCTGCAGGAGCTTGAGAAAGCGAAAATCCTCGCGGATGTACTCGACCACGAAGCGCAACAGAAAGCGGTCGTGGAGGGCGAGGAGCTCGTCGTCTTCCGGCAGCTCGTTCGACGCGGCGAAGAGCGTCAGCAGCGGCACCGGAACGATTTCCTGGCCGTTGTGGAATCGGCGCTCGTTGACCAGCGTCAAGATGGTATTCAGGATCGAGCTGCTGGCCTTGAAGATCTCGTCCAGGAACGCGACATGGGCCTCGGGCAGCTTGTGCGTGGTGAGCCGCCGGTAGTCGTCGGCTTCGAGGGCCTTCAGGCTGACCGCGCCGAAGAGCTCCTCGGGCGTGGTGAAGCGGGTGAGCAGCCACTGGAAGTACCGGGCCCCCGCGATGCGCCGGCAGACCTCGTCGGCCAGCATCGATTTGGCCGTGCCTGGCGGCCCGATCACCAGCACGTGCTGACCGGCGAGCAACGCGACGAGCGCGCCATCGATCAGCTCCGTGCGCTCGAGAAACTGCGCTTGCAGCTCCTCGCGGATCGCCCGGAAGACGGGGAGGGGAGAGACCACGCCCCGGCACAATAGAAGCCCGTGGTTCGCGTGACAATCGGGCGCCCGCCGCTGCGGCCGCCGTGCGCCTCGCTTCCGGGGCAGCTTCGCGGCATCATGGCGGGCGCATGGCGGAAAGACGGTCCACGACTCGCCAGCCGCGCGAGCGGCGCCGTCGCACCTTGCTGACCGACCTCCTGCCCCGGTTGCAGGCGGGCGAGCAGCTGTCGCGCGAGGAGACCCTGGTGCTCGAGATGGTCGAGACCAGTCTTCGCCTGCTGACCAGCGGCATCGGTCTCGGGGACATCAAGCTGCTCAATGCGGCGCTGCGCGAGCTGCGCTACGCGTTCAAGGTGTTCGCGCCCTACCGCGGGGTGCGCAAGGTGAGCGCTTTTGGCTCGGCGCGCACGCCCGCGGGGACGCCGGTCTACCGTGCCGCGGCCGCGTTCGCCTCTGCGATGGCGGATCATGGCTGGATGACCATCACGGGAGGCGGGAACGGCATCATGCGCGCCTGTCAGGAGGGGGCCGGTCGGGAGCGGAGCTTCGGCGTGAACATCCGGCTGCCGTGGGAGCAGGAGCCGAATGAATTCATCCTGAACGATCCCAAGCTGATCACCTTCCGCTACTTCTTCACGCGCAAGCTCCTCTTCGTGAAGGAGGCGGATGCGCTGGTACTCTTTCCCGGCGGCTTCGGGACCCTCGACGAAGCCTTCGAGGCGTTGACGCTGGCCCAGACGGGGAAGAGCCATCCCATGCCGATCGTGCTGCTCGACGAGCCCGGCGGCACCTACTGGCAGGCGTGGTACCGGCACATCGAAGAGCATCTGCTCGCCCGCGACCTGATCTCGCCCGAAGACATGGCCCTGTTCATGGTGACGACCGAGGTCGCGGAGGCGGTCCGCGAGATCACGACATTCTATCGTGTCTACCATTCGTCCCGCTGGGTGGGCGACCGCTTCGTCATCCGCATGAATCGCGCCCTGGCGCCGGAGCTCGTCGCGCGCCTCTCGGACGACTTCGCCGAGCTGGTCGCGGAGGGCCGCATGGAGCAGCGTGGCCCGCTAGACGAGGAGCGCGAGCAAGAGCCCGAGCTGGACACCCTGCCGCGGCTGGTGTTCACGGCCCGCCGGTCGAGCTTCGGGCTGCGACGCAGGCTCATCGATCGCCTGAACCGCGAAGGATGAGGGATCGCGGGTTGTGGCGCGCGCACGAAGGGGGTAGGGGACGATCGTTCGCCGAGGGGCTCGGGCTGGCTTGAGCCTGTAGCGGGTCGCGTGTCATGCTACACGAGAGCAACCGAATCGGGGCGCTCGGGGGTGTGGGGATGTGGTCGAAGTGCTGCGCGGCGCTCGCGCTGGTGGTGACATTCGGGGGGGCCGTGTCGGCCGGCGAGCCGTCCGTGACGGCTCGTGCCGCTATCGTGGTCGACGCGACAAGCGGCGAGACGCTCTGGGAGCAGAATGCCGACGCGCCGCTTCCGCCGGCGAGCACCACCAAGGTGCTGACCGCCATTCTCGCGCTGGAGAGCGGCCGGCTCGACGACTGGTTCGAGGTCAGTTCCTACGCGGCCGCCACGCCGCCGTCGAAGCTCGGATTGCGACCGCGGCAGCGCATGCAGCTCCGGGATCTGCTCTACGCGCTGCTGCTCAAGTCGGCCAACGACGCCTCGACCGTCGTGGCCGAGGGCTTGGCAGGCTCAGAGAGCCGTTTTGCAGCCCGCATGACCGCACGGGCACACGAGCTCGGCGCGACTGCGTCGCGCTTCGAGAACGCCCATGGGCTCACTGCCCCGGGGCATTGGTCGACAGCGCGGGATCTGGCACGGATCTTTCGCTATGGCCTGCGGTTGCCAGAGTTCCGCGAGATCCTCGAGACGCCGTCGGCGGTGGTGCGCATCCATGGGGCGTCGATGAGCAGCGTCGCGGTGCGGTCGCACAACCGGCTGCTCCGCGGGTGGACGCACCAGGTCATTGGCAAGACCGGCTACACGCGTCCCGCGAGGCGGTGTTTCGTGGGGGCGGCAGCGAGTGGGGGGCGGGAGGTCGTGATCACCGTTCTCGGCTCGCACGATCTCTGGTCGGATGTCCGCCAGCTCGTCGCGTATGGATTCGGAGAAGATCCCGGCGAAGCCGTGGAGTCGCCTCTGACCGTGGCGCAGGCGCCGCGAAAAGTCCCGGGCGTGCGGCCAGCACGGCAGGGCGAGGCCCCGAAAAAGAGGACGCGCGCGGTGGCCCTGGCGCCAGCGCGGCCGCCCGTCGCCCCAGCGCGGGCGAGGGTGGAGCGTCAACCCCCCAGGGGCGGCCGGGGCACGACGCCGCTGATGGCGAGGCGGCCAACGACGGTTGTCGAGGGGGACCGGGACGACGATAGGCGGACCGCCTCGCGATATGCCGTGCAGCTCGGGCCCTTCCCGAATCGGGAGGCGGTGAAGGCGACCCGGATCGCGCTCTTGCGGCGAGGGTTCCGGAGCGATGCGGTGGGAGCATCGGTGCGTCTCGGCGCCTTCCCCAGTCGGCGAGAGGCGGACCGACTCGCCGGCCGACTGCGGGGAAGCGGCTACCGCCCCACCGTCGTGGCCGTGCGCTGAGCGCAGTCACCTTCCACTCGCGCTTGTGGGCAATATGCCCCGGGCGGAAGCGGACCGGCCGGTGCATCGTGCCCCGGGCGGCAGCAGTGCGCAGGCGCAAGACGACCGCTGGGACACCGTCGACAGTCCGGCATGGGGAGTGCTGCACCAGGCCAGCGTGGGCGACGTCGAGAGCATGCTCGCGGGGCGCATCGCCCTGGTGGTCGACGACGATCGCGCCGTGGGACAGCTCCTCCAGCGCGTGCTCGCACGGCGAGGACTCGCTGTCCGGGTCGCGGCAAACGCCTACGCGGCGGTCGGCCTCGCTCGCCGCGAGCCGCCGGCAGTGATCGTGCTCGATATCCACTTGCCCGGCGGGGATGGCTTCGTGGTGCTGGAGTGGCTCCGCAATGTCGCCGCGTTGCGCCACGTGCCCGTGGTCGTCCTCAGCGCGGAGGATCCCGCACGGGTCGGGCCAGCAGCCAAGGCGGCGGGTGCCACCGTGGTGCTCAGCAAGAGCATGCCCGTCGAGGCGATCGCCGGGACGGTCGCGCTTGCCGCGGCCTCGGCGCCGGCGAGCCCGACACTGCACTGAGCGAGGGAGGTGGACCCAGGCCGCCCTCACGCCGAGGGGTCGCCTGCCGGGGCCGCGCTCGCTTCCGGACGACGCTCTGGCGCGCTCGCGGACCGTACGCTCGTGCGTCGGCTCTTGCGCGCGGCGTGGCGGGCGAGCGCGAGAGCGATCAGACGGTCGAGCAAGCGCGACAACGGGAAGCCGCTCGCCTCCCACAGCCGCGGGAACATGCTGGCCGCAGTGAACCCTGGCATCGTGTTGATCTCGTTCACGAGCACGCGCTCGCTCTGACGGTCGAGGAAAAAATCTACCCGGGCGAGCCCAGCACAGTCGATGGCGCGAAAGGCCTGGAGCGCGAGCTCGCGTACGGTGTCGGCGATCGGCGTGGGCAAGGGCGCCGGGACAAGCAGCCCCGCGCCATCCTCCACGTACTTGTCCGCATAGTCGTAGAACTCGTGCGATGGCACGAGCTCGCCGACGACGGATGCCTCGGGGGCCTCGTTGCCGATCACGCCGCACTCCAGCTCCCGGGCGAGGACGGCCTCCTCGACGAGCACCTTCGGGTCCCAGCTCGCTGCTTCGCGCAGAGCTGCGTCCAGTCCTTCCGGCTCGTGGACCTTGGTAATGCCCAGAGACGACCCCAGGTTCGCCGGCTTGACGAAACACGGGAAGCCGATGGCCGCGTTCACGCGCGCCGCGATCGCTTCGGCGGGCTCGTGCCGCGGCCAGGCCACGATCCACCGGCAGAGGGGTAGGCCGGCGTCGCGGAAGGCCGTCTTCATGGCTCCCTTGTCCATCCCGACGGCCGAGGCGAGCACACCGGCGCCGACGTAGGGGATGTCCGCGAGCTCCAGCAGGCCCTGGACGGTCCCGTCCTCGCCGAAGGGACCATGGAGCACGGGGAAGACCACATCGAGCGGCACGCTCGCTGAGCTGCCGTCGAGCGCGATCAGCGCTCTGCGCGAGGGCTCGGCGACGAGCGTGACTTCGCGGCCGCAGGGGACGAGTGGCCGAAGCGTGCGCTGGTGCGCTTCGACGAGCTCGTACAACTCCGAGCCCGCCCACCAGCGTCCGTCCGGCGTGATCCCGATCGGCACGATGTCGTAGCGTGCGGCGTCGAGCGCGCGCATGATCGTGCTCGCGGATCGCAGCGAGATCTCGTGCTCGCCAGAGCGTCCGCCGAACAGCACACCGACCCGGAGCCGGTCGTCGCGCATGGCTCCTCCTGTCACGTGCGGCGATGACGAGCAAGGTCGTGCGGACGTGACGCAAAAAACGCTGGCGTGCCTAGCTTTCTGCTTGACGGCTCGCGTGGCCTTCGCTAAAGACGCGCGCATCACACACGTCGATGCTCGATTGTGCTCGCGCCATCGCAGGCCGTCGCCCGACGCCCCGCTCCGGAGTATCGAGCCTAGGGCATTCCTGCACTGCTCCCTCGGGCTGTGTCGGTGGCGCGCTGGCTTGTGAGATCCGTGTGGATGCCGCGGTGGGGACCCGGGACGTGATGCGGGGTTGGGGCGACGGTCGCAGGACACGAGCGGGGGTGAGCGCCCGGGTCCCCACCGCGACATCCACCGCCGGTCGCCGGCGACGCGTCTAAGCGAGCGGCCGGATGGGATCGCAGCCGCGCGAGGCCAGGGCGCGCGGATCGATGGCCTGGCCGTGGGAAAACTCGACGTGGTTCCCGTCCGGATCCCGGACAATGCAGAAATAGCCGACGATGGGCCCGGCGTCGGTTGGCTCGATCTCGAGGATCCCCTCGGCGCGGGCCCGGGCGGCCGCCGCATCGACGTCGGCACGGGACTCTACGGCGAAGCCGAGATGCTGCAGCGTGGACGGCGCAGCTGTCACGGCTTTCTCGAAGAAGACGAGCACCAGCGTCGGGTCGTCGGGCCGCTCGGCGAGCCAGACGACGCGGACACCGTGGTCGATGCGGTCGTGCACCACATGGAGGCGCACGTGCTCCTGGTAGAAGGCAATGGTGCGACCGAGGTCGCGCGCCGCGAAGGCGACATGGGTGAGCAGGGGTTTCACGGGAGATGGTCGGCCACGCGATCGGCCACGAGCGCGGCCAGCGCCGCCCGGAGGTCCGCGAGCTCGCAGCCTGCTGCGGCCGGATGGCCGCCGCCGCCGAGCGCCTCGGCCACGGCCGAGAGATCGACCTGGCAATCGGGCGACCGCCGCAAGCTCAGCGAGAGCGTCGACGCGTCGTAGAGGGCGAACACGGCGTTGGAAATCTCCCGGCCCCAGGCATCGCCGATCTCGCTCGGATGGCCAGCGCAAACCGCAGCCACGAGGGTCACGGGACCGCATTGCCGCTGCACGCGACTCGCCGTCGCGATGGCGAAGGTCCGCGACAGCTCGGCCGCGACGCGTTCGCGGGCGGCGGCCATGCGCGGGGTGTAGGTGACCGTCGCGTCGAGCTGCAGAAAGTCGGTATACGCGTCGGCCCCGAGCACTCGGACCACGAGCCCCAGCTCCCGCGAGCCAGCGATGCGATGGAGCCAGCGGTCGTTGTCGTCGGCCATGGCCACGACCGGCGCGAACTCCGTGAACGCCGCGGGTGGCGTCCGGCCCTCGGCCGCGAAGCGGCGGGCAAGATAGTCGTAGACGAGCCGCGAAGCGGCGTAATCCTCGCTGAGCACGGTCGCGGCGAAGGGAACATCCACCTTGCCTGCCCGGACCCGCTCGAGCGCGGTGCGGTGATGGTCGATCCACACGATGGCCACCCCCCGCTCGGCGAGGGTCCGCAGATAGGCATCGGTCGCAGGCTCGCGCCAGGAGATGTCGGTGATCCACAGCTCCGCGGCTCGGCCTGGCGTCGGCGTCACACCACGCAACACCGTGTCGATTTCCGGGTTGTTGGCGAAATGCGGCACGATCTCGGCTTCTTCGCGGAAGGCACGGGCGACGGCTGCCGCGGCGGTCACGCCATCGAGGCAGTGGGGCCCATGGCTCACCACGTGGATCTCCCGTTGCATGGAGCGCGCATCATGGCAGATCGGTTCGGAAGGGACCAGCCAGATGGCCGCGATCGCATCCGGACTGGACGACCGGAAGACCCCGGTGCAGAAGCGTGGGGTGCGGTGGGCTGTGCTGCTCGTGGCCATGCTTGCGGCTTGTCCCGCGCCGCGCCAGTACGCCGTCCGCCGCACCGACGTGGAGTGCGCCCGCGCGGCACGCTTGGTGCGACGTACCCTGCTCACCCTCGGCTACACCGTGACGGCCATGAGCGAACCAACCTACGGCAGTCTCGGCCTCGTCGCGGGCAGCAAGACCCTGCCCGATGGCAGCGTGCAGGCGGGCACGGTGCGCATCCGTTGCACGGCCGAGGGCGTCGAAGTCCAGCCCGTCGAGGACGACCTCGTCCCCTCGGACTACCAGTTCAGTCGCGCATTCCGCTACAGCTATATCGCGCTGGCCCAGCGCCCCGACATCGAAACCCCACGCGTCGCCGAGGGGCTGCAGGTGCTCGTGGAAATCCTCGACCGCTTCGCCCAGCAGCTGGATCTCGGGGGGCCGGCGACGGTCGAGAGTGTCGCCCTGGCTCGCATCACGATCCGCAACGGCACCGACCGGACGGTGGCACTCGCTGCGGACGACCTGGTCCTGACGGCGATCGATGGGACGCCGGCTGCGCCGCTCACGAACGCCAGGCTCGGCGAACTCCTCGAGGCTGGCCCCGCTGGCGAGCGGGTGGTCGACGCTCTGCTCCGGCGCATCGAGGTGAGCCCGCACCAGACCGTCGTGCGCTTCGCCGTCTTCCCGCGGGCTGCCTATCGCGAGGCGCGGATCGGCATCCTCGACGTGGAAACCGGCGAGACCGAGGGGTTTTTTGTCCCCGTACAGTAGCGAGGGATCGCCCCGCGTCGGGGCCGGGAGCAACTACCGCTGGCGCCAGTGGGGCGGGTAGCTGCGCGAATAACTCGGGCGCATGCGCATCCGGTCGCGCCACGCTAGCAGCCATGGCTCCGTCTCGGCCGCGACGGTGACCCCGGCGCGCTCGGCGAGCTCGACGAAGGGAAGCCAGGCAAGGTCGGCGCGCGTGAGCGAGCGCCCGTGGATGAAGTCGCCGCCGCGAGCCGTCGCGCGGTGCTCGAGGCGGCCGAGCTCGTGGCGCACGGCGTGGCGGGCTTCGTCGATGCGCGCCGCATCCCGTGCGGCTGGGGCGGTGAAGAAGAGCTGGCGTGCGAGGGGACGGAAGGCCTCCGCGAAGTACTGCGTCGCCTCGATCTCTTCGATGCGGACGAGCGCCCGATCGCCGGCGGAGCGTGGGAGGAGAATCGGGTCGGGGTAGCGCTCGTCCAGGTACTCCACGATGGCAGAGGACTCGTAGAGCACGAGATCGCCGTCGGCGAGGACCGGAACCTTGCCGTGCGGATGACGGGCGAGATGCTCGGACGTCTTGAGATCGCCGCCGGAAAAACTGAGCAGCACCCCGTCGTACGACAGCCCTTTCTCCTCCAGCACGAGCTGGACTCGCCAGGCGAACGGCGATCCAGAGCCGTACCAGAGTGTGAGCATGGCTCGGCCCTACGCCCCAGCGCTCCGCAGGTCAACGCGCGGACGCGCGGTGGGACTCAGCGGCATACTTCGGCCTCGAGCGTTTGCAGCCGTCGTGCCAAAACGTCGCCCCCTGCGGTCGTCGCGCGACCGCGGGACTGGCGAACGACGGTGCACGCCTGCGCTCGGCGACCGCTTGCCGCGAGCAGCTCGACCTGGGCGAGCCGCGCCTCGTACCAGGCCGTGCCACCGGCTGGGCTCGTCTCGACGACGCGCCGCCAGTAGCCAAGCGCGGCGTCCTGGTCGCCCGCCGCGCTGGCCGCGCGCGCAGCACCGCGGAGCGCCTCGGCAGAGTCGGGCTGAAGGGCCAGGACCTCGTCGTACGCGCGACGCGCTGCCTGGACGTCGCCCGTGCGCAAGGCGATGTCGGCCAGGACGAGGCGATCGGCTGGGCGGCCGTCGCGCTCGAGCAGCACCGTGTACGCCCGGCGAGCCAGGGCCAGCGCGCGAGCCCGTTCTTCTCCCATCCCGGTCTCGGCGCGGGCCAGGAGCTGGCGGCCGACGCGGCTGAAGGTCGTGCTCCCGCCCGGTGGGCCGCCGGCGGCGAGCAAGGCCTCGAGATCCTGCTCCGCTGTCTGCAGCTGCCCCAGGCCGACGCGTGCCAGCAGGCGCAGCTCGAGCGCCCGCGGGATGAGATCGGTTGCCGCGGGATAGCGCTGCTCGAAGCCCTCGAGCGCCGCCACCACCTCCTCGTGGGCGGGTGGGTCGAGCCCGGCGGCGACCAGCCCTGCCAGCAGGGCTGCCCGCGCTCCCAGGGTCGCGTCGGCGCCGGAGGCCGGTACAGTACGGGCAAAGGCGCCGAGGTCGCGAGCGAGTACAGCTCGCTCGGCCCGGGAGGTCTTTGCCGACAACTGGGCCACGCGACATTCCAGCGCGCCCATGCGCGCGCGCAGCGCAAAAGCGCCCGGGGGGACCTGCGCGTACTCCGCTCCCGCCAGGTCGCAGGCGCCGCGCGCCCGATAGAGCTCGGCGAGGAGGTAGCGTACCTCGGCTGCAGCGTCGGTCTTAGGCCAGCGATCGAGGTAGGCTCGGGCGGCCGATTCCATCTCCTCGCTCACCGCCGGATCGCGGGCGCGCGCGAGATCCAGCGCCCGGACCCGGTAGTACGCGGCCTCGCGTGCCTGATCCGACTGCGGGAACTCCTGAAGCAGGGCGGCGAAGGCCTCGGCCGCCTCGCGGGCATGCCCGGCGTTGAGGCGGCACCCGGCGTCGAGGAACAGCAGCGCCGGTCGATGGCGCATGCGGCCTTTGTCCTGCACGACGGCACCGGTACGGGCGAGAGGCTCCGCTTCGGCGCAGCGCCCACGGTCGATGGCCAGCTGGCCGAGCAGCCAGAGCCCATAACTCGAGCGCACGCTCGTCGGTGTTCCCTCCCCGAGCCGCTCGCCGACGAGTCTCGCAATCCGGTCTGGCCAGGGACCGCCGCGCGCCGCGAGCCCTCGCGCCAGCTCGGTCGCCGGTTGCTCCGCAGCGGCATCGCCTGCGCCGACACGCTGCAAGAGATCGCCGAGCTTCGCCGCCAGGACCTCGGGATCGTCCTCCGCCGGGGGCGGTGGCGGCGGTCGGGTGCCGCCGGCCTGTCGCCGGCGCGCCTCCTCGATTGCTGCCTTGGCGCGGGAGGAGGTCGATGGCAGCGCGGCCGCCTGCTCGAGATCGGCCAGCGCATCGCGGTATCGCCCGAGATCGAGGTAGGCGAGCCCGCGGCCGTAGAGGCTTTCGGCGTAGATTTCGGGGACATCGGGAGCGCCGGTGAACTGCGAGAAGCCGTCGATGGCCTCCTCGAGGAGCTGCTTCCTGCGCGGACCCTCGCCGCTCAGCTGGGCGAGCTGATAGCGTACCCAGGCGAGGTGGTAGGCGAGCACGAGCGACGCGATCTCCGTCTCCCGCCAGCGCGGTGTGGCATACAGCGCTTCGAGGTCGTCGTCATTGTCGGTGACCGCCTCGCGCATGCGATCCAGCTCGGCGGCCCGCCGCGCGTAGGCCGCCGCGAGGTCGCGCTCGAGCTCGGAGGCCAGCCCGGCGGCGCGGTCACGCGACCCCCGCTCGAGCATCTCGTAGAAGGCGCGCGCCCGCCGCTCGAGCGCCTCGACGTCCTCGGCGGCCCCGACGGGGACAGCGAGGCATGCCCACAGCGCGAACACCAGCGCCAGGGTTCGCGAGGTCGTCCGTGGGGTCACTCCGACGCGAGCGCGAAGCCCGTCGCGCCCGCCTCCTTCGCCAAGCCGAGCACGCGGACTACCTCGCCCAGCACGACTTGCCGGTCCCCGGCGAGGATCACGACTTTTTCCTGGGCGCGCGCCAGGCTGTCGCGCAGCACGCTCACCAGCGTGGCGTCGTCCGGGGCCACCGGACGGTCGTTGACGAAGATCTCCCGCGACGGCGTCATGGTGACCATCACGCCCTGCGTCTCCTCTTCCTCCTGCGCCGATTCGGGGAGCTGCACGTCCGCTGGCTTCATCATGGCCGAGGTCGTGATCATGAAGATGATGAGGAGCACGAGGAACACGTCCGTGAGCGGCGTGACGTTGATCTCGGACATGATTCGCCGCCGGCCACGCCCGCCGCCGATACTACCCAAGGCCATGCGCCCTCCGCCCGGCGGCGACGGCCTGGAGCACGCGTCCGGAGCCGACCCGGAGCGCAGTGTCGATCTGCTCCACGCGATTCTGGAAGTAGTTGTAGAACACGACCGCCACGATGCCGACGGCGAGGCCCAGCGCCGTGGCGATCAGTGCCTCCGAGATCCCCGCGGCGACGACGGCGAAGCCGCCCGTGCCTGCGATCGCGATGGCATGGAAGGCCCGGATGATCCCCAGCACGGTGCCAAAAAGCCCGATGAACGGTGCCGACGAGCCGATGGTCCCGAGAACCCACAGGTTGGCGCCCGCGCCCTGCACCTCCTCGAAGGTGCGATCCTGCGCCACCCGTTCGAGCTCGCTCAGCGGCACGGCAGGTGCGGCATCGAGCAGATCGCCGAAGACCCGCCGGGCGCAACAGGCGCGATGCGCGCGGAGCGACTCCAGTGCAGCTGCCCACTCGCCTCGGCTGAGCACGGGGACGACGGCAGCGGTCAGTCGGGCGGTCGAGCGCAGCGTGCCGCGCAGCGCCCACAGGCGTTCGAGGACCACGGCGAAGAGGAGGATCGAGCAGAAGATGAGGGGGTAGGTGGACAGCGCCCCTTGCTGGATCAGCGCCAGCAGATCGAAGCCGTCGGTCGGGCCGGTGGTCGCGCTCGCCCCCAGCGCCAGCGTGGTCGGTGTCGTCTCCATGCCATCTCCTATGATCGCCCGCGACCCACGCGGGTCACGTCTTTCTCCCATTGCGGTCCGAACGCGAGCACGAGCACGTGCCGCATCAGCGTCTGATCCTGGCCGAGCTCGATCGAGTCGCCGCCACCGGCCCGCGAGATCGCGCGAAAGCTCTCGCGGACCTCGGTGTAGAACTCGGGCAGGGGACCGATCTGCTGGAGCTCCTCGCCGTAGAGCCAGCGGTGCAGCTTGCGCGCGTGCTCCTCGTGCAGCTTCTGGCTGACGTCGACCGTGCTCACGACACCACCCCGTGCGTGCCAGTCAGCGACGAGCTTGCGCAGCTTCGGGACATCGGCGTCGTGCGGCGGGGAGCTGCCAATGACGATGATCACCTTTTTCGCCTCGGCTCGCCATTTGAGTCGGGTCATCGCCGTCTCCACGCCATCGAGGACGGCCTCTTTCCAGTCGCCGCCCCCCTCGGCGACGATGCCGCCGAGGAACGTTTGGATCTTGCGCGTGTTGAAGGTGAGGTCGCTCCACTTGACCACGAAGTCCTCGCTCTGCCGCGGGGCGGTGGCGACCGAGCCGTCGTCACGGTCGCGGTAGACGACGGCACCGATACGTGCGGTCGGGACGAGCCGTTGCATTGTCCCGGCAAAGTCACCGAGTCGCGCCTTCAGATCGTCGATGATCATCTGCATGCTGCCCGAAGCATCGACGACCAACGCCACGTCCAGGCCCGTCTTGCGCAGCGTTCCCACGTACTGGCCGAACGAGCGGCTGAGGCTCCCGAGGGAGATGCCGAGTCCGCCGCCTCCCCCGCCGAAGCCGAGCCCGCCGCTCCCCGAGCCTGCTGCTGCGAAGCGCGAGCTGAGATCCGTGCTCGCCCCGATCGGTTTGGCCGGCCGGGCGAACTGTACGACGGGTCCAGTCCGTGCCTGCGCGCTGAGCGGACGGGGTTTGGCGGGCTGGGGAACGACCACGGCGCGTGGCGCGTGGTTCGTGAGGAGCGCTTTCGCCTCCTCGTCGGGCGGCGTCTCGCGCGGTCGCTGCACGAGCTCGGGGATGTCCTCGATGGAGAAGATCTGGCGGCGGCGCTGTTCCCCGAGGCCCACACCGCCGCCCGAGCCGATCCCGAACCCCGGCCCGACGCCGAGCCCGAAGCCGCCGCCCGGGCCCGCGACCTCGAACAAGAGGGCCAGGGCGAGCACGGCATGGGCCGCGAGGGACATGCCGAGAGCAGCAGCGAGCCTGACCGGCCGTGGCCGGGTGGTCGCCTCACGCAGGACGCCGGAAATCATTGAATCGCCGAAGGCAACCGGGGACCGTAGGGAGCCCCCTTCTGCCTGTCAACTCGAGAACAGAGCTGCAGAGGCGCAGGGCGTCAGGGCTGCCGTGGTCGAAAGCGGGGAACGACCACCTCGGCTGCCACCGGATCCCACCACACCTCGACGGGCATGCCGATCGTCACCTTCTGCGGCGGGATGTCCGTCAGCTGTGCCGCGAGCCGGACGCCTTCCTCGAGCTCGACCAAGGCGACCGTGTACGGCACCTCGGCGGCGAAGGCCGGGTGATTCGCCCGGTGCATGACGACGAAGGAAAAGACTTTCCCTCGTCCCGAGACCGGCTGCCAGACGGCCTCGCGGCCGAGACACTGGCGGCAGAGCTCGCGCGCGGGAAAGCGCAGGCTGCCGCAGGCGGTGCAGCGCTGAACGACGAGCTCGTGGCGTCGCGCCGCCGCCCAGAACGGGGCCATGTCGGGGGTCACCACGGGCGAAGGCTTCGGCGGAGCGGCGGTCGAGGTGTCGCTCATGCGGGATGCCTCGAGAGCACCAGGGTCGCGTGGGTCGAGAGCACGCCGCCATTGCCCGAGACGAGCGCCACATCGTGTCTCGCGACCTGCCGTGCGCCGCCATCCCCGCGCAGCTGGATCACGGCTTCGCTGAGCGGCGTCATGCCCCACATGTAGAAGCTCGAGAGCTGGCCTCCTCCCGTGTTCAGCGCGAGGCGCCCGCCTGGCCCCGTGTGGTGCTCGGCAGCGAAGGGGCCCCCCTCGCCTTTACGGCAGAAACCGTAGTCTTCGAGGGTGACGAGGACGGTGAAGGTGTAACAGTCGTACAGTTCGAGCACGTCGAGGTCGCGCAGGTCGATGCCCGCCATGGCGAAGGCGGTGCGGCCGGCCAGCGCAGCGCCGGAGCTCAGGGTGTCGATCGGGTCGCCGCCCGGATGTCCCTGGCCTATCCCGAGGACGTAGACGGGAGGCCTCCGCGATCCCCGTGCCCGATCCGCCGAGGTGACGATGACGGCGAGACCGCCGTTGGAGACGAGGCAGCAGTCGAGCACGTGGAAGGGCTCGACGACCCAGCGGGAGTCGAGATACTCGCGCAGCGTGAGCGGGGTGTTGCGCATCTGGGCGAGGGGGTTCAGGTTCGCCCATCGCCGCTGGGCGACCGCGATGGCCCCCAGCTGCTCCCCGGTCGTGCCGTAACGGTGCATGTGACGCCGGGCAATGAGCGCGTACATGGCGTTCACGCCGAAGAATCCCTGGGTCGCATCGAAACCGCGGGCGAAGGCGTAGGCGGCGCCGCTCGACGACCGCGCGCCGCCAGGCTCGGGCGGCTTGAGCGGCGCGTCCGAAAAGACGCAGGCCACCGTGGTGCAGAGGCCGGCGGCGATGGCCTGGACCGCGTGCATGACCATGGCTCCGGCCGTCGCGCCGCCCAGGTTCATCGCGGCGCTCAGCCGGAGGTCCCGCAGGCCCATCGCCTGCTGCACGGCGAAGGATGCCATCGTCTGATCGCTCCAGGCGAGGCCCGGGTTGACGAGGAGCCCGTCGAGATCCTCCCGGCGCAGCCCGGCGTCCGCCAGCGCCAGCCGAACCGCATCCACGGCAAACCCCAGCGGACTCGAGCCGTAGACCTTGCCCTGCGGGGTGATGCCGAGCCCCACGATGGCGGCCGCCCCGCGCAGGGGATGGACGGCCATCAGCGCGCGACGATGCGGAAGCGCCGCCGCAGCTCGGCGGCACGATCCTGCAGCGACTCGAGGTGACTGGTGGCGCGGAGCGCCTCGAAGAGCTCCACCTCGCCCACCTCGCGCGCGGAGCTCTCGTGCCGGAGCGCGTCGAGAATCTCGTGGATGACCCGCGGGATCTCGCGTTGCGGAATCACGAGATCGCCGCGCCCGAGGGTGCCGGTCCAGTTCGAGGCGTAGGGCCTGAGCACATTGAGGATGCGCTCGGTGATCGAGCGGTCGCCGCGCATGCGATCCACGCTGGCATTGAACCACACCCGGGAAGCTCGGCAAAGTGCGGTTGACGGACGCCAGGGCGACGTTCTACGGGCCCGGCATGGAGTTCTTCAACTTTCACCTCATGCCGTGGGCGCACCTCCCGGAGACGTACCAGGGCCCGGCGTGGGTGACGTGCCCGAACGCGTTGTTCGACCCGGTGGAAGGGGGCCGGCTCTACAACCGCTACATCGACGAGCTGGTAAGGGCGGAGGCGCTCGGCTTCGATGGCGTGTGCGTGAACGAGCATCACGCGAACGCCTACGGGACGATGCCCTCCCCGAACCTCATCGCGGCCATCCTCGCGCGTCAGACCAGCCGGGTGCGCATCGCGGTCGTCGGAAACGCGCTGCCGCTCTACAACCCGCCAACGCGGGTAGCCGAAGAGTTCGCCATGATCGACTGCATCTCCGGCGGTCGACTCGTCGCTGGAATGGTCGTCGGCGGCGGTCCCGAGTACTATTCGAACGGGATCAATCCCGCCGAAGCCCGCGCCCGCTTCAACGAGGCGCTCGAGCTGATCGTCGAGTGCTGGACGCGCCCGGGCCCCTTCGTCTTCAATGGACGCTACTACAAACTGCGCTATGTGAACCCCTGGCCCGTTCCGGTGCAGAAGCCGCACCCGCCGATCTGGATCCCCGGGGCAGGGTCGCTTGAGACCATGGAGCTGGTCGCGCGACGCCGCTGGGCGTACATGGGCATTCCCTACTTTCACCGGCGGGTGTTTCAGCGGAACTTCGAGTTCTTCCGGGAGGCGTGCGCCCGCGAGGGGTACACCGCGCGTCCCGAGCAGATGGGGTGGCTGGTGCCCGTCTACGTCGCCGACAGCGATGCGCAGGCGCGGCGCGAATACGAGCCGCACCTCTGGCATTTCGTGCGCCGCCTGCTGCCGGGAATCAACATCACGCCGCCAGGCTACACCTCCGCCCGCTCGGCGGTGAAGATCGTGCAGGCCTTCGGTGACTTCCTGCTCCACGTCGAGACATGGCAGCAGATCGAAGAGGGGGCGTACGCGATCGTCGGATCGCCGGCGACCGTCCGCGAGCGCATGGCCGAGATGATCCGCACGATGGGCGTGGGCACGGTTCTCGTCCTTACCCAGCTCGCGACCCTTCCGGCCGAGCTGACGCGCCGCAACCAGGAACTCTTCGCCCGCGAGGTGATGCCTGCGCTGCGTGCCCTCGACGTGTCATCGGCGCAGCCCGCCGAGGCGGCCGTAGGGAGGGGCTGAGCCGTGGCCAAGACGCAGTACGTCGAGGTGGCGGGCAAGCGCACGCGCGTGCTCGTCGGGGGCGAGGGAGCGCCGCTCGTGTATCTGCACGGGGGGGCGCTGGACGTGGAGTGGGGAGAGGCGCACGAGCGCCTAGCCGAGCGGCGTACGGTGTGGGCACCAGCCGCGCCCGGCTTCGCCGACTCGAGCGGCCTCGAGCGGATCGACGGGATCTTCGATCTCGCGCTGCACACGGTGGAGGTCCTCGACGTGCTCGGGCTCGAGCGGGCGCCCCTTGTCGGCGTGTCCTTCGGCGGCTGGGTCGCGGCCGAGGTGGCCGCGCTGTGGCCCGCCCGCGTCGAGCGGCTCGTGCTGTGCGATGCCCTCGGCCTGTGGCTCGACGAGTGTCCGCCCTTCGAGCTCTTCGCGACGCCACCGCCCGAGCTGGCGCCGCGCCTGTTCTTCGACCAGGAGCATCCGATCCCCGCGATGATGCGCGCCTGGACGCCTACGACGCCGGTTCCGGAGTCCCTGCTGCTGCCGCAGCTGGCGGCCATGGAGGCCATGGCGCGGGTGGGCTGGAACCCGTATCTGCACGACCCCAAGCTGCCCGAGCGGCTGCGCCGCGTATCGGCGCCCGCGCTGGTGCTGTGGGGGCGGCACGACGGCATCGTCCCGCCGCCCTACGCCGAACGCTGGGCGACTCTCCTCGGGAACGCCCGCATCGGCTGGCTCGAGGCGTGCGGGCACCTGCCGCCGGTGGAGCGGCCCGCGGCGTTCGCCGAGGCGGTGCACGGCTTCCTCGCTGCGTGAGCGACGAGGACGCGCCGAAGCATCCCGTGGTCGTGCACGCTCCCGCCCAGCCCCTCGATGGCGAAACTGGCGAAGGGATCGTCCAGTGCGTCGAGTATGGCGAGGGGAAGCGGCTGCGGACGGTGGCGCTCGAGGATGTCAGCGAGGTGCTTGCCGGCGAGCGCGAGGGCCGCTTCGTGTGGATCGGGCTCCATGCGCCCGACGAGGCCATGCTGCGTCGGGTGCAGGAGGAGTTCGGTCTGCACGACCTGGCGATCGAGGATGCCTTGCGTGCCCACCAGCGGCCGAAGATCGAAGAGTACGGCGACGGCATCTTCGTGGTGCTGCGCACGGCCTTCGCCAATGACCATGGGCAGCTGCATTTCGGCGAGACCCACATCTTCGTCGGATCCCACTACGTGGTGTCCGTTCGCCACGGCGAGTCGCTCGGCTATGCCGCGGTCCGCCAGCGCTGCGAGAGCACCCCGCATCTCCTCGCCCGCGGGCCGGGCTTCGTGCTCTACGCGCTCATGGATTTCATCGTCGACCAGTACTTTCCGGTCGTCGATGTCTTCGAGGATCGGCTGGCGGCCCTCGAGCGGCTCATCTTCGATGGCGCGCCGCCCCGCATGACAACCCGGCGCATCTACGAGCTCAAAAGCGAGCTCATGGAGTTCAAGCGGACCGTGGCCCCGCTCCTGGAGGTGTGCAATCGGCTGCTACGCTTCGATCTGGCCTTTGTCGGCGACGACACGCGGAACTATCTGCGCGACGTCTACGATCACGTGCTGCGGGTGAACGAGGCCGTCGACACCCTGCGCGAGCTGCTGGCGAGCGCGCTCGAGGCGAACCTGGCGCTGGTCGGTGTCGCGCAGAACGACGTGGCAAAGAAGCTGGCCGGCTGGGCTGCGATTCTCGCCGTCCCGACGATGATCGCCGGGATCTACGGAATGAATTTCGACCACATGCCCGAGCTCCGCTGGCCCTGGGGCTACCCGCTCGTCATGGCGGCGATGGCCGCCATTTGCAGCACGCTCTACTGGCGCTTCCGCAAGGCGGGCTGGCTGTGACCCCGCGGTGGACGAGTCCGCTCACAACAGGGTGCCGGACAGGATGACGCTGGCAATCGAGAAGTAGATGACGAGACCGGTCACATCGACCAGCGTGGCGATGAACGGGGCCGAGGCGCTCGCCGGGTCGAAGCCGAGACGGGAGAACACCAGGGGAAGCATCGAGCCGACGACCGTGCCGAACATTACCACGCCGACGAGGCTCGCCCCCACCGTGAGAGCGACGAGCAAGTAATGGGGGCCGTAGATGCCGAAGGCGTGCTCCCACACCACCACCCGGGTGAAGCCAATCGCGGCGAGGAGAAGGCCGAGGGCGAGGCCCGAGAGGAGCTCGCGGCGGATCACATGGAACCAATCGCGGACGCCGACCTCGCCGAGCGAGAGCGCACGGACCACCAGGGTCGACGCCTGGGAGCCGGAGTTGCCCCCGCTCGAGATGATGAGCGGGACGAAGAGGGCAAGCACGACTGCCCGGGCGATCTCGTCTTCGAAGTACGCCATCGCGCTCGCCGTGAACATCTCGCCGAGGAAGAGGAAGGCGAGCCAGCCCCCACGCTTGCGGAGCATGGTCCGAAAACTGGTCTCGAAGTAGGGGGCGTCCAGCGCCTGCATGCCGCCCAGCTTCTGGATGTCCTCCGTGGCCTCCTCCTGCACGACGTCGACGATGTCATCGACCGTGACAATGCCTTTCATGCGGCCGTGGCGGTCGACGACAGGAATGGCGAGGAAGTCGTGCTCGGCGAAGAGCCGGCTGACCGCCTCCTGATCCATCTCTTCCGGGACGGTGACGACGTCCGTGCGCATGATCTCGCGCACCCGCTTGTCGGGCGGCGCCGTGAGCAGATCGCGGAACGAGACCACGCCCAGGAGCCGCTGGTCGGCATCGAGGACGTAAACGTAGTACACGGTCTCGACCCCCTCGCGGGTCTGCCGCCGCAGGTAGCTGATGGCCTCGTCGACGCTCATGTCGGGGCGCAGCCGACCGTAGCGAGAGGTCATCAGGCCGCCCGCGTCGTCTTCGGCATAGGCGAGGAGCGCGACCACCTCGGTCCGGGTGATGTCGTCGAGGGCGCCGAGCAAGGTCGCGCGATCCTCCTCGGGAGCGGCCTGCACCAGATCGGCGACGTCGTCCGGGGCCAGCATGCGCATGAGCGAGCGACGCACGGCGGGGGGGGCTGCCAGGAGCAACTCCGCCTGCTCGCGGGGGCTCATGTCCGCCAGCAGGTCCGCGGCCTCGGCGCTCGGCAGGAGCGCCAGCCCCTCGACGCGCTCGTCTCGCGAAAGCACCGGCCACGCCTCGCGGAGCTCCGGGGCGGTGAGCCCGCCCTCCGGCGCGTGCGATGCTGCCTCAGCCGACATGACGCAGATCGACCTCCTCCCGCCCTGGGGCGGACGCAGGCCGACCCGAAGGGCGTTCTAACAGTATGGACGGCTCTGGCCGTCGCTACTCATACCTAGCGCCACCGTACCGAGATCCGTCGCTGGCGTCCAGTCGCGTCCTTCGACGTGCCAGCCCTCGGGGGGCAACGTTGATCCCCCGGCGGAGCGGCGGTATGAGTTCCGGGCTGTCATGTCTACGCCCGTCACCGGCGCCGGGGTGCTGCCGCCCCGCGGCGAGTGGAGCATCCCTGTCCATTGTTTCCGCTGCGACGCCTGGTTCGCGGTGCCTTTCGCCCTCTACCGGGCTGGGATGGTATTCCGTTGTCCGCAGTGTCGGGCCTCGCTGGCGCTGACCCTTCCCCTGGTCAGCGCCGTGCGGCATCTGGTCGAGACCGTCGACGCCAAGCTCCGGGGTGCGCGCGAGGGATCGGTCGCGGCGGAGGGGGCGGCGGGCGAAGAGGAGCAGCGCCAGGCTCTGCCAGCGCTCGAGGCGCGGCTGCGCGCGCTGGTCGAGCGCGAGCCCTTGCCAGGCACGCCGCGCCCGCGGCGAAGCGCCTTCGCCTTCTAGCCGCGGGCGATTTCGCAGCGTGGCCCAGCCCCTCGACGAGGCCCTGCTCGCCCGGAAAATCGGCGAGACCCCGTTCGTCGTCGTCGACCTCGAGACGACCGGGGGGCCGGATGGAGCGACGGCGATCCTCGAGATCGGCGCGGTTCGCGTCGAGGCCGGTCGTCTCGCCGGAACGTTCGAGAC
>Ga0209101_1000843_pt1 | contig 24569 bp, 23 predicted proteins | sample ConPoolayeCmetaG_FD_185481 | JGI IMG/M metagenome (GOLD analysis project Ga0209101, IMG submission 185481) | Hot spring microbial mat communities from California, USA to study Microbial Dark Matter (Phase II) - Cone Pool mat layer C metaG... ...
ATTTTGCCCTGGCCCGGGGCATCAGCAACGTGATGACAGCGGCAGAGGCCCGGTTGCAGGTGGGGGAAGGCGTGCTGTTGGTGATTCACAGCCGTCAAACGTGAAACGTAAAACGTGATTCGTGTTGCGTGAGGCTTGGGGTGTGAAACCTGCATTCTGCATTCTGCATCCTGTATCCTGGCATCGGTGGTTGGGGCAATACGGTCCGCCGACGGTCCTGCTGGCCGGGTTATTGGCCCTGTGGGAAATCCTGGTGCGGGTATCAGATGTGCCCAGGTGGCTGCTGCCGGCCCCCACGCAGATCGTGGCGGCCGGGGTGGAGGCCGCACCACTCCTGGGACCGCACATCGCCCAGACCATGAGCGAGACATTGCTGGGGCTGGCCCTGGCGCTGATCACCGGCCTGCTCCTGGCCTTTGCCGTGGACCTCTCGGCAACGCTACGGCGGGCCCTCTATCCCCTGCTGGTGGCCTCGCAAACGATCCCCATCCTGGCCCTGGCCCCCCTGCTCATCATCTGGTTCGGCTATGATATTTTGCCCAAGGTGCTCGTGGTGGCGCTGGTCTGTTTCTTTCCGGTGGCCGTGGGCACCGCCGATGGCCTGCGGAGCGCCGACCCGGAGCTGATCAACCTGCTGCGGGCGATGGGCGCGTCGCGGCGGCAGATATTCACCACGGTGCGGGTGCCGGCCGCTTTGCCCTCGTTCTTTAGCGGCCTCAAGATCGCCGTCACCTATAGCGTCATCGGGGCCATCATCGGCGAATGGGTGGGAGCCAGCGTGGGCCTGGGCATCTTCATGACCCGTTCGTCCAAGAGCTTTCTCACCGACCGGGTCTTCGCCGCCATCGCCATCACGTCGCTGTTGAGTATCGCGCTGTTCGCGGCCGTGAAGGTGCTGGAGCGGGCCACCTTGCCCTGGTATTTCGCCGGGCGAGAAGAGGTCTGGGAAGAACTGGGAGCTGGAAGCTAGAAGCTGTTGGCTGAACTGGTTACTCGTTGCTGGAAGCTGGTGACTGATCTGGTTACTTGTTGCTGGAAGCTGGTGGTTAGTGAACGGCAACGAGCAACCAGTAACGAGCAACGAGCAACGAGCAACCAGTAACGAGCAACGAGCAACCAGCAACGAGCAACGAGCAACAAGCGTTCAGGAGGTATTGAATGAAGCGGATCATGATCGCGATATTGGTCAACTTGTTGGTGATCTGGCTGGCCGGGTGCAATGTGCCGGGAGCCGGACCAGGCCCCTTGACCCCAGTCACGATGATGCTGGACTGGGTGCCCAACACGAACCATACCGGCCTCTACGTGGCCCAGGCCAAAGGGTGGTACAAGGAGCAGGGGCTGGATGTGCGCATCGTGGAGCCATCGCAGGAGAACACGGTGGTCCAGGTGGTGGCAGCCGGCCAGGCCGACTTTGGCATCTCGTACCAGGAGGAGGTCACTCATGCCCGGGCCGAGGATGTGCCGGTGGTCAGCATCGCCGCCATCATCCAGCACAACACCTCCGGCTTTGCCTCGCCGAAGGCCAAAGGACTGGTGCGCCCCAAGGACTTTGAGGGCAAAAAGTACGGCGCGTTCGGCTCGCCCATCGAGAAGGCCATGCTCACCGCCCTGCTGGCCTGCGACGGCGGCGACGCCAGCAAGATCGAGTTCGTTGACGTGGGCTGGGCCGATTACTTTGTCGTCACCCAGCGCGACGTGGACTTGGCCTGGATCTTTTACGGCTGGACGGGGATCGAGGCCGAGGTACGCGGCGAACCGCTGAACATTGTCATGCTGTCCGACTGGGTGAAATGCGTGCCCGACTATTATACGCCGGTCATCATCGCCTCGGAAAAGACCGTGGCCGGGCGCAAGGACCTGGCCCGACGCTTCCTGGCCGCCACCAGCCAGGGTTATCGTTATGCCATCGAGCATCCGGCCGAGGCGGCCGAGGTGCTACTCAAAGCCGCGCCGGAGAGCAACCCGGAGCTGGTGCGCCGGAGCCAGCAGTGGCTCAGCCCACGCTATCAGGCCGACGCGAAACGCTGGGGTGAACAGACGTTGGAGGTCTGGCAGCGTTACGCCGACTGGATGGCTGACCAGGGGTTGATCCCCCGGCGCATTGACCCGGCCAAGGCCTTCACCACCGAGTTCCTGCCGTGACCGAGGTCCACCAGACCCCAGGGGTCTCGGAGACCTCTGGGGTCTACCCTAAAGTCGAGCTGCGGGGCGTGAGCAAGGCCTTCCGGGTGGACGGTCGGTTCGTCCAGGCCCTGGAGGACGTGAGCCTGAAGGCCCAGGCTGGCGAATTCGTCACCCTCATCGGGCCGAGCGGCTGCGGCAAGAGCACGCTGTTCAACATCATCTGTGGGTTGCTGGAGCCGGATCAAGGCGAGATCTGGCTGGATGGGGAACTGGCAACGCGCCGGGCCGGGCGCCTGGGTTACATGCCCCAACGAGATTTGCTCCTGCCCTGGCGGAACGTGCTGGATAATGCTGTGCTGGGGCCAGAGATCGCCGGCCAATCGCGCGCGGCGGCCCGTCAGGAGGCCCGCGAGTTGCTGCCCCTCTTCGGTTTGGCAGGGTTCGAGCGGGCCTATCCGGCCGCCCTCTCCGGCGGGATGCGCCAGCGAGCAGCCCTGCTGCGCACGTTCCTCTGTCACCGCGACGTGATGCTGCTGGACGAGCCGTTCGGGGCGCTGGATGCCCTTACCCGGTCCGAGCTGCAAGAATGGCTCCTGGAAGTATGGGAACGATTCCGGCACACCGTGCTGTTCATCACCCACGATGTGGAGGAGGCCGTCTTCCTCTCCGACCGGGTGGTCGTGCTGACCAGGCGGCCGGGCCGGGTGCGGGCCGTCCTGGATGTGGCCCTGCCCCGGCCTCGCCAGCGCGACCTGGTCACCACGCCGGCCTTTGCCGAACACAAGGCTTATCTGCTGAACCTGCTAAACACGGGGACCTGAGCCAGGTCCGACCCGGTCCTGGTACCCTCCCTCAGGTTCTAAAACCTGGGGGAGGATGACGCTTTTTCGGATAGGCTCAGTCGCCACTGTCCGAACCGTCTGGGTCCAAGTCCTCCCTGGTGCGTTTCCAGAACCGGGGGAAGAGGAGGACCAGCGTCGCCAGGGCCACGATCCCAATAAGTACCAGGCCAGTGGTGCCGGCCACGGCAGCCCCGATGAGCCCGCCGGCGAACGTGGCCGGACCATCGCCGGGCCCCAGCAAGGTAGCCCAGCCCCAGGCGGCCGTCCAGCCGATGGCGGTCACCAACCACCATTCCCCACGCCGCATCTGGGTCGCATCCAGGGCCAACCATTGCGCCAGACCCAGTATGAAGCTGCCCCCGGCTGCGCCCATGACCCAGACCGCGACCAGGTCCGTCACCAGGCCCGGCAGCGTCACGATCACCAGGGCGGCGGCCCAACCCAAACCGGTCGCCAGCAGCCAACCGGGGACGCCTTTAGGCACCGGGCGCAGGAACAGCCACTGTACAAGCCCCATGAGTGCGCCGCCCATGATACTGCCCAGGAGCGCGCTCACCTCGGCTGGCAGGAGCGCGCCAGCCAGTTGGGCCGTGGTCAGAGTCATGATCAGCCCCAGGGCCGCACCCACCGCAGTCACCACGAACCACAGTAGCCAGGCTTGCAGCTCTTTCATCAATGATTTGAACCCATCCATGACGCGCCTCATTCGTATAATATGTGCTCGCGCGGGGTCTGCGACCCCGCGCCCGGCGGTGGGTGAAACACCCACCGCGAGCATGGAACCCATCCATGACGCGCCTCACTTGATCGTAGACCAGCTTCCCCCCGTGTGTTCGCAGGGCCTTGACAAGGCTCGCTGCCGCCGCTATACTGAGCCACGGAGTGAAATCATGCCCTTCATCAACTTCTTTCTCCAACACCAGGACCGCTGGCCGGTCCGTCTGCTGCTCTTTCTCGGCTGCGTGGCAGTGGGCCTGGCCTTTGGCGTGTTCGTGGCCGCGCTGACGCCACTCAAGGCGGCAGCAGTGATCGGCGGGCTGGCGGCCGGACTGGTGCTGCTCACCAACATGTGGTGGGGCCTGACGGCCCTGGTGGGCGTGATCTGCCTGCTGCCCTTTGCCGCCATCCCGGTGCGCATCGGCTTCTACCCCACGTTCCTGGATGCGATCCTGGTGGTGTTGTTCCTGGTATGGGGCTTCCGGCTCATGACCCGGGCCGGGGACCGGCTCATCCGCTCTCCGCTGGACGCGCCGGTGCTGATCTTTATGGGCCTGGCGGTCGTCTCGTTCGTGCTGGGGACCGGCTACGCGGCCCCTGGCGCCACCATCTTGCGCCGCTTCGCCGATGTGTTGCTGGCGATTGCGCTCTACTTCGTGGTGGTGAATACGGTCCGCACGCCGGAGCATCTGCGCCGCCTGACCACCCTGCTCATCCTGGGTGGCTGCGGGGCCGCGATCATCGCCACGGTGCTCTATGCCCTGCCCACCCACCTCACTGTGCAACTCCTGAGCTACCTCCGCGTGCTACACTATTTCCCCGCCGGCTCGGTGGTGCTACGCTACATCGAGGATAATCCCACCTTGCCACTGCGCGCCACCGGCACGGCCAACGATCCCAACGTCCTGGGTGGGCTGCTTCTGATCACGATGGCCCTTGCCACCAGCCAGTTGTTCTCGCCCAAGCCGGTATTGCGCCGGCTCTACGTCGCGCCGATGCTGGCGCTGATGGGGTTGTGCATGTTGCTCACCTTCTCGCGGGGGTCGTGGATCGGACTGGCGGCGGCGGTATTCCTCATCGGCACGGCGATTGACCGGCGAGTGCCAGGCCCGGGCCTGACCGGATGGTTGGTCTTCCTGGGTGGAGCAGTGGTATTACTGCTGTTACCCCAGACCCAGGTGTTCATCAGTCACCTCATCTCTGGCCTGCAGGTGCAGGACAAGGCCGCCGCCATGCGCCTGGGCGAGTACAAGGACGCCCTGCGCCTCATCGCACGCTACCCGTGGTTCGGGGTGGGGTTCGGGGCCGCGCCCACCATTGACCTGTACATCGGTGTGAGCAACGTCTACATGCTCATCGCCGAAGAGATGGGGCTAATCGGCCTGGGAGCGTTCCTGATGGCGATGGCCGTCTTCGGCTGGCGGTCGTTCCAGTCCTGGCATCAGGCCGGCGATCCCCAGGTGCGCAGCATTCTGGTGGGGGCAGCCGGGGGCATCGCTGGTGGCCTGGTGGCCGGTCTGTTCGACCACTATTTCTTCAACATGGACTTTCCCCATATGATCGCCTTGTTCTGGCTGGTGGTGGGGCTGGCGATGGCGGCGACAAGATTGAGTCGGGAAAAGGTTGCTTCGCTTAGTTCGCCGTGACGTTGCTCGCCGTGGGGACTTTTTACCCCTGGAGGTAGTGCCCACCCTCCCGCAGGTTGGGGCGCAATAGGCCAGACCAGACACCGGCAGGTCCGCCCCCATGACCGTCTGCATCGGTTGTCAACCTGCGGGAGGGTTCAGGGTCATGCGGATTATACACTACCGCGCCAGCAATGTCGAGGGCGCAGGAGAGTGAGTGTGAAGGTCTTGCTCATCGGCCGTGGCGGCAGTACCCACGCCCTGGCCTGGAAGTTTCTGCTGGATGATCGGGTAAAACAAGTCTATTGCGCGCCGGGCAACGGCGGCACGGCCCTCCTGGCCCAAAATGTCCCCTACACGCCGGGCCGCCCCAAGGACCTGGCCTCGTGGGCCTGGAACGAGCGCATGGACCTGACCCTGGTGGCCGACGACGCGGCCCTGGCCGATGGCGTGGTCCAGGCATTTCGCTTTCTGGATCTGACCGTCCTGACCCCAGAGGGCGAGGTCCTGGACGCCTGCACCAGCCGTTCTCTGGCGCGCGCTCTGTTCGCCCGGCTGGACATCCCCACCCTGCCCGGCGTCGTCTGCAACGACCTGGCGGCCCTGGACGCCTGTGTGGCGAACAAAGCCTGGCCCCTGCGGCTGCGCCCGGATGGCGTCCACACGAGCAACTGGACGACCGTGGCGCACAATGCTCAGGAAGCCCGCCGGGCCGCCCAGTCTATCCTGGACACGTCGGCTCAAGCCCGCATCCTGGTAGAAGAATACGTCAGCGGGATCGAGGCCAGCGTCAGTGCCTTTGTCGCCGGCCAGGAGGTGGGGCCGGCCGTGCTGTCCTATACTCATCGCCACCGTGACGAGAGGGGCCAGGGATGGGGGACCGATGGTCTGGGGGCGTATTCGCCGCTCCGGGCCGGCCTGGCGAACCCGATCGGCCTGGTCGCGCGCATCCGGGCCGCGGGCCTGGAACCCCTGGCCCAGGCCCTGGATTACCGGGGTATCCTGCACCTGGACGTGCTGTTCACGGTGGATGGCGAATGGCGCGCCCTGGGGTTGCGGGCGACGTTCGGGGACCCGGAGGCGCAGGTGGTATTGCCGCGCCTGGCCGGCGAGCTGCTGGATGCCCTGCATGGTCAGCCGACCTCCTGGAGTGACGAGGCCACGTGCGGCGTGGTCCTGGCGAGCGACAAGTATCCGCGCCTGGTCAGTACGGCCTGGCCCATCATCGGCCTGGAGGCCCTTGACCCCGGCGTGCTGATCTTTCACGACAGCACGGCGTTATCGTCGGGCCGGGGGAACCTGGGTTTCTCGCCCCTGGTCGCCACCGGCGGGCGTGCGCTCACCGTGGTCGGGCGTGGCCGGGACATCATCGAGGCCCGGGGCCGGGCCTACCGCAACATCGAGCGCGTCCGGTTCACGGACAGCCACTATCGCACGGACATCGCGGCCCGGGAGATCGTGTTTGTATGAGCCTGCGAGCGTCTGCCCTGCTCGAAGCCCTGGCTCTGGCCGGCATCATAACCCTGTTCATGGTCCTATGCCTGGCAAACGTGGACCTGCCGGGCCTGTTCTACGACGAGACCATTGATGCCGTCCCCACGGTGCAGATGCTCACCGGTCAGCCGGTGGAATCGCTGCGCGGGTCTGGCCTGCGCCTGGGGCCGGTCTTTATCCCCCTCATGGTCTCGGATTACGTGGGGACGGTGAACACCTTGCTCTTGCTCCCGTTCCTGGCCTGCTTCGGCCCGCAACCCATCGCCTTTCGGCTGATGACCACCCTGGTGGGCCTGGCGGCCCTCCTGCTCTACTACGCCTTCACCCGCGAGTTCCTGGGCCGGCCCGTGGCCCTCATCACCGCCCTGCTGCTGGCCGTCCACCCGTCCTACGTCTTCTGGAGCCGCCAGGGCATCTACCTGAGTTCCACGATGACGGTGGCGGCGGGCGGGAGCCTGTGGGCCTGGCTCCGCTGGCGTCGCTCCCGGCGGCGGCGCTGGCTGCTCCTGGGCGCGTTCTTCCTGGGCCTGGGACTCAGCGCCAAGTTCCTGTTCCTGTGGTTCATCCTGGCCCTGGCCGGCGCCTGCTGGCTGGTGACGGGTATCCCGCGCCTGTGGCGGCGTGACCTTCGGGGCTTTATCCAGGCCCTGTTTTTCGACCTGTCGCCGGGGCAACTGCTCCTGGGCGGCCTGGCCTGGTGCTGCGGCGCGTCGCTCATCCTCATCTACAACCTGCAAACCCAGGGCACGCTCCACGTGCTGTTCGACAACCTGGGCACCACCTCCTACGGCGTGAGCAACCTGAACTTCATCGGCAACTTTGTCACGCAGTTACATCACCTGCGCACGGTGTTGGAGGGCAGCTTTTTCTGGTTCATCGGCGGGCCGTATGCCAATCCCATCTACCCGACGGCGTTCCTCGTGGCCGTGGTGGTGCTGTTTGTGCTGACGTTAGGTCCGGCGCAGGGTCATTGGCGGCGATTTCTATTCATCTTCACTATCTTCGTCGTGATGCTGGTGGAGAGCTGCTTCACCATCTCCGGCCTCTGGGAGACGCACCTGCTCATCTTTTTGCCCCTGCCGCAGATGATGATCGCCTGGAGTCTGGTGCTGCTCGTGCGGGAGGTGAGTGTCTGGAGTGGAACCTTGAGGCGGAAAGTTCTGGCTAAAGCTTCCACTCCTGACAGAATGGTTCGCCCGGTGGTGGTGGCCGGCGCGGCGCTGGTCGTGGTTGCGCTGGTGGGCAGCGACCTGTGGGTGGACGCCCTGTACCACCGGGACCTGCCGCTCACCGGCGGTTACAGCCGCTTCTCCGACGCCATCCACGACCTGGCCGCCTACCTGGACGCGCGGGGCGATCCGCACCCGGTGGCGATGGACTGGGGCCTCTCTACCACCATCTACGTGCTCACCTGGGGGCGCGTCCAGCCGGTGGAGATCTTTGAGCATCAGCGGGACCCCAGCCCGGCCTTCTACGAAAAGCTCCGGGGCTACATGCAGAACCCGGCCACCCTCTACCTGTTCAACTCCGGCGACGTGGTGGTCTATGATCGCTTCCCCCAGTGGGAGGCGCTGGTCAAAGAGCAGGGCAAGACCATCATCCTGGAAAAGACCTTCAAGCAGCGGGACGGGGATCCGATCTTCAACATCTTGCGGGCGGAGTGAGGGGCAGCTTCGATGGATACTCTGGCCCAAATCCAGGCGCGACAGGCGCAGCGACGACAGGACCTGGAACGCGCGCTCCCGGCCATTGTCGAGCAGTTGAAGGAACTAGGTGCGTTGCAGGTGATCCTGGTTGGGTCACTGGCCCGGGGCCGCGTGACCCGCCGGAGCGATCTGGACCTCATCGCCATCATGCCGCCATCCCGCAGCAGCCGGGAGTGGCAGCAAGAGATTTACAGCCGGGTCGAGCGCCACATCGCCAGCGACATCCTGGCCTACACCGAGGAAGACCTGGCGACCACGCTCCCGGTGAGCCGTTTCCTGCGCCACGCCCTGCAGGAAGGAAAGGTGATCTATGAAAAGAGAACCCCATGAGGAAGCTCGTCGCTGGCTGACTCACGCCCAAGACGAGTTCCAGGACGCAGAAGAGTTGCGCCAACGGGGGCGGTTCTACCTGGCCCTGTTCCACTTCCAACAGGCCGCTGAGAAGGCCCTCAAAGCCTTCCTGTACAGCGTCGTTGGCTCTGAGGAAATCTTTTTCACCCACTCGGTCTACGAGTTGATCCAGCGGGCGAAGGAGGCCGACCCGGACCTGGCGCGGGTGGAGCCAGCGGCGCGACTCGATCAGTATTACATCCCCACTCGCTACCCCAACGGACTGCCCGGCGGCGTGCCCTCGCGCTTCTATACCGATCCCCAGGAGGCCCGGACCGCAATGGAGTTGGCGCGCCAGGTTCTGGAACACGTGGCGGCCAGGCTGGAGCCAGAAAATGCCGGCTAGGGTGTATGCCATCGCCAACCAGAAAGGCGGCGTGGGCAAGACCACTACCGCCATCAACCTGGGCGCGTACCTGGCCGCCCGGGGCCGGCGCATCCTCATCGTGGACGCCGACCCCCAGGCCAACGCCACCAGCAGCCTGGGTCTGGACAAGAACGCGCTGACCCGCTCGGTCTACGACGTCATCATCAACGAGACGCCGATCCAGCAGGTCATCGCGCTGACAAGCCGGGTGGGGCTGGACCTGGCGCCCTCGGCGCCGGCCCTGGCCGGGGCCGAGGTGGAACTGGTCGCCCTGCCCGACCGGGAGCGCCGCCTCCAACGCGCTCTGGTGCCCGTCCTCGACCACTACGAGTTCCTCTTGATAGACTGCCCGCCCAGCCTGGGCCTGCTCACCGTCAACGCCCTCACCGCCGCCCACGGCGTCCTCATCCCGGTGCAGTGCGAGTACCTGGCCCTGGAGGGCCTGTCGCAACTGCTCCAGACCATCGGCCTGGTCCGGGATGGCCTGAACCCGGGCCTGCACCTGGCCGGCGTCCTCCTCACCATGCACGACGCCCGCACCAACCTCTCCCAGCAGGTCATTGACGAGGTGCGCGGCTTCTTTGGAGATAAGGTTTACCAGACGGTCATCCCGCGCAACGTGCGCCTGTCGGAGGCACCCTCCTACGGCCAGCCTATCCTGGACTACGCCCCCGCCTCCCAGGGTGCGCTGGCCTACGCCGCCCTGGCCGATGAGGTGCTGGCGCGAACCGGGTAGTCTCCGAGGTTTTTATCACGAATGACACCAATTGAACGAATCTCACGAATGCTTGCGCCCAAACCTGCGGGAGGGTAGATAGTTGAGGCCTGGTCATAATTCATCATGTAGCCTTCAGAAAGGCCTTCAATCCTTTTCGCAAACTCAGCCCGTGCTCGAAGCGATACCACAAGGCCAGTTGATACACCAAGATAGCACCCAGGATGAGCCGCTGAGTATTGACTGCACCCTTGGTGGGAACCTGACCATGGCCGTCGAAGATACTCTTGAACTGCTCGTTGAAGTTTTCAATGGCGGGTAGCTCCTTGATCAGGGCGGGGGCGACCTCATTGTCCGCCGTATTGGCTGGGGTGAGCGAGGCGGCCAGGGGGATCCAGACGCTGGCCACGGTGACGACCAGGTGCAGCTTCCAGCCGTAGACCCAGCCATGCCAACCCGATTTGGTCCAATGGGCCTCCGTGTCAATCGAGGTATGCGGCACGACGCCCTGGTCGCGGTCTTTCTGATGCCAGACCCCCCCGCGTGCCCGCAACGGGGAGCTGTCAATAGCCGCCGCGCGGCCCGCCCCAGCGGCCCACGGCTGGATCAGGGCGACCAGGTAGCAGCCCAAACAGCCGATTTGGGCGGGCAAACTGGCGGGCAAGTCGTGCAGGCGACGCTCCCAGGTGCGGCGGGCAGGGTAGCGTCCATCTTCGGTGAGCAAGGCCCGCAAGGCTTGCATCTCGGCGGTGGGCTGCTCCAGCACCGCCAGCAGTTCATGTACGTTGTGCAAATGCCGTACAATCATGATGACCAATGCTTTCAAGAACAACCGATCCGTGTAGAACCTGGGGCGTCCCCGCCTCCGTTTGGCTGGTAGTGGGGGCACGGGAGCTCGATCCACCAGTTTGACTAACTCCACCAGGAGCGAATCGCTTATCATGGGGTAGTCCCTCGCGCTATTCTGCCCCGGGAGGTAACTATCACCAAATTGCGGATTGGACGGATCGCGGCCCTCGTCGTAGGTCTGCTGGTAGCCCTGCTCTACGCTCCCACGGCCCGCTGGCTGGTACTGGCCTGGCTGCAGGACCCGTACTATTCGCACGGCTGGTTAGTGCCGCCGGTGGCAGCGATCCTGGCCTGGAGGAACCGGGCCGCGTGGCGCAGGGGCGCGCCGGACAATGCCGGCCTGCTCTTGCTGAGCCTGGGCGTGGCCCTGTATGCCCTGGGCTGGTTTCTGAGCGCGCCCTTTGGGGTGGCCTTTTCGCTGTTGCCGGTGCTGGGTGGGCTGGTCTGGACATTCCTGGGCCCTCATGCTGCCCGTGCCCTGGCCTTTCCCATCGTCTTTCTGGGTTTTGCCATCCCGCTGCCCTGGGTGGAGATCTGGACCGTGCCGTTGGAATCGCTCACGGCCGGCTGGGCCGCCGGGCTGGTCCAACTGGCCGGCCTCCCGGTCGCCGTCGTCGGCGGGGAAGTACACCTGGTCTCGTGCGATGTAGTGGTGGGCGCGGCGTGCAGTGGGATGCGCTCCCTGGTTGCCTTGCTGACCCTGGGCACGCTGATAGCCTGCCTGTTCCGGGGCCAATGGTGGCTTCGGCTGGTGATAGTCGCCGCGACCTTGCCCCTGGCCCTCGTCGCCAATGCGTTGCGCGTGGCGCTGATCCTGGCGGCTGCCCACTTTAGCGGCGGTGAGGTCGCCGGCCTGCTGCATGATCTGGTCAGCCCGGTCTTCTTTCTGGCGGCCCTGGGCGCGCTACTGCTGCTGAGTTGGGGCCTGGGCTTGCGCTGGGAGTAGCAACCATGGCCGGCTGGGTGCGTTACCTGGTAGTCATCGGCTTGTTGGTCGTGGCGGGCGGCGTGGCGGTGGTGACCATGACCCGCCCGGCCCCGCTGCCGGTCAGCCCCACGCCAGCGGTCAGTCGCCCCGGTCCTGCACCGACCGTCCCGCCTCTCCGTGACTGGGTGTTTATCCAGGATGTGGACGGCTGGCTGCGCACCCCACACGAGGCGGCTGTCACCACGCTGTATGACCTGCGCGTGGGACCGGGGATCGAGTCATTGCCCCTGACTTTAGGCTCGTGGGTCGGTCGGGAGGGGAACGCCGACCGCGAGTTCGTGATGGGCTACCTGAAGCCGGATTACTGGGTCTATCGGCGCTATGAGCGAAACGGCGAGGTCGTCTGGCTCAGCCTCATCGCCAGCCGTGACGCCCGCAGCTTTCACCCGCCGGAGGTCTGCTACCAGGCCCAGGGCTGGAGCGTGGGGGGACGACGGCTGGAGCCGGTGCCCATCGGTCGGGGGCGCATCCAGGCCCAGCGTGTGGTGGCGGCCAAAGATGGCCTCGTCCACGGCGTACTCTACTGGTACTTGTGGATGAACCCCCAACGCGAGGTGGCAGAGGGTTGCGTGATGGTCAAGCTCACCACCGTCATCGCCGAGGGGGAGGATTGGGACGCGGCCTTTCAAGGCTGTAAGGACCTGGCTGCCATGTTGTTCAACGATGTGCTACCCTGGCACCGGTATTGAAATCGCACCTGCCTTCCCACAGGTTGGGGCGCATGGGCCAGCCCAGACGCCGGCAGGCGTGCCCCAGGCCGGCTGCGATTGCCGGCCGTTTCCTGACCTGCGAGATGGTTCAGGGTATGCTTGACCCCAACCCGATTCACACCAGGCATGGAGACTATCACGACCCGGGATCATCTTTGCCCTTCTTGTCCTTTGTGGTGAGAGAAAAGACCGGCCGGAGAGGCAGATCAATGATTGATATAAACCCACAGGCAGCCGCCGGGATGCTCCAGGACCTCTTGCAACCCTGGCACGACGCGGTCAACGACCCGGCAAAGGCCCAACAGGCCGTGCTCCACCGGCTACTGAGCATTTATGCCCAGACCGACTATGGGGCGCAACACGGGGCGGCGCACATAGATACCATCGCAGACTATCGTTGCGCCTTCCCCATCACCACCTATGACACCGATTACAGGCCCCTTATCCAGCGCGTCATGGCCGGCGAGGTGCGTCTGCTCCTCAACGAAGAGCCTGTCGGCTGGGCCATCACCCGGGGCACCACCAAAGGCGAATCCAAGTTCATCCCCATGACCCCCACCGACCTCAAGATGCGCGTCTGCGCCGGCCGGGCGATGATGCAGTACGTGGCCACCAGCGGCCGATTCGACCTGTTCCAGGGCGTCAACCTGAACCTGAACTTCCCCTCACGGGTGGGGACGGTGCGGGTGGGTGATAGGGAGGTGGAATACGGCTATTCCTCCGGCATCTACACGAAGCACGTCTCAGCCTCCACCCCCATCCGCTCGGTGCCGGCGCAGGATGAGATTGACGCGCTGGGCGGCGGCAAGACCCGGCGCGATTGGGACGCGCGCTTTGAGCTGGCCTACCAGAAGTGCAGGGAGGAGAACGTGACCCTGGTGGGCGGCGTCGCCCCCACGGCCATCCTCTTTGGCCGTTATATGCACCGCGTCCACGGCGTCTACCCCAGGGACCTGTGGCGAACCCAGGTCATGACCCTGGGCAGTGTGCCGGGCATCAACACCCGCTTGCAGACGGCACTTCACGCCCTCTATGGCCCGGTGGCCATCCGCGAGATCTATGGCACCACCGAGGGTATGTTCGGCCAGCAACGGGACGAACAACGGGCCTGGGTCCCCAATTATGACCTGTTCTTCTTCGAGGTCCAGACCCGCCGGGGCGTCCGGATGCTGCACGAGATGCGTCCGGGCGAGTTGGGCAGCCTGATCGTCTCCACGCCTGTCCTGGCGCGCTACCGGATCGGTGACCTGATCCGGGCTTTCCGACCACCCTACTTTCGGTGCATCGGCCGCGACCGCTGGTGGACGCCCCTGCGCTACATCTGGGACGAGTTCATGTGCGGCAACCTGGGCCGGTTGTGATGCGTCAGGCGTCAAACGTCATTTGACGTTTTGACGTTTGACGCTCAGCGTCCCCAGGATGATGATCACGCCGATGCCGATGAGCACCAGGGGCCAGACCAGGTGCCAGCCGATCATGCCGGCCAGCCCGAGGCCCAGGAAGACGAGGGCCAGGATGACCCGGCCGGTCACGTTTCGCCGATAGGCGGGCAGCAGCACGCGCACGTCGGCCTCCAGGAGCAGGATCAGCCCGGCCCCGAAAAAGATCAGCGACCAGGCATCCAGGAAGGCAAAGGGCTGGAAAAAGCCCAGGCGGCGGTTGGATGCAAGGAGCATCATCATGAACAAAAAAGAAGCACCCCTCGACCGGGTGCGCATTATCGGTATCTTTGCCCATGTGGACGCCGGCAAGACCACCACGTCGGAGGCGATCTTGTATTACACCGGGCGCGTCCATCGCGCGGGCGCTGTGGATGATGGCACCACCCAACTCGACTGGATGGAGCAGGAACGCGCACGCGGCATCACCATCACCGCCGCAGCCACGGCCTGCCACTGGCAAGGCCATCGCATCAACCTCATTGACACGCCCGGCCACATTGACTTTACCGCCGAGGTGGTGCGTTCCATCCGGGTCATTGATGGTGCAATCATCGTCCTGTGCGGTGTCGGCGGGGTGGAACCGCAGACAGAGACGGTCTGGGCGCACGCCGACCGCGAGAAACTGCCGCGTCTCCTCTTCGTCAACAAGCTGGACCGGGTGGGCGCTGATTTTCAGCGGGTGCTGGCCGAGATCCGCGAGCGGCTTACGCCCCACGCTGTGCCCCTCCAACTGCCCATCGGCCGCGAAGGAGCGTTCGCCGGCGTGGTGGACCTGCTGAGCCGGCAGGCCCTGGTCTGGGCTGATGGGGCCGATGACCCGAAGGTGGAGCCGGTCCCGTCCGCCATGTGGGACGCGGTGACCACCGCACGCGAGGCCCTGCTGGACGCCATCTGCGAGACGGATGATGCGCTATTTGAACAGCGGCTGGAAGGCCAGGAGCCGGCTGCGGCGACGTTACAGGCCGCCCTGCGCCGGGCCACCATCGCCGGTCGGCTGGTGCCGGTGCTCTGCGGGGCCGCGCGCAAGCGCATCGCCGTGCAACCACTGTTGGATGCCGTAGTCGCCTATCTGCCAGCCCCGGTGGATCTGCCACCGATCATGGGTCTGATCCCCGGTACGGCGGAGGAGATCGGCGAACGACCGGATGACCCAACCGCTCCCTTTTGCGCCCTGGCTTTCAAGATCGTTAGCGACCCGCACGTGGGGCATCTCACCTGGGTGCGCGTGTTCTCCGGTCACCGCAACGTGGGCGAGAGCGTCTACAACCCCCGCGCCGCCGTCCAGGAGCGCGTGGGGCGCATCTATCGGATACACGGGGCCCAGCGGGAGCAGGTGGACCACATGGCCGCCAGCGATGTGGTGGCATTGGTGGGCGTCAAATCCGCCATCACCGGTGATACGCTGTGCGATCAGGATCATCCGATCCTGCTGGAGACCTTCCAGTTCCCGGAGCCGGTTATCGCCGTGGCCCTCACGCCGGCCTCGCGCGACGAGCGCGACCGGCTGAACCAGGCCGTGGCCCGGCTCTGCGCCGAAGACCCCACCCTGGTGAGTCACGCGGACCCGGAGACCGGCGAGTTGACCCTGGCCGGGATGGGTGAATTGCACCTGGAGGTCATCGTCACCCGGCTGCGGGCCGAGTTCGGTGTGGCTGCCCAGGCCAGCCCACCCCAGGTATCTTACCGCGAGACGGTACGCCAGGTCGTTGAGACGGTGGGGCTGTACAAGAAGCAGAGCGGCGGTCGCGGCCACTTTGCCGAGGTGAAACTGCGTGTGGAACCACTGGAACGGGGGGCGGGGCTGGTCTTTGAGAACGAGGCCTCGCCGGCCTACTTCCCGCAGGACTTTGTGCGGCCCACGGAGCTGGGCGTGCGCGAGGCATTGGCGCAGGGGGTTATCGCCGGCTACCCGGCCACCGACCTGCGCGTGACCTTGCTGGACGGCCGCTTCCACGAGGTGGACTCGGCGGCGCAGGACTTTCAGATCGCCGGCTCGATGGCTGTGCGCCAGGCCGTGCGCCAGGCCCGGCCAGCCCTCCTGGAACCCATCATGACCATTGACCTGACCATCGGCGAGGAGCACGTGGGGACGGTGGTGGGCGACATCGGGCGGCGACGGGGCCTGGTGCGCGAGATCCGCGTGCGAGGTGACCGGCGCGTCGTGCGCGGCGAGGTGCCGTTGGCCGAGACCTTTGGCTACGCCACCGACCTGCGGAGCATGACCCAGGGCCGGGGCACGTTCACGATGGAGTTTGTCCGCTACGATGTGGTGCCGGAGGCCCTGGCCGAGGAGATCATCAAACAACGTCGGGCAGAGGGCAAGGTCCCGCAGCGCTGACGGCATCCCTCGTAGGGGCAGGTCTTGCACCGGCCCTGCCGGATGATCAGGGCGACCGCCCGCGCCGGCGGTGGGTTGGTTACCTCGTGCTCACGCTCCGCGTGGGCACGCAGCAGGCGTTCCTGGCCGCGCGACCCGGCGTTTCGCACCCACGCAGAGCGTGGGTGCGAGCAAGAGTGGTTTTCCCACGTCGGCAAAACCCACCGCGAGCCAGGTGGGGGGCTATTTACAGAGGAGACCCGCACGCGCCGGGCGCACCCCGTAGGATGAAAATGCTCCCGCTGGATCGCCAGCCCGTAGGGAGCGGCCCAGCGGCGGATCTGACGATCCGCCGCGAACGGGGGTTATTTTCGAGGGAGGGAGTAAGTCATGAGCGAGATCCGGCCCCTGGTAGCTGACGAGTTCGGCGCGTTTGTGGATATTCTGGTGAATGCCTACCCGTCCTGGATCACCCCCACAGCGGAGGAAAAGGATCGTCTCCGGGGTCGGCTGCTGCGGATGCACGAGGAGGACCCCCAACGGACCGCCTATGGCCTGTTCCGGGAAGGGAAACTGCTGGGGGGAATGTTCCTGTATGACTTTGTCATGAACTTTCGCGGCGTGCGGGTCAACGCCGGCGGGGTCGGCCAGGTGGCCGTGGACCTGGTACACAGGAAGGAACACGTGGCCAAAGAGCTGATAACCTACTTTATCCGGCACTACCGGGCGCGTGGCGCGCCCATCACCATGTTATATCCCTTCCGCCCAGATTTCTACTGGCAAATGGGCTTTGGCTACGGCACCAAGATGAGCCAGTATCGTCTGCGGCCAGCCGCCTTGCCCCGAGGCCCCTCCAAGGCCCACGTCCGCGCCCTGGGCGAGGCCGATGTCCCCGCGCTCCTGGAGTTCTACAACCGGACGATGGCCCGCACTCACGGCCTGATCGAGCGGCGCGAGCAGGACATTAGGATGCAGATGAGCAACGTCCAGCACCGCTTCGTCGGCTACCAACGCGATGCTCAGATCCAGGGCTATCTCCTGTTCACCTTCGAGAAAGGGGAGAGCTTTTTCATCAATGATATTCACGTCCGCGAGTTCTTTTATGAGGACCCGGAGGCCCTGGCAGAGCTTTTAACCTTCCTGCACGACCAGGCCGACCAGGTCCGGCACATCATCTTTGACACGCCGGACGAGTCCTTTCACTTTTTGCCCCTGGACCCTCGTAACGGTTCCTACGATATGCTCCCCTCCATCTATCACGAGAGCAACACCCAGGGCTTGGGATTGATGTATCGGGTGGTGGATGTCCCGGCGCTGTTTCGCCTGTTGCGGGGGCACAATTTCGGGGGGCAGACCTGCCAGCTCAAGCTGATCGTCACGGACAGTTTCTTGCCAGAGAACGCCGGCTCCATGCTCCTGCACTTTGTGGACGGCCGCCTGTACGTGCCAGACTATGGCTCGCACGACGTGGAGCTGCAGATCGGCATCGCTGGGTTCTCCTCGCTGCTGGCCGGGGCGGTGAACCTGCGCAGCCTCTATCGCTACGGCCTGGTGGACGTCTCAGACCCGGCGCGGGTGGATACCCTGGATGCCATCTTTGCCGTGCCGGAAAAGCCCGTCTGCGTGACGGCGTTCTGACGGCCTGGTCCCTTCGGGTTTTGGAAACCCGGTGGGACTGGCGCAGCTACTTGGGTGGGTTCTTGGCCGTCTCGTAGACCCGCTGGAACTCGGCCTCGAACTGAGCGGCGATCTCCGGGCTGTAGATGATGAGCAGGTTCTCATCGTTCGACTGGTCGGCGTTAGTGGTAAAGTTGTAGGAGCCAAAGACAACGATCTCGCCGTCAATGATGAGCACTTTGTGGTGCATAGTGTACGGGTTGCCATCCGTGAGCACGTCCAGTTTGGCCTTGCGCATGGCCTCGTACTCGCTGTACTGCGTGTCACTGCCCCGCGTCTCAAAGACCCCGCGCACCTCTACTCCTTTCTTGGCCTGGGTCCGCATGGCCTGTCCCAGGTCGCTGCTGGTGAAGGAGAAGGCCAGGAAGTGGATGCTCTTCTTGGCGCCCTTGACCAGGTCCACCAGCTTGCCCCCGATCTTGTCCTCCGGCGCGAAATAGTTATCCACCCGCACGCCGTTGATGGTGAGCTGGGGGGTGGTGGTGCCGGACTTGCGGGACGGCCCGAACTGTTTGTCCTCGAACATGGCGTTGAACTTGGTCTGGTAATTCCGGGCCAGGGCCGGCGAATGGATGAGGATGGCGTTGTTGTTGTTGCGATAGGTGCAGTTGACGGTGAGGTTCCAGGAGCCGGTCCAGACCCATTCGCCATCAATGACCAGGAACTTGTTGTGCATGATGGCGCTCCGGTTGTCGTCCACCACCTTGATCTTGGCCTTTTTGAGGATCTGCACCCCGACCTCATCCACGTTGTCCGTGTCCGTGACCAGGCGCACGGTCACGCCACGTCCTTTGGCCCGCACCAGGGCATGGGCCACGTTCTCCAGGTCGAACTCGTAGGCGGCCAGGTCAATGGTCTTGGTCGCCCGGTCAATGACCGGGATCAGCTTCTCGTCAATGCCGCCATAGTGGTATTCGGCCTTGTCCGGGTAACGGGGCGTGGTAAAGTAAAGGCTATACCAGTCGCCGGTGGGCGGGGGTGGTGTGCCCGGCGGCGACGTGGGCGTGGGAAGCGCCGTCAGGATGTATTCGATCTCGCTGAGCACCTCTTCGCAGCCCTGGACGCCGGTGATGCTGACCAGCATAAGGGCCAGGACGAGCAGGAGCAAGGGTTTGCGTAGTTTTTTCATGTTGTTCTCCATGATGCATGATGCATGATGCAGCTATACGCCAAAGAAGCGGCGCAGGCGGGCGAGAAAGCCCCGGACTTCAGGTTGGGGCGGCGCGGCTTTCTCGACAACGGGCGGCGCGGTCACCAGTTCGACCTCCGAGGGGAGGAGGAGCTCGGCGGGCTTTTCCTCGACGACGGGTGGTGGAGCTTCCACGACCGCTCCTGCTTCCTCGGCCTCAATTTCGCTCAGGGTCTGGGCCAACAGGCGGTTCAGTGCGTCGCTGGCGATGATCCCTTCGCGGTCGGCCGTCCTGGCTACGCGCTTCATAACCCGCCGGACCCGGCTCACGGCCTGGTCCAGCACCGTCTCGGCCTCCCCCTGATCCAGGAGATGGGCGGTCAGCCGGGCGTGGCGTTCCACTTCGGCCACGCCCCAGTTGATGAGTACCTGAGCCACCGTGTCTTCCAGGCCACTGGTGAGCGATTCATCCTCCAGGATGCGTTCCACGGCCCGGCGCACGCGATGGTCTATAATATCCTCGGTCATAGGTCCCTCCCGATCTAAAATAGTAGGTAACTGCTCAGGCTACCCGGATTTGGACAGGATTTACCCAGTCCAGCCTGGGCTGGGCAGTATTCACACTATAACTACTGACATCCGTGCATAACTTCTGTCAGGGGGGAGAAAGCCTTTCTGGGGGTTTTTGCGGCGGCGAAGACGCCGCAAAAACCCCCTAACAGGCATTCTTTCCCCTCCCCGCATCGCATAGCAGGTTTGGGCGCAATGGCCAGACCAGACGCCGCAGGCGCGCCCAGGACCGGCTGCATCGGTTGCCAGCCCCTTTCTAACCTGCAGGAGGGTTCAGGGTAGGCGGTTACATCAAAGCTGACAATCGTAACATTGAATTGGACTTTGGACAACCACATCACAAGGAGTAGAGGCTTTAGCCGGTCGTGACCACAAGGTATGGCCCGCCTGAAGGCTCGATTCCAGAATTGTCCAAAGCCCAGTTAATTTGCCCCACAGCCTCAATGTCCATCCGCTTCTACTTCGCTCCCCCGCTCCTCTCTCCCCTGCCCTCGCGCCCGTGGATGCGCCTGCTCATACACCTCCCGCGCCCGGGTCTGGGTGACGTGGGTGTAGATCTGGGTGGTGGACAGGTGCTCGTGGCCCAGTAGCTCCTGCACGGTGCGCAGGTCCGCGCCGCCGTCCAGCAGGTGGGTGGCGAAGGTGTGGCGTAGTACGTGGGGGGTGACTTCTTTGTCCAGACCGGCCATCTTGCTGTATTTGTCCAATATCTTCTGGACGCTGCGGGCGGAGAGCCGGCCCCCGGAGCGGTTCAGGAACAGGGCACTTACGGCTCTATCGCCCTTGAGGAGTTTTAGCCGGCCGTCGTTCAGGTAGGTGGTGAGGGCGCGCACGGCCGGCTCGCCCAACACCACGATGCGCTCCTTGCGACCCTTGCCCAGCACGCGCACCTCGCGTTGGGTCCGGTCCACATGCCCCAGGTTCAGGGCTGCCAGCTCGCTCACCCGCAGGCCGGCCGCATAGAGCAACTCCAGGATCGCCTTATCCCGCTGGCCCTGAGGCGTAGACAGGTCCGGGGCCGCCAGGAGGGCCTGAACCTCTTCCAGGGAGAGGAAAACCGGCAACCGCTTCTCCACCCTGGGTGCAGAGACACCATGCAATGGGTTCTCCAACACCAGCCCCTCACGCTGCATCCACTTGTAGAACGAACGGACCTCCGTGAGCTTGCGGGCGATGCTGGCCCGGACATAGCCGGCCGCAGCCAGATGGGCCAGGTAACGCCGGACCATGTGCCGGTCCACGGCACCCCAGTCGGTCACACCCTCCTGGTCGCGCAAATAGTCCATGAACTGGGCGATCTCCTGGCCGTAGTTGCGCACGGTGTACGGTGAGGCATCGCGCTGGGCCTGCAAATAGACGAGATAGCGATTCAGGGCGGTCTCCATTTTCCCCCTCAGGACTCCCTATCCTTGTAACTGCCCATCCTCCCGCAGGTTTGGGCTGCATCGGTTGCCAGGTTGCCAGTAGGGTCAGGTTGGCAACCTGCCCCCCTAATCACCTGCGGGAGGGTTCAGGGTATAGGTCTCGCGCCGCATCTTCCAATCCCAGGGCAGTCAACCGCTCCCGGGTAGGCCAGCCGGACTCCTGGTCCCAGCCCATCTCACGGTAAAAGGCCCGCACCTGGGCTGGCAGGTCAATGGTGACCCCGGCCGTCGGCCCGGCGTCCAACGGTGGATCGCCGATGGCGCGGGGATGGATGTATACCTCCGTGGGCACGATCCCGGCCCGCACGTTGAACGCCTGCATGAGCGAGACGATGCGCGCCCCGATGTCCAGCAGGTCATCGTCGGTCAACGACCAGCCGGTGGCGGCGTTGATCCAGGCGGCCAGGGGGATGGGGCTGGAATGGGCCCCGAACATGCACAGGCCGGCCGCGCTCAAGGCCCGATAGTATTGGCTGGTCATGGCCTGGGCCCGGCCTGGGGGGGCGTCCTTGCCCAGCCGGTGCGGGTACTTTTGCGGCAACAAATACAGGCCCGGATAGGCATCAGAGGCGATGGTGTGCCGGCCCGGCGTCGGCTCGGCCTGGTAGGCCGTGGCAAAACCGGTATAGGCCCGGGGGTCGTGCATGGGCAGTTCCTGGCCCCCAGCATGGACGGCAAAGGCCGCCGCCCCACGCCCGATGCGCTCCGCCGCGAGTTTCACGCCGTCTGCCAGCACATCGCCCAAACCCTCCCGCCGGGCGATACGTTCCGCCAGGGCGATCATGGCCGCCGCGTTGCCCCAGGTCAGCTCCAAACCGTCTGTATCGGCTGGGGTCAGGAGGCCATGCTCGTAGCATTCCAGCGCCAGAGCCAGGACACCACCCAGGGAGATGGTGTCCAGTCCCGCGCGGTTGCATAGCTCGTTCAGGGTGATGATCGCCGCCAGGTCATTGTTCAGGCACAACGACCCCAGGGCCGACAGGGTCTCGTATTCTGGCTTGGTGCCCTCACCTTGATAGGGGCCTTCGGGCACGTCAATCAGGCCGCCGCAGCCCAGAGGGCAACTGGCGCAGTGGTAGCGTCGGCGTTGCCAGGCGATCACCGCCTCCCCATCCAGCCGGCTGGAATGTGTGCCGTAGGGGAAATCGCGGTAGCCCACGCCGGCCCAGTTGCGCACCGGCGCATCGCCGATCTCCACCGAGAGGGCCAGGGAGCCGCAGGTTCCATAAGCGCGCCACAGTTCACGGGGCATGGCCTGGGGCGTGGGCAGGCTCAGCGACATATGGGCCATGATCCGGCGCATCAGTCGGCCGATCAGCCCCATGTGGGTAGCCATCAACCGCCCCACCGGGTCCGGCCGGCCGGTGAAGACGGCCACCAGGTCCTGGCGCAGTTGTTTGACCCGCGCCGGGTCGTGGAGGGCCACCTTGTCCGGCCCCCAGGCGACCACGGCCTTGAGGCGTTTGCTACCCATGACCGCTCCCAGGCCGGACCGGGCCGCCGCCCGGCCCTCGTCGTTGATGATGGCGGCGATGCGACACAGGCGTTCGCCGGCCGGGCCAATGCACGCCACCCGCGCCTTCTCCTGACCGACCTCCTGGTGGAGGCGCGTCTGCGCTGCCACGGTGTCCAGACCCCACAGGTGACTGGCCGGGCGCAGTTCCGCCTGCCCATCGTGGACCCACAGGTAGACCGGCTCCGGCGCCACGCCGGTCACAAAGACGCCGTCGAACCCGGCGCGGCGCAAAGCCGGCCCAAAGTAGCCGCCGCTGTTGGCGTCACCCCAGCCGCCGGTAAGGGGGCTTTGGCCCACGGCCATCCAGCGGCCGGTGAAGGGCAGGCCGCTGCCGGTGAGCAGGCCCGGCACAAAGCCCAACACGTTCGCCGGGCCGAGCGGGTCCGCCTTGGCCGGGATGCTATCGTAGAGCAGGCGCACGCCCAGCCCGGTCCCGCCGAGGAATTGCCGATAGACCGATTCTGGTACTTCTCGTGTCTCCACACGGCCGACCGACAGGTCTGCCCAGATGATGCGACCAGTGTAACCGTTAGCCATTTTGCTCCTACTCCCACTGCTCATGTCAAGTCCCGCCGGCGCGGGGTGGCACACCCCGCGCGAGCACGGTCGCGCAACATTCACTGCTCGCGGCGGCGACCGCAGGGAGTGCGACCCGCCGCCGGCGCCAAGTGGCACACCCCGCGCGAGCACGGTCGCGCAACATTCACTGCTGGCGGCGGCGACCGCAGGGAGTGCGACCCGCCGCCGGCGCCAAGTGGCACACCCCGCGCGAGCACGGTCGCGCAACATTTTCATCGGCGGGGTTTCACTTACAACCACCGCTCCACCAGCCGGGCCAACGTCCCATCCTGGCGAATGTCCTGCAGGGCCTTATCTACCGCGTCCCGCAGGGCACGCTCCTGGATGCGCAGCACGACCACGTATTCCTCATCGGCCAGGGGTTCCCCCACCAGCCGGAGGTTACCCTGCTGCCGGATGTATGTGCGCAAGGCGATGGGATCGCCGGCGACCGCGTCCACCTGGCCCCGCATCACGGCCTGGATCGCCTCAGACACAGACATGGTGCGCCTGATCTGGATGCCCCGGCTTTCCCATAAGCGGGTCGCGCCGTCGGCGGCTGAACCCAGTTCCACGGCCACACGCCGGCCGACCAGGTCTCCCGGTCCCTGAACACCTGAAGCCCCGGTCGGCACGGCCAAGCGGGGGCCGGCGTTGAAATACGGCTCACTGAACAGGACATCGCGGGTCAGGCCATACTCGTAAGGGAAGGCCGAGATGACCACATCGCACTTGTAGAGCTTGAGGGCATCCAACAAGCCCTCCACGCCCACGTTCACGAACCGGGCTTCGACCCCCAGCCGCCGGGCGATCTCCCGACCCAGGTCCGGGTCAAACCCCACGAATTCCCCCTGCTCGTTGAGGCTGGCGAAAGGAGGGTAGGCGGCGTCCGTAGCTATCACCAGGGCACCTTTGGCCTGGACCAGCTTCAGACTATCGTCGGCCGGGGGGCGGAGCCAGAACAAGATCACCAGGGTCAGGACCACGACGGCCCCGGCCAGGGCGATGAGGTGGAGCAAACGTGGTGGTTCGCGCATGGCACATTTCAGTAGCGCACACCAAAGCTGGTGAATTCGCCGGTGGCCGGTCTCCAATTCGCATCCACCTGGGTCACATAGGCGGCCGGTGGTCCCTGATGCAGCCACTCCAGCAGGCTCTCCAGCCTGAGGCGTGGGCCTTCGGCCACCACTTCCACGGTGCCGTCCCACTGGTTGCGCACATAGCCGGTGAGACCCAGTCCTGTCGCACGCTGGCGGGTGTAGTAACGATAGTTCACCCCTTGCACCCGGCCATGTACAATAGAGATTATAGTGGTTTAACTTGACACGGGCGTAGCCGTCGAGTATTCTTACTACAGGTGACAATCATGCAGTTATGGAGGTGCACCACGATGCTCAGCTACGCTC
>Ga0209101_1000844_pt1 | contig 24559 bp, 21 predicted proteins | sample ConPoolayeCmetaG_FD_185481 | JGI IMG/M metagenome (GOLD analysis project Ga0209101, IMG submission 185481) | Hot spring microbial mat communities from California, USA to study Microbial Dark Matter (Phase II) - Cone Pool mat layer C metaG... ...
TTTGCCGGATACAAGCCCTACGCCCCCCCGGTAGAACCGCTCAAAGACACGGGTGATCTCATGAGGAGGAATGCCGGGGCCGGTATCAGAGACGCTCAGCCCCACCCGCTTAGGATGTTCGCCGCCCTCACTCAGCACACGGACCGTCACCCGCCCGCCGGCAGGGGTGTAGTTGAGCGCATTGGTCAACAGGATGCCGATCAGCTCATCGAGCATCAGCCGATCCACACGGGCATAAGCAGGGGCTTGATCCGCCTCGAAAGACAGGGACAACCCGGCCTGTTCAGCTAACATCTGCCGGTCGGCGACAAATGAAGCGAGCGCCTGATTCAAATCAACCAACACCAAGTCAGGCTGGATAGTCCCCTGATCAAGGCGGGAGACCTTCAGAATGCTCTCAACCAGACTTTCCAGACGCCCCGCTTCATTTTCCAGCGTTTGCAGGTACTCTTCCCTTCTGTCCGGGCGAACAGCCAGCAGATGCAGGTACAGCTTGATATTGGCCACTGGTGTCCGCAGTTCGTGGGAGACATTGGAAACAAACTCATCCTTGACACGGCTAAGGGCTTTCAGATGTTCGTTGGCCTCATTCAACTCGGCAGTGCGCTCGGCAACCTTATCGGCCAGTTCAGCGGCATAGCGCTGAGACTCCTCATACAGACGGGCATTCTCAATAGCAATGGCGGCCAGCCGTGCCAAGCCAACCAGCAGGCGCAGGTCCTCCGGATTGAAGGGCTGTTTTCTGAGACGGGTGATCAGCATCGCCCCGATAGTGCGCTCACGGATAATGAGCGGGGCAACCATGACATGCTCATCTTCATCCACTGGTGTACCGGGGACATGAACCACCCGCGGGTCATGCGAGGCATTGTTGACCAGCAGAGGCTCTCTTTGTGCCACACTGTGTCCGGTGATTCCTTCTCCCACCCGCAGACGGTGGTCCATCATCTGCTCGACGTACTCCCCATAGGCCACCACAGGCCGCAAGGTGATTCCATCCTCCTCAAGACGGAAGATCGTTGCCTCATCTGCCTTCAGAAGCATCAGGGCACGCTGTGCGATCAGCGAGAGCAGAGTCTGGAGGTCAAGCACGCTTAGCAGATCGCCGCTGGTATCCAGAAGGCTTTCCAGCGCAAGCTGGCGCTGATAGAGCACGTCCCTGAGGGAGGCCGCCTCCAGAATGGCGCTGGACATGAAATAGGTCATCAGCAGGACAATGGCCAGGTAGCCGTATTCAATCAGATAGACAAAACGATACAGGCCGCTGCTGACGGCTGTATCATTCAACGCCGCCAGGATGAAAGGAGTCAGCGCTATCAGAAGGTTTAAAGACTCCCGGTCGCGCTTTTTCAGCCAGAAACGCGCCGCCCCCCAGAGGACATAGGCGGCGGCCAGCAGGCCTCCGACACTGTGGATGTTGGTGAGCAGGCCGGGCACAGCCTCATAATAGGTCACATGCAGGCCAAAGGGAAGGGCAACCTCTTTAATAGAAGGCGGTGTCAGCGTCCATGTCAAATCGCCGGGGAAAATAATCTGGGCCAGCCCTGCCAGCACAAAGAAACCGGTGAAGGTATACAGAACAGGCTTCTTAACCCACGAGGTATAGAGGGAGATGAACCATAGAAAGGCAATCGTGATCAGGGCGAGAGCAACTATCTGTCCCCTCTGCCACTGAACGCCTGCTTCAGGCGTGGTGACGTTGTACAAGCCGGCGCAAAAGACGCAGTAGAGGCTGACCAACAGGCTCACGACGCCCAACAACAGTCCCCCGCTTCGCCTGATCCGGAAGGTATAGGTCAGAAGCTGGTAAAACCCAACGTAGAAGGTGATACCAGCTATGACAATAGGAGGAATGGACTGGGCGCTCACCTGAGACCTCGACAGGCCGGCATAGATGCTACTTTCTCAGTATAGACTACCTTTGCGAGGGGAACAAAAAGACCCCTCGGCTGTCAGCCCAAGGGGCATCACGGGATACGGCTCGCCCCGCCTGACACAAAGCAACAGACAGAGCACCCCTTCCGTTAGCGGGCCGTCTTGTAAGGAGGATAGACCGCTGGCTACGAAAGTGAAACGCGGAGCGCTTCCAACTGGCGGCGGAAACTGCCGTCTACTTCCTGTGCACCGGCCCGGACGATCACACCGCCAAGGATAGCGGGATTAGTCTCAAACTGCACCTGCTCTGCACCCAGCTCCTTCTTGAAGCGCTTCTGCTCCTCAGCCGTGAGCGGAACAGCCGTGACAACAACCAGCCCGTCACCTAGATTCTTCGCTTCCGGCGGCAGGCGGGTAAAGAAATCCTGCACCAGCTCATGCTGGCGCTTATCGTCCAGATTAGCACCGATCAGATGGCTGGCCGCGGCAATACTGAGCGAGACAATCTGATCGCGCATCCCCGCCAACAGGGCCTCCCGTTCAGCGGCGGCCTCCTCTTTAGCCTGCTCAATGATACGGTTAGCCTCTTCATTGGCTGTGGCTTTGATCTGGCTGGCGGCTTCCTCAGCGCGCTGGCGTGCCTCAGCAACAATGCGTTGTGCCTCAACGCGGGCCTGATCCAGCAGAGCCTGCTTGTCAGCCTCAGCGCTGGCAAGAGCCTCCTCCGCCCGGCGGGCGTTATTGATCCCCTCGGCAATGCGTTCGCGGCGCTGTCTGAGCATCTTGGTAATAGGCCTGTAAGCCACCACGCTCAACAGCACGACCATCAGCAACAGATTAACAACGTTGGCGATCAGAAGGCCAGCGTTGATCCCCAGCTTACCTAGTGCGTCCAATGGTCACTACTCCTTGCCGCCCGATTACCCAACACCCACAAAGACAAGCACCAGCGCTACTACCAGCGCATAGATCGCCACTGCTTCGTTCAGGGCAATCGCCAGAATCATGTTGGTCTGAACAAGGGGAGCCGCTTCCGGGTTGCGGCCAATAGACTGCATCGCGCCCATGGCCAGCAGGCCGATACCGATGCCGGGTCCCAGCGTCCCAAGCCCAATCGCAATGGCCGCGCCTAGAAGCTGTGCTACCTGTTTCAATGCCTCGCCTGTAATCTCCATTATTCCTCCTCGCCTTTGATGTCAAGAAGTAGGTATTCGATTTTTGAGTGGTTGTGCCGGCACTTCTTAGTGATGCTCCCCTGCATGATCGCCATGACCGGCCATCGCCACAGAAGAAAAGACCAGCGTCAACATGGCAAACACAAACGCCTGCAACGCACCGATCAAGACTTCCAACAGATAGAAGATCAACGGTGCACCCACAGGGATCAGGAACGAAATCACCATCAGCAACACGGCGCCGGCAAAGATATTGCCAAAAAGACGCAAGCTGAGTGAGACAACCTTGATCGACTCGGAGATAGCCTCCAAGACACTGACGGCCAGCTCAATCACGCCGACAAAACCCTTGGACAGGGCAGGCAGGTTGAAGAAGCGGAAGAAATAAGACGGCCCTAACTTCATCACGCCAAACACTTGCACACTGACCATCGCTACCAACGCCAGCCCCAGCGTCATGTTCAGATCGGTGGCGGCAGTGCGCAGGAAAGGCGTCACCACTACACGGATGCCGCTCTCATCAACCGCTTGCTCACCCTCGCCGGCGCCATGAGCAGTATCTCCCTCCGCGCCATGTTCGGGGCAAACCGCTGAAGTCTGGCCGCTGGGGAAGATACGGTTATCTTCCTCAAAACCCAGCCGATAGATGCCGGTATGGCCAATTTCGACCGGGATGTACCCTACCACGCCCTTGCTTGGCTCGGCGCAGTGCATGATCCCGACGCTGTCCACCAGCGGGATAAAGTGCAGCCAATTGGCCGTCAGCACTACCAGAAAGATCGTCACGGCAATAGGGAAGACCTTTGGCCCCCACTCAGCCCCCACAACCTGATTGGCCAAATTGTAGATGAACTCGATCAGGGCTTCGAAGGTGTTATGCCAGCCCTTCGGGACCATCAGGTCATCACCTTCAGCATCCACCGCTTTGGGGTTAGCCTCATACAGCTTCAGACGACGGCGGGCGGCACTGCCCGCGATCAGTGCCAGGATCAGCACCACCAGATCGGCGATCAGAAGTGACAGCAGGGTATTGGTCAGGTAGAACCCGGGAACGCCCAGTATTGGCCGCTCGGTCAACGCCTCAGGCGGAAGCTGAACATGCGGGAACGCCACTGGTATCCCGCTCCCGCTCAGCAAAAGCACCGGCCCGATGCAGGCGGCTACCGCCAAGCCCAGCACTACAAGAAAAATGAGAAGGTTTCGAAGGTTCTTCAATCATCCTCCTCCCTGTCAGTGTTGCGGGGAAGGCGGCCTGCCTTCTCCTCGACGCTGTTGATACTGACGTTGGGCGGCCCGCGCCGACTGGAGGGCTGAGCTGACCATGATCACCAGCCCCAGCACCACAGCAAGCAACAACAACGCCAGCAGAATCCATGGCTGTGTGCCCAGCCAGCGATCCAACGCACGGCCTGCAAAGATGGCCGCCATGATCAGGATCGGGATCGTGCAGCCCAGCCCCCCCAGATTGGCACCCATCACTGCCAGCCCAGCCAGAGGCAGGCGCCGGTTGTCGTCATCCATCTGTTGTTCAGCTTCATCCGGAAAGCCCGATCCAATCGAGCCTTGCGTATAATATCACAAAACCTAATTGTGGTCAAAAATTGTCCGAAAATTCGCTTTTAACTGCGCACGTCAGAGCCGGTCATGGGATCGCCGCCACAAGGCTCTGAGCCGCATCAAGCGCCCAGCTCCACCATGGCGCGGCCAACGTCCCCATGGCCAGAATACCGACACCGGTAATCAGTAACACAAACCCGTAAGCCGGTGAGACAGCCAGAGGACGAGTGTCTTCCGTCGTATCCACAAACATTACCTTGATCACCGTCAGGTAGTAGTAAAGCGCCACAATCGCGTTTAAAACACCCAGCACTGCCAGCCACACATAGCCCGCCTCCACTGCCGCCGCAAATAAGAAGAACTTGCCAAAGAAGCCCGCCAGCGGAGGCACGCCGCCCAGGCTCAGGAGCGATAACACCATCATCAACGCCAGAGGCATAGACCGACGTGACAGGCCGGCAAAGTCCGCGATCTGGTCACTGCCGGTTGTGTTGCTGACAATGATAATCACGGCAAAGGCCATTATGTTGGTCAGCACATACATAAACATATAGAATGCTACTGCCGCCGCGCCAAGGCTGGTCTGGGTAAGAGCTACCACCCCGATCAGCGTATAACCCGCCTGCGCAATAGACGAATACGCCAGCATCCGCTTGATATTTCTTTGCACCAGCGCCAGGATGTTGCCCAGAGTCATGGTCACCGCCGCGATGGCGGCTACCAGCCCCGCCCAGTAGGGAATCACCTCTACCGGCCAAATAGCGCTGAAGACGCGCATCAACAGGGCAAAGCTGGCCGCCTTGCTGGCCGTCGAAACAAAAGCGGTAACAGGTGTCGGGGCGCCCTCATACACGTCGGGCGTCCAGAAGTGGAACGGCACAGCCGCCACTTTAAAGCCAAACCCGGCCAGCACCAGCAACAGGGCGATCACCAGCCCAAACGCTCCTTCCACCCCGCTGTTCAACAGCTCTCCGAGGGGGGCGGACAGGGCATAGATATTGGTTGTGCGGGCAAAGCCGTACAGCAGGCTGAGGCCGTACAGCAACAGACCTGACATGAACGCGCCAAACAGATAATATTTGAGGCCTGCCTCGGCACTGCGGGGTGTGTCACGCAGGAAGCCGGCCAGCACATACAGGCTGATCGAGGCTGTTTCCAGCGCCACGAAGACCATGATCAGGTCGGCGGCGGCGCCCATCAGGCTCATGCCGATTACAGCAACCACCACAATCGCATAAAACTCACCCTGACGCCCCAGCTTAGGAACGTCCAGCGCGATCAGGCAGGTCAATGCACCGCCGATCAACACGATGGTGCGGAAGATAAGCGCCAGCATGTCATAACGTATCATCCCCCCCAGCATCACACCCTCAAAGCCGGGGGTGGAGACGAAAGACAGCCCCACGAACAGGTTGACCAGCAGGATGAGGATCATCCCCACGCCGGCCACCAGCCCGACCGTGCGGCGGCGGGCCGGCTTCAGGAACAAGTCAACGCTCAGGACGATCAGCAAAAGAGCCAGCAGGCCGATCTCCGGCAGGATAGGAATAACCACCTGAAGCGGTGGGACGGTTTCAGTAAACACCTACGCACCTCCAAGCAGGCGGGCGATGGGTTCCATCCCGGCGGCTACCATGGTCTGTATGATGGAAGGGAAGACGCCCACCACAATCAGCCAGAAGACAAGGATCGCCAGTGCGATCTTGTCCAGCACGGTGACATCTCCGACCGAGCCATGCCACTTAGCTTCGTCAAACGGGCCAAAGAAGACACGCTGTACGACGCGCAACACGTAAGCCGCCGTTACCACAATCCCCAGCGCGGCTATGATGGCGATCACCGCATAATAGAAGGCAGGCTGGCCGTTTGGCAGGGTGAGTTCCTGAGCGGCCCGCCACATACCGGTAAAGATGGGGAACTCTGCCACAAAGCCCGACAGCCCCGGCATGCCCATACTGACCAGACCGCCAATGATAAAGGCCAGCGCCACCGTCGGCATTTTCTGCCAGAAGCCTCCCAGCGATGGGATGTCACGGGTGTGGGCGCGGTCATAGACCATGCCGACGCACGAGAAGAAGAGAGCCGTCATCACCCCATGACTGAACATCTGGATACCTGCGCCGGTCATGCCGGTCAGGTTCATGGTAGCCCAGCCCATGCTGACCAGCCCCATATGTGAAACGGATGAAAAGCCAATCACATATTTGAAGTCGCGTTGCACCATGGCGATCAGCGAGCCGTACACCACGTTGACCAGCGTCAGAAAGACCAGCCAAGGCAGATGCGTTCTGGCCCCCTCCGGCAGGAGGAACACCGCCACCCGCAGGGCTGAGTATGCCCCCAGTTTCATCAGCACGCCTGCATGGATCATCGAGACAGCAGTCGGGGCCGCCACGTGGCCGTCCGGACTCCAGTTATGGAAGGGGAAGACACCAGCCAGCACCCCAAACCCAATGAAGATGAAAGGAAACCACACCTTGGCGAAGCTGACCATCTCTCCGCCGAGGATGTCGGGCAGGCGCAGGTAGGGCTGATCAAACACGCCGGCATCGCGGGCACGCATCAGGTCGAGGAGGTCAAAGCTGGCTGTCAGGCCGGCCCCCTTGACCAGAAAGTACATAGCAATCACACCGACCAGCGCTACCACTGACCCAACCAGAATGTACAGCGTGAGCTTCATAGCGGCATATTCACGGGTGACCTTCCAGCCCCATGTGGCGATCAGCAGGTACATCGGGAAGATCGCCAGCTCGTAGAAGAAGAACAACTGGAACAGGTCAAGCGAAACAAACACGCCGTACACGCCCGCTGTCAGGAGCAGGAAGAAGGCGAAGAACTCGCGGGGCCGCTCATCAATGCCCCATGAGATCAGCACACCACAGAAGGAGGCGAGACCAGTCAATAGAACCATCGGTGCGCTGACACCGTCCACGCCAAGATGGTAGCTGATGCCAATCTGCGGGACCCATGCCCACGGGCCATCCTCAAAGAAGAATGGGCCGCTCTGACCAGCGGCATAAGCCTGATTGACAGCGAAGTAAAGGTACAAGCCCAGTGCTAGGCTGATGAAAGTGGCTACAGCCGCGATCACACGGATCGCAGTCCGCAATGAGGCGATGCGGGCCTTGTCACGGACAGAGTCCATCTTGCCTTCGTCAGGCATCAGCAATAGGATCACCGCCGCTACAATGGGGGTAAAGGTGATAATCGTTAGGAAAGGAAAACCCATGTTCTATCCTCTATGCTCTGTTGCGTTTCCGCGAGCGTTTGCATTCCCCTCTTGCTTATGCGCCGGCAGACACACAGGGCACTTATTACAGCCCCCCGCCCTACCCCAAACAAGAGGAAGCGGGGGGAAGACCCATCAGGCGTTCTACGACAACAGGCGTGTCACCGTATCGTTGATCACACCCACAATCCACGAAGGGAACACCCCGATCACCAGCATCAGCACCAACAGCGGGGCCATCGCGATCACTTCGCGGACGCTGATCTCCAGCGGCCTGCCATGTGCCATCTCCACCGCATCTTGATTCAGCGGGCCATGTAACACGTGGCGAATCCCTTTGAGGATATACGCGCCTGTGAACAACAACCCCAACATGCTGACAGCGGTCATCAGCGTAAACCACGGCGAGACAGCCCACACTCCCCGCACCACCATAAACTCACTGACAAAGCCGTTCAGGCCCGGCAGGCCCAACGACGCCATAGACGAGAAGATCATGATTCCGCCATACACCGGCGCGACCAGCCATAGCCCCCCCATCTGGGTCAGGTCGCGGGTGTGGAGGCGGTCGTACATCATGCCGACCAGCGCAAACATGGCCGCCGCGCTGAGGCCGTGATTGAACATTTGCAGGACTGCACCATTGACTGCAATGATAGCATTCAGGCGGTTAGCTACATCAGAACTTCCGGCACCAACCCAGCCCGCCGCCGCAATCGCCAGCACCACAAAGCCCATGTGGTTGACCGATGAATACGCCACCAGCCGCTTAAAGTCGGTCTGGGCAAAGGAGGCAAACGCGCCTAGCACAATCGCCAAAACGGCCAGCACCGCCAGCACCGGCGCAAAAGCATGAGCCTGCTCCGGGAAGAACGGCAGTACCAGCCGCAGGAAGCCATACGCGCCCAGCTTGAGCAGTACCCCGGCAAGGATCATCGAGCCGGCAGTAGGGGCCTCTGTGTGGGCATCAGGCAGCCACGTGTGGAACGGCCACACCGGTACTTTGATGGCAAAGGCAATCGTGAACAGCCAGAAGGCCGCATTCTTGATGACGTTGACAGCTACCCCCATCAGTGTACCGCCCGCCACATTGGAGAAGGGCGGAGTAGCCGTCAGGGCAGGGATGTCAAAGGTCCCCATTGTCCAGCCGATGAGCTGAATGCTGAGCAACAGTCCCAGCGACCCCGCCATGGTGTAGATGAAGAACTTGAAGCTGGCATACTGGCGGTTGGCGCTCCCCCAGATGTTGATCAGGAAGTACATCGGGACAAGGCCAAACTCCCAGAAGACGAAGAACAGCAGGAGATCAAGCGAAACAAACACACCCAGCATCCCCATCTCCAGCAACATGAAGAGCGACATATACAGGTGAACCCGCTCTTCGATGCTCCACGAGATGATGACCGCCAGTGGGGTGAGCAGAGTGGTCAGCAGGACCATTGTCAGGCTGATGCCGTCCACGCCCAGATGGTACGAGCTGTTCAGCAATGGAAACCAAAGCACCTTCTGCTCAAAGCAGGCCCTGACAGTGATGTCAGTGCAGGGGTCGGCCTGAAACCAGACCCACATCAAGATGGACAAAGCCAGCGGGATCAGGCTGGCGATCAATGCTGTCCATCGTGCCAGATTCTTGCTCCCGCGCGGAAGGATCAGGATCAACGCTGATGCGGCCAGCGGGATGAAGGTCACCAGCGTCAGCACATTAGTTCGTAAGAATTGCTCAAGGGTCATTGAGGTTTTCCTCTTGTACCACCGTTGACAGGCAGGGACTTGCCCTCTACCTCAGGAACAGTGCCCAAGCAAACACGCCCGCCAGCATCAACACGCCGAGGGCAACTACCGCCAGATACTGCTGAACACGGCCCGACTGAACATACTTGAACGAGTCACCCAGATTGCCGATCCCTTCCGCCACGCCGTCGCCCGCGCCGTTGACAATGTAGGTGTCAAAGTCCTTGTTGCGGAAGGCCAGCCATTCGAAGGTACGGGCTACAAAGTGCAGGAAGCCGTCTATCACCCCTCTATCAAGCAGGAGATAGACGATCTTCTCGGCAAACCAGCGTGCTGGTCGGACGAAGATCAGGTCATACAGCTCGTCGAAGTAATACTTGTTTTCCAACAGGGTATAGATTGGGCCAAGCAGTCTCGCCAGCGGATCAGACTGCCCCGCCTTGAGCGGCTTGACGATATACACCAGCCATCCAACCAGAAGACCGCTCAGCGCAATGCCGACCGACAGCAAGACCGGCGTCCAGTCAAAAGGCAGTTTCTCCGGCTCGACCAGCAGAGTCGAGCCGACGAAGCGGTGGAAGAAGTTGCCGCCCAGCAGATGCCCCAGTACCGGAAACTCTTCATGAACCCCGACATATCCGGCGAAGATGGCAAACACCGCCAGAACAACCAGCGGCAGGTTCATACGCCAGTCGCGCTGGGTCGCCTCTTCGGCGGCAGGGGTACGCGGCTGGCCGGCAAAGGTCAGGCCGATTTGCCGCATCGTATAGAAAGCCGTCAGGAAGGCCGCCGCCGCCAGCACCCAGAACACAATCGGTTGGTGCGCCCAAGCGTCAGCCAGTATCTCATCTTTTGACCAGAAGCCCGCCGTCACCAGCGGGAAGCCGGACAGCGCCAGCCCGCCGATCAGGAATGTCCATGCGGTGACAGGAATCTTCTTCCACAACCCGCCCATGTTGAACATATCCTGTGCATCGAAATCCACAGGGAAGTGATGCCCGTGATGGTGGGCATGTTCCTCGCCATGCTCAACGGCATGGATCACCGAGCCGCTCCCCATGAACAACAGCGCCTTGAAAATAGCGTGGGTCATCAGGTGGAAGGCCGCCGCCACATACGCCCCAATACCGACTGCCGCCACCATATAGCCTAACTGGCTGATGGTCGAGTAGGCCAGCACCTTCTTAATGTCGCGCTGGGCGGTGGCAATCGTGGCCGCAAACAAGGCGGTAAACGCCCCGATCACCGTCATGGCCTGCATGGGGAGCGTCAGGTGATGTCCATCCCAGCCGACCGTCATGAGCGGGAACATGCGGATAATCAAGTACACACCGGCAGAGACCATCGTGGCGGCATGGATCATCGCGCTGACGGGGGTCGGGCCTTCCATCGCATCCGGCAACCATGTGTGGAGCGGGAACTGAGCGCTCTTACCAATCGTGCCAATGAAGAGCAAGACCCCGATTGCCTCTGCCACGCTCATCGGGTAGAGCGCCGGAATATTGGGGAAGGCCGGTGTGTTCAGGGCATTCAGCACTTCTGGATTATACAGGATGTCCCGGAAGCTCAGCGTGCCGGTGAAGCTGTACAACCACGCGATGCCCAGTAGCATGAACACATCACCCACGCGGGTGGTCATAAAGGCCTTGATGCTCGCCCCGACCGGTGTAATACGCTTGGGCTGGTTCGGATAGATGCGGTTGTGCCAGAAGCCGATCAACAGGTAAGAACACAGCCCCATGATCTCCCAGCCAATGAACAGCATCAGCAGGTTGTCAGCCACGCTGAGCAGAAGCATCGCGCCGGCAAACAGACCAATGAAAGCCATGAAGCGGGCCTTCCAGCGCGTGGCATCGAAGCGGGTGACTTTGCGTCCGGCGCTGTCTATCGCTACTTCACCATGTTCGTCCGACCCGTGCGATTCTGTGCCGTGCGCCTCGCCTTTGACTTCCGTCCAATATGAGCCGGAGGCCATGTATCCGGTGCTGTAGATAAAGATCATGGAGGCTGTCAGCGGCACAAAGAACAGCATCACCGCGCCAAGCGGGTCAACCAGCGTCCCCATCCTGAAGCCGGAAGCCTCACCCAGCGGTAACCACAGGAACGAAGCCTGTATCGGCTCCTCGCCAAGATGAGGCATCAGCAGAGCGGCGATCAAGACCAGAACAGCTATCACCCACGTCAGCAGGATAGCGCCGACCGCCACAAGGTCGCTCGCAAGTTTGTTGCCGCGTGTAAAGAGCAGGATGATAAAAAACGCCGCAATTGGCGGGATCGGGATCAGCCAGACCAGCAGTTGGAGCATCTGGGGACTCATGTTCATAAACAGCATATTGCTTCCCTTCAACCAGAGGGATGGTCGTCTGCTACCATTTCAGCATGTTGACATCTTCGGCGATGACCGTCTGACGATTGCGGTAGATCGAGATGATCAGCGCCAGCCCGACCGCCGCTTCCGCCGCCGCCACCGCAAACACGAACACGGCAAACACCTGCCCGTTGAGCGCCTCCGGAGCCAGATAGCGCCAGAAGGCCACTAGGTTGATGTTAACCGCATTCAGCATCAGCTCGATACTCATGAGAATTGCCACAGCGTTGCGGCGAGCCAGCACGCCGTACAGCCCAAGAACAAATAAACCAGCGGCCACAAGAAGATACCAATGTAGAGGGATCATGCGCCTTCTCCCGTCCTGAAATCACCCGCGCTAGTCACGGGCCACGACAATTGCACCGATCAGCGCCGCCAGCAGTAACACCGAGGCCACCTCAAAAGGCAACATATAGCCCTGATGGCTGGCAAAGGCCGCGCCCATGCGGGCAATCGTGTCTGGCGGCACGTCGGCGACCGGCATCTGCCCGCTGAACTGGCTCAGGATGACAAAGCCCAGTGTCACCAGTGTCAGCGCCGCCGCGATCGCCGCTACCGGCCACTGGCGGTTGATCGTCTCAGTGATGCCCATGATGCGGCGTGTTACCATGATGGTGATCGTGATCAGCACCGAGATCGCGCCCACATAGACAAGCACCTGCACTGCCGCTAGGAAGGGCGCTTCCAGCAAAACGAATAAGCCGGCAATCCCAAACAGCGACAGCACAAGGAACAGGGCCGCATGGACAAGGTTGCGGTTGGCCACCACACCCAGACCACCGCCCAGTGCAAAGATCGCCATGATGGCAAAGGCAATTGTAACGGGTGTTATAGTCATACTTTCTTGCCTTTATTGATCCGGAGCGGACATGCAGGCTGGCCCTCTCACCGCGCGGCCTGCCTCTCAATTGGAGCCGGGCTGGTAAGAGCCGCCAGCCGCTGACGCTCCTTGCGTCCTTGCCGCGCAATCCACACCACAGCCAGCAGTCCAACCAGCAGGTTAACGGACAGCAGGACAGCCGAGCGGGGCAGCATCTCAACCAGACTGCCGGCGGCGTAGTAATTGGGCACTACGTCTTCCAGCAGGATCGAGGCGACCTTATCCACCAGCGTCGAAAGCACCAGCAGGACCAGAGCCAAGGGCGTCAGGAACTTCCAGCAAAATGACATGATCTGGTCAATGCGCAGGCGAGGCAGTGTAGCCCGCCCCCAGACATTCAGCATATACAGCAGGAATGTCTTGATGAAAAAGTACACGATCCCCAGCGTCGGATACTGCTGGGCAAACGGGCCGCGCCAGCCGCCAAAAAAGAGAGTAGCCGTCATGGCCGAGATGGTAAAGGCATGCAGGAACTCGGCCAGATAAAACATGGCAAAGGCCATCCCGCTGTACTCAGTGTGGAAGCCGGCCACGATCTCCGACTCGGCCTCCAGCACATCAAACGGCGAACGTCCCACCTCAGCGACCTGTGCAATGTAGAAGATGAGGGCCGCCAGCGGCATCGAGAACACATACCATACCCCCTGCCCTTCCACAATGCCGTTGACGCGCAACGTCCCTGACAGGATGACCGGCACCAGCAGGGCAAGGATCATCGGCACTTCGTAGCTGACCAGCATAGCTACCGCGCGGAACGCTCCTAGCAGAGCATACTTGTTGTTACTGCTCCAGCCTGCCATCAGGATAGCCATGACGCCCAGCGAGCTGACAGCCACCAAGTACAACACGCCAATATTGACATCCGTGCCGATCAAGGTGCGGGCATAGGGGATGGCCGCCCAGATCAGGAACACGCTGGCAACCGTGATGGCCGGGGCAAGCATGAAGGGGATCAGGTCCGCCCCTTTGGGGATAATGATCTCCTTGAACAGCAACTTGACTACGTCGGCGATATTCTGGAAGATCCCCCACGGCCCTACACGGTTAGGGCCGATGCGATCCTGAACACGGCCAATGAACTTGCGCTCAACCCAGATGATGACCAGCGCCAGCGTGAGCAGGTAAACAACGGTGATGATCGAGCCTAACAACCCCATCACCAGATCGATCACAAGCTGGCTAGCCCCCCACCCTGCCAGCAGTCCGGTCAGCCAGTCGTAGATCGTGGTAAAGACATCTGCCATGTCAACATTTTCTCCTCAAGCAGGCCGGGGCAGGAACACAAAAAAGCCGATAACCAGCCCGGCTACCGGCTTGGCTGTGTGATTACAGCCACTCCAGAGCGCCTTTCCGCCATGCGTAGATCAGGGCTTCGGCAAGCGTCACAATGAAAATGACCCCTGCCACAACGCCAAAAAGCGGCAGACGGTTATAGGCGACCGCCCACGGGTACATAAAGACGACTTCGATGTCGAAAACCAGAAAGACAAGCGCGAAAATGTAATACTGAACTTTAAACTGCACCCAGGTATCCCCGACCGTCTCGATACCGCATTCGTAGGTATCGTTCTTGATTGCATTAGGTTTGTGCGGCCCCAGAATACGACCGAGGATGATCGGCAGGAGGGGTGTGACCAGCGAGATGACAAACAGCAGTGCGATGAAGGTCCATTCACTCACGGGAGAAAAGCTCCTTTGCACGGTGCAGGGCGGGACGACACTATCCCCCCGCACCCATGTCGGGAACACTGTTTGTGAAGCCTGCCGCTAAAGTATAACATCCCGCCAACCGCAAGGCAACAGTATGGCTCGGTTGGGCACATACTACCCATTCGATGGGTTGTATAACCCACTCAATCGAGCAGTTTACCTGCCGCCCACTACCAACGGCTGTTCACCGCTAGTCAGGCGGAACCCTGCCGACCCGTCCAGCGGCAACAGCCACAGCGAAGGGCTGTCCTCTCCGGGCATCCAGCGCTGAACGACAACGCCATCCTCACCGTGCCAGCTAAAAGCCATATCCTGAATACCCGGCTGTGGATCAAGCGGCGTGACACGATAAAGGCCGGACGGCTCAATCTGGAAAAGCACTACTTGCCCCAACTGCTCAACGCTCGTCTGAATAGCAACAATACGCATGTTGTCAGGGGCAAAGCGGGCCAAGCGGAAGGCGGCCTCCGACCCCTCCGGCGATATTCTCCCTATGTTGACCAGCGCTCCGGGCGGCTGGGGAAACGCCCCCATGTAGAGCGGCGCAGGGAATCCCATCACCTCAGCTTGATTATAGAGCAGAGCTTTATCACCGTTAGGCGATACATCCCACAAGCCGTAGCCGTCCGCCAGCGGAGCCGATGCACCAGTGGAGGGGGTGAAAACCAGCCAGCGCCCCATGTCATCGCTTTCAAAGACCACCTGGTACAGGATCAACAGGTCGGTATTCAGGGCCGCGCCGGGGTAGAACGTATACGTCGAGGATGTCAAATCAGTCTGGAGGACAGGCACGGGCGCCGAATCAGGCGGCATAGCTACCCGCCAGATCAGGCTGGTTATGGGCAGGCTCTGTGCGTCGAGGGTGATCTGATGATAGTAGAGCGCATCCCCTTGCACTGACCATTTCAACATCCCCACATTGCCCGATGAGACCTGCGCCACTGTCACAAGCCTCTGCCGGGCAAAATCTAGTACAGCGACCTGTTGCGAGTTGATGGAGAAAGCTACATACTGCCCGCCCGGCGCCATCGTCAGGTCGCGGATGGAGGAGCCATCCGGCAAAGCAGTCAGGGTTCGCTCGCCCGTCCCATCTGCTCCAACAGCCCAGATCTGCCCGCCCCTCACAAACACGATCTCACCCCGCTCAGCTCCGCTGGCCGGCTGACCGGCCAGCGTTGGGGTAGGCTCAGGGGTTGCAGTAGGCGGGATGTAGGCCAGTGCTTCAGGGGGAGGCGGCGGCGCGGGGGGCTGTCCTCCCGTAAACAGTGAACAGCCGGTCAGCCACACCAGCACTAACAGCGTAACCCACGCCACCGGTTTAATCCGCACCATTGATCACGCTCCTCGCAAGCCAGAAAGACCAGAAAGACACGGCATGCCGTGTGCCCACCTCGAATGGTAACATACAACATCTGCCGCGCAAATTGTCTCTCCCCGCTTCATGTGCCAAGCCTGCAAATTGCGCTTATAATCTCAATGGAGCTGACATCCTAACTTCTTTACGAGACACACCCTGCTCCGATCCCGACCCATGCTCTGTGGGTAAGGAGGCGGCCTCTATGAGTCTGATCCCAAGCCGGCCCGACCCCGACACCTGGGACGCCTTTGTCCAAGCACAAGGGGGGCACCTGTTGCAAACGTCACGCTGGGGCAGGCTCAAGCGATCCTTCGGCTGGCAGGATCAGATTGTCGCGCTAAGCGACGGCATCAGGATCACGGCAGGGGCATTGATGCTATTCCGGCCACTGCCGTTTGGCATGGGATCAATTGCTTATGTGCCGCGCGGGCCGGTCGTAGATTGGTCCGATGAGGCACAGGCAGAGGCCCTCATGGAAGCTCTCGATGAAACAGCCAGGGCACGCCGGGCCATCCTGCTCAAACTGGAACCAGACAGCCTTGACACACTCTCCCTGCGCGAGAGGCTGTCACAGCTCGGATTCTGCCCTTCCCCGCAGACCGTACAACCGCCGCGGACCATTGTGGTTGATCTGAGCGGCACAGAAGAAGAACTGCTGGCCCGCATGAATCAAGGGACACGGCGCAAGATTCGGCTGGCCGCGCGGAAGGGAATCACAGTGCGGCGGGGAGACATCAGCGACCTTGTCTCCTTCAACGCGCTGATGCAGGTCACCGGACAGCGCGACGCTTTTGGGGTGCACAGCCCGGATTACTACCGGCAGGCATTTGAGCTGTTTGCGCCGGATCATGCGGCACTGCTGATGGCCTCTTACGAAGGGAAGGATGTGGCCGGCCTGATGGTCTTTGCGTGGGGCCGGACAGCGCTGTATCTGTATGGTGCATCATCCAATGAGGAGCGGGAACGGATGCCCAACCATGCCCTCCAGTGGGAAGCTATCCGCTGGGCACGGGAGCGGACCTGCACCACTTACGATCTATGGGGTATCCCTGATGCCGACGAAGCAGAACTTGAAGCTCAGTTTGGGGGGCGGCACGACGGGTTGTGGGGCGTATACGGCTTCAAGCGCGGCTTCGGCGGGCGGGTCGTGCGGGCAGTCGGGACATGGGACAAGGCCTACCAGCCGCTGGGCTACAGAGCTTATACCCTGTACGCCAGACTACGGCGGGGCAGTGAAGGGTAAGCCGCCGGCTTTACTAAGCGGGAGGCAACAGGTCAAGAGGCATTAACTGGCCGAAGGGACGTTGATCGCGGTGAGCATCCTGTGACCGTGAGCGGGTTTTGCAGGCTTTCCATTCCTAACGGAGATATTTGTGGATCGGGTAAACAGGCCCGCCACTCCATGACCTTCAGGAGATGAACAATGGGATACATGCAGAAAACTTACCCTGTTGAAGTGCTGACCGCCAGCTACCAGATCAGCGGTGAATTTCAGCCGCGCGGCAATATGATCATTTTCCTCAACGACTCCAACGTATCCAGCCTGACCATCACCAATGCCACACTGACGCCGCTTATGCCGGGTGCACGCACTGGCGTGATCCCCTCACCGGCGCTGTACGTCCTCAAGAGCGAAGTACAGGTGCTGATCATTGGCGACTTTCCGCCTGAAGAAGCGCAGTTGATGCCCAAGAAACTGCCGTTGGTCTGCTTTACGGACACCTACGCCATCCGGGCCACCTTCCATGTCGGGGCTGAGACACAGCCTGCCGACGTGTTTTCCGTCCAATCCCTGTTCCTCCCCATCACCGATCTGGACATCTTCACCCTGCGTCCTCTGACACAGGAAATCGGCGGGCAGGCCGATCTGGCCTTCATTTATAGGCCGGCAGTGCGGGTCTTCCAGACTCAGTAAAGGCCAACCGGCGTGCGGCTGTCGCACGCCTTGTCACAAGCTGAATAAGACCTAGGGGAGGCCACCTATGGTGATGGACGTCATTGTCAAAAGCTATCCAGTGGACATCATGACCGCCCACTACCGCGTGTATGGCGAAATCCGCACGCGCGGCGACCCTGTCCTCTTTCTTAATGATCAGAATGTCTCGACACTAACGGTCTACGACGCCACGCTCATGCCATTGCGTCAGGGGATGCGGCTGGGCGCAGTCACCACAGATGAGCTTCATGTTCCCAAACATGAGCCTCAGGTGATCGTACTGGGCAACTTCATCCCGGAGACGAGACCCCTTCCAAAGACCGAACGCCTGATCTGCTTCACGGATACCTATATCCTGCGCGGGACATTCCATATGTCGGTAGAGACCAAGGTTCATGACGTGTTCTATGCACAGCCGGGGCCGTTCTTCGCTGTCACGCGCCTCGACATCCATGCCCTATACCCGTTGGCGGTGGAAGTCAAGGCCAACGCAGAGTTAGCCTATCTGCGCGGGGCGGCAGTGAGGGCATTCTATCACCTGGCAGAGGAAGGCTGACCCTTACTTCAGCACGTCAGCGAAGGCAAAGAGCGCGGCCACCCCGCCGGTATGCCAGAAGAGCACACGCTGGCCGCGCTTAAACTCGCCACGCCGGATGAGGTCGAACAGGCCGGCCAACGCCCGACCCGTGTACACGGGGTCAGCCAGTATCCCTTCATGGCGGGCCAGCAGTCGGATAGCCTCACGTTCCGGCTCTCCAACGACAGCATAGCCGCCGCCCAGATAGTCATCGTTGATGTCGGCCGCATCGTCATTGACCCGCCAGTCAAGGCCGAGCAGTTGCGCCCCCGCATTGACCAGATTAGCCACACGAGGCGCAAGTACAGCCTCGCGTTCATCTACACTGATGCCCAGCAGGCGGGTCTCCCCCAGCAGGCCGGTCAGATAGCCGCCCAGTATCATGCCGGCTTGCGTCCCGCCAGAGGAGGTAGCAAAGACATGAGCATCAAACGGGCCGGCCTCGTTCATCTGCTCGACAGCCTCTTCCACAGCCGCCGCATACCCCATCAGCCCCACTGCGTTTGAGCCGCCGTAAGGCACGACGTAAACCTGCCGGCCTGCCGCCCGCAGATCAGCCTCCACACGGCCAAGCGTCTGACGGTAGGGAGCATGCTCATCTGTCCAGTGAATGGTTGCCCCCAGCAACTCATCAAGCAAGACATTGCCGCTAAGCGGGGCCGGCTCTCCAGCCGGAGAGAACAACACCAGATGACATGCAAGGCCGCAACGGGCGGCGGCGGCGGCAGTCTGACGGGCGTGGTTGGACTGCGTTGAGCCAGCCGTGATGACCGTATCTGCACCCGCCTCCAGCGCCTGCGCGATCAGGAATTCGAGCTTGCGGGCCTTGTTGCCGCCGGTCGCCAGCCCGGTTTGATCGTCCCGCTTGATCCACAGCTCCGGCCCTCCGAGCGCACGGCTGAGGTTGGGCAACGGTTCAATGGGGGTCGGCAAATGAGCCAGACGCACACGGGGGAGATGCCTAATCTGTGATATGCTCACCTCTAGCCTGCCCTTTCAGTCTTTCAGCTCCTTCAGATAGACAGTGAAGTCAATATCGCCGGGCGAGTAGCCGTAGTCAGTCAGCACCACTGCCGCCTCACTCCGATGCTGCATCCCATGATTGATAACCTGAAACAGGATATGCCACAGGATCATTGAAGCGGGAGTGCCCTTCGTTGTCCGGTAATGAACCGGCTTGTTAAGTGCTTCATCGGTCAAGGACGAGAGATAAGTACGCATTGCCTGCTCCTCATCTTCCCAGCGGAGGCGCAGGGCTTCGACCGTGGGGAAGTCCGTCTCGTCCAGCATAGCGGTCGGGAAGACCCCCTCCTGAAGGCGCGAGCGCCACAGCCATTCTGCGCTCATGACGTGTACCAGCGTTCCGCGCAGGCTCTTGTGGCTGACCGGCGCCGGCGCCGCGAACTGTGCTTCGTTCAACTGGCCGGCCACATCCAGAAGATGCCTGTTGGCCCAGTAGTTGTACCCGTAGAGCGTCAGAATGTCGCTGATCTGCATCATTGGCCTCTCTTCCCTCGACTCACTTTACCAGCGTGACCACAATTTGCCGCTCACGCGGCCCGTCGAACTCAAACAGCACAACACGCTGCCATGTCCCCAATATCAACTGGCCGCCCGCAACCGGCACGGTCACCGACGGGCCAAGCAGTGTAGCGAGGATGTGATCAGGAACATGAGCAGGATTATGAGGATGGCGGTACTCAAGGCGGGGGATCAGGGTCGTGAAGGCATCCAGCATGTCCAGATCGGTGCCGGGATCGAGGTCAGCCGTCGAGAGAGCGGCGGTCGTATGCAGGACAAAAGCATGACACAGACCCTCCATCAACCCCTGCTGGCTGATCAGCGTGTTGAGTTTGCCGGTGATGTCAACGACCTGCCGTGCTCTGCTAGTCCGAACGGTGATGCGCTGCATATCCTCTCCTTCCTGAAGGAGTTAAGCCGTCCCCATTGCTTTAAGTTCCCTAAACCCGATCAGCCGCTGTTGATCTTCGTCCCACAATCGGAACTTGAGCGACTTCAAGCTTGATGCCAGTGTGACAGGTTTGACAGTCTGAAAGATAGGATTTTCGTCATAGCACTTCTGCAGAAGGTAATTGGGTATGCGCGGGTTGAGATGATGAATATGATGGAGACCAATATCAGCCGTGAACCAGCGCAGGATGGCGGGCAGTTTGTAATAGGAACTCCCCTTGAGGGCGGCCATTTCAAAGCTCCACTTGTCTTGACGCTCCCAATACACACCCTCGAATTGATGCTGGATATAGAACAGCCATACACCAGCGGCGCCGCCCAGCAGGATGATCGGCCCCTGTATCAGGAGATAGGCCTTGAGGCCAATAGTCAGTGCCGCCGCTGTCACAATCACCAGTAAGGCCAGATTCGTCCACCAGATACTATGACGTTCCCGTCTCCCCATCCCCGGACGGGGCAGGCGCTGGCTGATGACAAAAGAATACAACGGCCCCAACCCAAACATGATCAGCGGGTGACGAAAGAGGCGGTACGCCAGACGCTTCAGAGGAGGGAGGGCCTGATACTCTTTGACCGTCAGTGTCCAGATGTCCCCCACACCGCGCCGGTCAAGGTTAGCCGCTGTAGCATGGTGAATGGCATGGTCATGACGCCACTGATAGTAGGGAGTAAAAGTCAGCACGCCAAGCACAAATCCAACAACAGCGTTGGCCCTTGCCGACCGAAAGAAAGACCCATGACAGCAATCATGGAAAAGAACAAAGATGCGCACCAGCAAACCGCTGGCTGGTATCGCCAGCGCCAATGTCAGCCAGTAAGACACTTGCAGGCTGAGCACCATCAGATACCAGAGCGCAAAATAGGGGATCAAGGTGTTGGCGAGCTGCCACAGACTACGCCGCAGGATCGGATGCCGATAGGGAGCTACAGCCTGCCGCCATGACGGCTGAATGGACGCAGACACGCCTACTTCTTCTGCCGCGTTCATTGTTCTCCCTCCATAGGTCAGTACCAGAACCGCACTGGATTATACTGTCTCCCCCTGATACGATACACTATTCTCCCTGCCCCCTGCCGCGCAGACGCCGGCGGGCCGTCCCCCGCATGAGTCCCAGCACAGCCGGCATGATCCGCGTGTAAAGCATATAGAGCGTCGGGCGGGCGGGGTAATCCCATGCGCCGATGCGGCGCACCACGACTCCGCCAAACCCTTCCTTGAAGCGGAACACCCCGGCCAGCGGATCATTTTCGTCGGTGAAATCGTCCGGCGCACCCCAGAAGTCATACACCAGCATCCCCTGCGATTTGGCCCAGCGGATGGCTTCCCATTGGAGCAGGTAGGCAGGCATCCGGTTGCGCTCCTCATCTGAGGACGCACCATAGAAATACCACGCCCGCCCTCCAAAGCCGAAGATAATGACATGTGCCACAGGCCGTCCCCGATACTCAGCGATGATCGGCTGGGCCAGCCCGGCCCGCATGAAGTCAGCCCACGCACGGCGGTAATATGCCAGCGGGCGGATCACAAAGTCATCGCGGCGGGCCGTCTCAGCATACAGACGATAGAGCATATCGAGGTCATCCGCTGTGCCAAGACGGATGACAATATCGCGCCTTGAGGCCAAGCGGACGTTATAACGGGTCTTCTGCTTCATGGCCGCCAGCAGTTGATCCTCGCTGAGACGCAAATCTACAACAATGGAGTTGCGGAACTGCACCTGTTCAGGCGAGAAGCGCAGGCCTGCCGCCTGCCACTCGGCGGCGATTTGAGCGCCCAACGGGTCTTCGTAGGCGCCATACTCGCCCGGCACGCCTACCCCAATCACTACGTCCGGGTCTATCTTAATGAAGATTGCACCGCTCAGGCGGGCATGCCGCTTGAGAGAATCAAGGACGGCTTGGCGCAGAGCCGGATTGGCATAGTCGAGGGCAGGGCCTTTGGGTACGTACATGACCGCCAGCGGCCCCGCTCGACGGGTTAGAATCTGTGCCATGGCCGCCACCGTCCCCTCATGCATATAGGCAATACGCTGGGGTATCCAGCCGGTCGTGGCGGCTTTGAACTCCCCCCACTCCCATGTTTGCAAGACATGCGCATAGGGCATCAGCGCCAGTGTGGCATTCCACGTCTCCCGATCCGTGACCGTTACAGGGTGAACTTGCATGAGAGCACTATCCGTGAGAGCAAGAACCGGCCTCACCCCCTTTCTCTTACCCGCTCCAGCGAGAGAGGAAGACAAACACACAGGGTGAGGCCGGGGGGCTTCAGGCGTGAGCCGCGCCCCCGATCACAAAACACCTCATATCATTGTGCCGGCAACACGGTGAACAGCATCCCTGCACCGCGCCCGTACACCTCCGGGAAGTAGAACTCCTGCGCCACCGGCGGAATGACACGGAACGTCCCCACCACCCCCAGCCTGATCTGGTAGGTATACTGGTACGTGCCTGCCGGCAGATAGTCGGCAAAGAGCACCGCCTTCTCATCACGCAGGTCAGTCTGGGAGAACCACCACCAGCCCCACCCCTCTGCCAGCGGATCAGTTGGCTGGAGAACAGGCCGCTGACCAAGCACGCTCTCCGTCAGCAGGCCGACATCAATTGCCTCTGCACCTGCCGGATAGGGATCAGTCACCACGACATAGTACATGTCATGGGGAGCGATAATGGTCAACTCCACCGTCAGGATGTCGCCTACCCGCCCCTCCGTGACCGGCTGGCCGCTTGCATCCAGATAGCGCCGCGAGACGATCACGCCCCGGCTGAGCGGCTCCACTTCCTCGACCGGCAGATAAGCCGTCAGATGGGCGGTGTAGTACAGGCGGCCTGTCCCTTCGGCCCGTACAAAGGTCAGGCGGTTGACATGATCAGCTAACAGGTCGGTTACCCCGATAGTCACCTCAGTTGAGGTACGTACCGTCTCAGGGCTGGCCTGTCCGCTGGCATAAGACTGGCCGTTGAGCAGGAAATCCCAGCTATAGCTGGCATCCAGCTCACCGGTGGCAGTCATCCAGTCTGTCAGGCCGATCAGCGCCCACGCCGTTTCCTGTGTGGTCTCCCAATGGCCGCCCTGACGGGCCGCCATCAGCCAGCGCACAATGTTCGGCGCAAGATCACTGTTCGGCCAGAGCAGGGCAAAGGTATCAAGGATGATGGCGGTCGAACGGGTGTCCGTGTTCCAGTTCCACGAGTCGGGGCTGTCTTCTTCCCAGTGTGCGCCGGTAGCACTCAAGATGGCACTATTGGTCAGGTCAGACTGGAGTGTCACCAGCCGCCCGTCAGACGGGTCTATCATCCACAACGTTTGAGCCAGCAGTGCCTGCGCCCAGTGCTGTATACCAGCGCGGGCCTCGTAAAGCTGAACGGTACGACTCACATCCGGCTGGCCGGCTTTAGCCAGCACATACAGGATATAAGCCTGCCGGTGCAGGGCATACTGGGCATCTAAAGTAGTGAGTGCCCCAAGCTCTCCTCTCAGGTAAGCAACAGCCCGCTGAACCGCCTGTTCATCCACAGCGATGCCCGCCTGCCTGACGGCCATCAGGCCCTGCACCACATAAGCTGTCACCGTTGGGTTGCTGGGGCTTTCCACAAACCAGCCCCAGCCGCCGTCTGCGTGTTGCTGGGCATACAGCTTTTGCAGACCGATACTGACCTGCCTCTGGAGGTTCGCCTCCAGCTCGGCGTTAGACAAGTTGAACCGCCGCAGTGTGACCAGCGTCAGCGCGTTTGGCAAGAACCTGCTGACGGTCTGCTCGGTACATTCATAGGGATAATGCTCCAGCCATGTCAGACCACTGAGCGTAGTGGCCGCCAGCGAGGGGTCAATCTGGACGGTCAAGTTCCCTTGTGTGACATCATAAGTCGGGGGCAGGACTACCCCCTCAACGCGCGAGCCGGCTTCAATCAACTGGCCCGCCGTGCCGACTGTCTCCGGGACCTCATAGTGATAGACTGGCAGCATCTGGTTGTGATCGGGGTCGCCGACCGGCGGCCTGGAAGCATCGCTCAGCCCGCCGCCCGTCACGCTGAACACCAGATCAACCCATTCAGCATCGGCGTTGACCCTGACCGGCCAGCTCACCTCGACACGCCCGCCCGCCGGGATAGAGACCCGTTGTTCAACGTCGCCCAGCGTCGTCACACCTTGCGCCTGAAGCGTGACAGTCGCATTGATGTCGTTCTCGGTGTTG
>Ga0209101_1000845_pt1 | contig 24548 bp, 11 predicted proteins | sample ConPoolayeCmetaG_FD_185481 | JGI IMG/M metagenome (GOLD analysis project Ga0209101, IMG submission 185481) | Hot spring microbial mat communities from California, USA to study Microbial Dark Matter (Phase II) - Cone Pool mat layer C metaG... ...
GGGGATGCCCCGCCGACACCGGCTATGGGACACCCTACGGCAACCTCTTTCATGCCGATGACCCCGGCAGCGGCGGCGGCGTCCACACCTCACTTGCCGGTTATGGCGGTAACGGTGGTGGAAACATCCGCATCGAAGCGACCGGGACTGTTCGGATCGATGGCATCCTGACCGCAAACGGAGGGGACTACTCCAGTCGCGGTGCCGGAGGTTCCGGCGGCGGAATCTTCATACAGGCCGGCACACTGACTGGCGGCGGCGTGATTTCTGCGAACGGTGGCAATGGCACGTATACAACCTCGTACCGAGGCGGGGCGGGCGGAGGGCGCCTGGCCGTTAGGTGTCACTCCTCTACGTGCACGGCCATCCTTACGGTCAATCCTGGCAACAAAAGCTCCACGGGCATTTCGCCGGATTACGGCACGCTGTTTACGCTGGTGGGCGAGCCGACGCCCGGGGCGACCCTCACAACTTCCGATGGGACACCGGCGCTCGCCACAACCCTCAGCACGACCAGCGCGACGAACGGCGTTCACCTGAGCCGGACGATCCTCACATGGTCCGCGACCCGAATGGTCTGGACGGACCACTCGCAGGATGTTCTCGGCGTGGCACTCACCAATACGGCAACCTACACGCTGAGTGGATTGTGGCCGAATTCCAAATACCAGGTTTGGGTGGATGGCGATGCGATCGGCGGCGTGTTGCTCACCGACAACACCGGGGCACTGGAGCCCTTCATCGTAACACTATACGGCTCGAACGAGATTCTGGTCCGGCCGACCCGGCAAGGCACTGTGATCATGGTTCAGTAAACAGACTGGGAAGAAAGGACCCGGAAGAACAGGGGCCAAAGGAGGTGAGGAGAACTTGAATCGGGGAGCGGCCGCAAGAGAGGAGCAGGCCGCCAACGATACGCCGCGGCCCGGGTGGGCCGGGGCCGACGCCAACAACCGAATGAACAGGATGCAGCGATGAAAAGGTTATTGAGGGCGGTCTCTTTTGCAGGGGCGATGTTTTTCGCGGCGGTTGCCATCGCGGACAGCTTCGAATGGACCGGAGGTGGCGACGGAACCAGCTGGAACGACAACGCCAACTGGAATCGGACGGAAGGCGGAACACGTACCTTCCCCGACTCGACGTCGGATACGGTCGTAGTGACCGGACTCATCAACGATGTCACGATCACCGTTTCCACGAACTTCAACTTCGGCCCCCTGTTCGTTGGTCATCCGGACTACACGATCACCTTCACAGGGGCGGGTAAATTGATCGGCGGAACCAACGCATGGAATGTGGGGGGGGTCGTTCAATTCGACATCAACGTGGATGTGGGTAATTTTGTGGATTTCTATGGGGCACCGAATGCCCTGACGATCATTGGCGTCAACCGCACCCTTAAGGCCAGTCGGCAGCCGCGGCTTCGGCACGCCTTTCGCGTCCTAGGGCGCATTACGGCCGACAACGACTTCGTTCAGATACGCAACCGCCTGGAAATCGGAAATGACAACTTTTCCAACAAGGAACTGCGCTTATGGGGTGGGGCAGCGTTTTCCGCCTTTGGCGCTGACCGGTCACACAATCTGGGCGCGATCATTGACGGCCCTGACACACGTTTCAACGGCGCCAATGGTCTCAATTATACGATTCAGGGATCCGTTCAATTCAATGTGCCGAGTGGCAGAGCTGCGGGCTCCGCCCTGTTCGAAATCGATACCTCCCGACTGACCTTGGGTGGGGGCTTCAGCATTGTTCCTTCCGGGGACCGTAACCTGAACCGTCATCCGATACGCCTGTTCAACGGAGGCACCTTGGAACTGACCGGTACGACGACCACGACGAACGATCTGGTGGTGGACGGATCGGGGACTGTCTTCCTCAACAACACCGAAGGATCCGCCAGCGGGAGGAACAATTTCCTGATTCTCGGCCGCCGGAATTATATTTCCGACACAATGGTCACCCTTGGTGGGACGGGTTCTACGGACAGTGCACTAATCCTGGGCGCTGGCGGCCGGCTGGAACCCGGCAACAACGGCATCGGTACGCTCACGGTCAACAACAACGCCACCTTCGAAGCAGGTTCGGTCTATCGTTGGCAGCGCGGCCAGAAGGAGGGAGATGGTTTGGTCGTTTACGGTAACCTGACCATTGCGGATACCTTCACCCTCGTCATCGCGGAATTGGGACGGGGAACGACTTGGGCCGATATCATCGCCTACTCCGGCACTTTCACCGGCAATCCTGGCGCGTGGACCCTGGTGACTCCCGATGGGTATGAAGGGGTGACCGTGACGAATACCGGGTCGTCCATCCGGCTTCTTGGGTTGCCCCTGCCAAAGGCAGCAGGAACAGTCATTGAGATCCGATAAAAACGCCGGCGGACCCGTTATCTGCAGGAATCATGCAAAGGATGAGCGAAGGGCGAAGGCCGGTGAACCCCGTTATGCGGGGGGCTGCAGCCAGCCGGCCCTCGGTGTCGTGATAAGCATTAAGGGAGGAGCCTCATGATCCATCGAAGCATTCGGTTAGTCGTGGGGATAGCCGCCGTCGCGGCGATGGCGCTCGTCGCGCAGGCGGAGACGAAAACCTGGACGGGAGACGGGGACTGGTTCGTGAACACGGAAAACTGGGACGGCGGGCTTCCGGCCGAGGGCGATGAGGTCGTCGTTGCTTCAGGAACGCTGCGTCTGACGAATGATACCCCGCTTTTGGCGGCGTTGACCCTTTCGGGAGGTACGCTGGTTGCCTCGAACTGGAATACCACCATTCGAGCGGTGGATGTGAGCGTTCACAGCGGTGCCGTGATCACCTGCGCCGGGCCATTCACTAATGCGCCTGCCATGTCGAATCGGGTTTATATTGTGTGTTCCAATTTGACGGTGAATGCCGGGGGAGTGATCGAGGTGAGCGGACGCGGATACGCGGGCGGTGTTCTGGGGACAAAAGGATCCGGCCCGGGAGGGGGCAGCGGGAGCGTGTGGACACCCGGTGGAGGTGGGCACGGCGGTTATGGCGGAAGAATGAATGGATCGGGGGTGGTTGTTGACGGCGCGACCTATGGGAATCCGTTGGCCCCTGTGGCGCCCGGAAGCGGAGGAGGCGGCAGCTCGGGGGCGGGTACGACCGGCACGGCGGGCGGCGGCGCCGTGCGGATCGAAGCGTCGGCACAAGTGGTCCTGAATGGGGCCATACGGGCGGATGGAGATCCCGACGGAGGCACACGGCGGGGGACGGGTTCCGGTGGTAGCATCTTTATCACCTGTCAAACGCTCGTCGGATCGGGACTGATCAGCGCCTCCGGAGGAAGAGCCACCTACACAGGAGCCGAGGCGGGAAGCGGTGGCGGAGGACGGATCGCGGTCATCAATGACCCTGGGGTCCAGGTCCTTTGGCCCGCTCCTTCGATCACGTTCCTGGCCAGGGAAGGTCTGCGCGCCAGCAATCTGCCTGCCCGTAGTGGCATCGGCTCCATCTACCTTTCCGACGCCGCATTTCTGCGTCCCGGTCTGTCGAATGTCGTCGGCCGGCTTGAAGGTCCCTCTTCGATCGTGGTGGACGCCCTGATTGTGACCAATCCATTCGGATTCGGGCGGGATGTGCAGGTCACGGTTTCCAATGAGGTGCTCGTGAGCGGGTCGGCGGCATGCCTGGAACTGGCCTGTTCGGATGTGATCTGGCTGGGAACACCCAATTATCGCTTGAGTCCTGTTGCGGGCCTGCGTTTCCAAACGGGCGGGAATCTGGTGTTGACCAATGGGGCCAAGATGGTGGTGGCGAGTGGTCCTACCTCAGATCCCCAGACAAACTTTGGAACCGTTGTCACCATCGGCGGGACCTTCCTGCTCGCTTCCGGAACCCGCGTGGAGGTACGCAGCCATCCGACCAACGGCGCCTCGCCCGTCTTTTATTGCCGAGACCTGACGGTGGCCAGCAATGCCCTTTTCACCGCCGGCGCATGGCATATTGGAGGCGAGTGGACCAACACGGCGGGTGGTTATGCCTGCGCCTGGGCCAATGTAGGATCGGCCGGCTCCGGGCAAAACTGGTGGGGGTGGGGATGGGGAACGGGAAAGGGATACAGCGGAGGGGGCGCCGGATACCCCTATTCCGGTCAGGGTGGGACCGCGAACGATGACACGAACAATCCGTCCCTGCCCGGCAGTGGTGGAGGATGTGGTAATGGGAGCTGGGGCGGCGGAGGAGTGGGGGGAGGACTGATCCGTATCCTGGCCCAACGGATGATTACGCTCCGATCCGGCGCCAGGATGGAAGCCGATGGTGGAGCAGGCCGGAATCACACCAACAACGATCGGGTAGGAGGCGGGGGCGCTGGCGGTGCGATCTATCTCCGTTGCCGTACGTTTGTCGGGGAGTCGGGGGCGGTTCTTTCCGCGCGGGGCGGACGGGCTGCGCTCAATACGGGCGGGGGCGGCGGCGGTGGGATCATTTCCATCTGGCGCGTCGCCGATCAATCGAGCGGTTCTGTGACGACCGATGTGACTGGCGGCGCCGGGCGCTATCTCAATGCGGACGCGCCCGCCTACAACGGTCAGGACGGCGTTGTCGTCTGGGGGCAATTACCCGGATCGGGAACCATCATTGCGATCCGCTGAACGGAGAACATTAGTCAAGATGACGCGTAAGAAGACCGCGGTAAGGGACGAAGGCGTGGCGTTTACCTTCGAAGGTGACACTGTGCCGTCCCAGTGGCATGTGTCGCCTGAGGATGGACGGCTCGAACTGTCGAACGCCCACGCGAAAGAGGGGGTCCAGTCCCTTCATTGGCGATGGTCCCGCGTCCAACCGCTTCTTTGCCGGGGATTCCGGCTTCCGGTGCACGCCGGCTCTCCGGCCGGCCTCCAGGCCTGGATCTACTGCGAAACGCCTTTGCCGGGGAGTCTGCTCCTTCGGTTGGGCCGCGTTCTCGATCTTTCCCGGGGCCGGGCCGTGTACGAATGCTGCGTTAACCTTGGATTTACCGGATGGCGCATGATCCGCGTCGTGTTCGAGCGGGACGCCAAAGTCGCGCCTCTCGTCGAACCGACTCGCCTCGATATCTTGGAGATCTGGCCGCCGGAGCAGGCTCCTTCCGGAGAACTCTTCCTCGATGCGTTTGACATCGCCCCTGCCATGTCAAGCCAACGAACGGACGATTATCAGATCCCTGTTCATGGGCCGGGCGCCGATCCCTGGCACCTCTTCTACGCCCGGCAACAACCGAGCCGCCCATTGCCTGCCGCCGTCGGCGATGACGTGCGCGCGGCCTTTCAGATCATTCGCGCGCGGTATGAGACCTGGCTGCTGGGCAATGGGACAACGGTTCGACCCGGCGATCCGCCGCTGCTGCGCGAGGCGGCCCGCGAGACGGCCCATACCATCCGCCGGGCCTGGGCGACGTACCGATCGTTCGGGGTCCGCCGTCGGCCGAACGGCAGCATCACGGGTCCCGGACTGGTCCTGGGACGGGGAGAGCACACCTTCTATCGCGTTTTCTACGACATGCTGCTTCCTCTGGCGTTCGACTGGGCGCTCCACAAGCGCCCGGAAGCGCGCGAGGCGGCCCTTCTTCTGTTCGATTACGTCCATGATCAGGGATGGGCGGAGGGAAGCGGGCTGGGATCGCTTTGGCTCAACTGTCTCATGTTTGCTCCATACGGCCATGCTATCGCTCTGATGCGCGATGAACTGGCCGCGACGGGACGACTCGACCGGGCGATTCGGACGGCCTTCTGGTATCAGACGTTCGGCAAGTCATTTCTCCGCTTCGATGGCGAATTTGTCGAGACCAACGCCGATGCCCTCCGCAGCATCATCTTCACCGCCCTCGTAATGGTCCTCATGTTGGAGGACACACCGCAAAAGGTGCAGTATATGGAGGGGTGGCGGGCGTGGCTCCAGGACGCGCTTCAGGTTTCGCCCCGCTTTGCCGGGGTGTTCAAACCCGACGGTCTTGGGTTTCACCATCATGGCGTCTACGCCGGCGCCTACGCTCCCTGCGCCTACGAATTCTGCGCCTTGATCGCCTGGCTGCTGCACGGGACCGTTTTCGCCCTGTCCCCCGACCGCCTGGCCGTTCTGAAGAAGGCGCTCGTGACTCAGGATATCATGACCGGCCACTACGATCTGCCCTATGCGGTGATGGGCCGGATGCCACGCCCCGGCCCCCGCCTCCTTTCGGCCTATGCCTGGCTGGCCATGGCGAGCGATCCGCCCGATGCCGAATTGGCGGGAATCTTCATGCGGCTCTGGAACCCCCGGTCGGCGGCTCTGCGGCCTCTTCTTCGCGTCACTCTGGACAGCCGCGAGGGGCAATTTCTATGCCTCCAGACACCGGGCCGGTTGAAACAGATGCACGAATTTGCGTCGCGAGGACTGCCGGCGTCGCCTCCTCCGCAGGGCTTTTGGAGCCTGCCCTGGGGGGCGCTCGCTGTGCACCGCCGTGGCCGCTGGCATGTCGCCGTCAAAGGCTGGAGCCAGTATGTATGGGATTTCGAGATGCATCCGGCCGCCTGGGCGAAAAAGGGTGAAGAAAACGTTTATGGGCGGTACGTCTCCTACGGCACGCTGCAGATCCAGGCGAGCGGGCGGCCGGTGGGCGCGGTGGCCAGCGGTTGGAAACTCAACGAGGGCTGGGATTGGTGTCGCTGGCCCGGATCCACCGCACCGCTCCTCACACTCCGGGAACTGTACGATCCCCGAACCAGCTGGGCCACGCGCTTTTTTTCCGCGGCCGAATTCGTGGGTGCCGTCCATAGCGGTGGACGGCAGGGCATTTTTGCCCTCAAGATCCATGAACACTTCTATGACCCCACCTTCCGGGCCTTCAAAACCTATTTCTTTTTCGACGATGAGATCATCTGTCTCGGATCCAACATCCAAAGCCGCGATCCACATCCGTGGGGAACGACGCTCTTTCAATGCTGGATGCCGGATGAACGGCGTCCGATCATGCTCAATGGACGGGTCATTTCCGCGTTCCCGTTCCACTGGTCGGGAAGGAAAGGCCAGAGCGCCCTTCTCATGGATCCGTATGGCAACGGCTACTGGATTCCCGATGCTGGCCGGATCCGCCTCGCGCGCCGGATGCAGCAATCACGGGATGCTTGGAATCGCGGGCCGACCTCCGGTCCGTTCAGCACCTGCTGGTGGGACCACGGTCGCGCGCCCCAGGACGACGGCTACGGGTCTCACCGCTATCACTATGTCGTGCGGATTCAGACAACCCCATCGGCCTTGGCGCGCTATGCGGCTCGGCCGCTCTATCGCGTTCTTCTTCAGAACCATCAGGCACACATTCTGGAACATTTCGGCCAGCGGACTCTGGCCTATGCGGTGTTCGAGACCGACTGGGAGATACCCTACGGAACGTTGGTCCGGACCGATACGCCGGTGCTCGCGATGATTCAGGAGATTGGCGACGGCCAGATCCGGCTCAGCGTCGCCGACCCGGATCTGCGGCTGCCCAAACGTCGCAATATGGGCTACCTCGACGACGAGACACTCCGAACGCCCTCCCGGCCGTCGCACGTCCGTCTCGAACTCCGCGGTTTCTGGCAGGCGACCGGCGACCCTCCCGAGGGAATGACGAGCGACTGGGCGACGGGGCGGACACGGCTTGCCTTGACCTGTCGTAATGGGGAGACGCAGGAGATCCATCTGGTGCGAATCTCTCAGAGCAGCGAGAACACGGCATCGAAAGGAAAGCGAGAATGACCAAACGACAATGGGCCACCCTCATGACCGCGACGATCAGCGCGCTTGGATATGGACAGACGCTCCTGGTCAAGGACGGAACGCCTCTGGGTGTGATCGTCCACAACGGATGGACCAACGCGGCGCCGGATCTTTCGGCCACCCACGTGCGGCAGGGCCATATTCCATCGCCGGCCCACACATTGCAGACGTATCTGAAAGAGATGACAGGGGTTGAACTGCCTTTGGTGGCCACCCTTGAAGAGGCGGGGGATCGTCCGGCCTTCGTCCTCCGTCAGATGGAGAAGGTGCCCGGTTCAAGCGCCCGACCGACAGCGGCCCAGGCCTATCGGCTCAAAACGGAAGGACATCGTTTGGAGATTATGGCGGCGACACCTCTTGGCCTTCACCTGGCCGTCTATGGGTTGCTCGAGGATCACCTCGGGTGCCGGTTCTATCGGTTCCAGCGCAAGGGGCTCAGCTATGCGGGTCGGGGGTTCGAGGCGGTTCCCCGCTCGCCCACTTTGGCCCTTCCGGTTCTGGACGATTTTCAAGAACCGGCCTTTGCCAATCGGGGGATCATTTACTGGCCGGGCAGTTATCCCTGGATTCTCCAGAATCGCGGGATCGGCCAGCCGGCGGATCAGGTGAGCGGCGCGTTGGCGGCCCACCATAACTTCTACGATTTGGTTCCGCCCCAGGATAAGAAGCGCGGGCAGGAGACGGTGAAGGGACTTTTTGCGGAACATCCGGAATTCTATCCTATGAACCGGGAAGGGCGGCGCGAACCGACCTGGGCCATGGGACTGTGCGGGACCCAGCCGGAACTTCCGAAAAATTTAGCGGCGGGCCTGAAGGAGGCCATCAAACGGCGCCTCGCGCAGGCGCGGGGAGGACCCGTGGATTGGAGCTTGCCCTTTCCGGCGGCGCAGGGCGACGGGTTCAGCGGCTGCCAGTGTCCGGAATGCCGCAAACGGGTGGCCGAAGAGCAGTCGGAAGCCGCCCCCCTGATCCTCATGCTCAACCGGGCGCTTGAAATCGTGAGCCAGGAGTATCCCCAGGTCCGGGTGATCACCTTTGCCTATTTCGATACGCTCGACGCACCGAAGACCTTGAAGCCCCACTCCAACCTGTGGATCAACGTCGTCTCCAGCAGTCGCAGCCAGAACGTGGCCGGCGATCAGGTCGGGCCCATCGCCGACAATCCGGCCAACCGCGATTACGCCCGGGCGCTTCGGGAGTGGTCGCTCCTTGCGCCCGACCGGGTGACCGTATGGCATTGGGACTCCTACCGGCCGGAGTGGCCCTCCGTCTTCTTCGTGAAGCCGAACGTGCAGTACTGGCGCGCGGCCGGAGTGTATGGGGTCAATCCCCAGTTTTGCGGCGGGCCGTGGGTGGACCTCCTCGCCTGGCTCTATCTCAAACTCCTCTGGAACCCAGAGGCCGACGATCAGGCGTTGGTCCGACAGTTCTGCGAAGACAACTACGGCAAGGAGGCCGGCGGTTTCGTTTTCGACTATCTCAAGGTCGTTCATGAGGCGTATCTTCAGAGTCTGCATGTGCCCAGCGCGGTGCGCTGGAGCGGATGGACGCCGCTGTTGCGGTTGAAGTATTTCCCCCCCTCCCGTCTGGCCCGGATGACGGAGTTGATGGATCGGGCGGTGGCGGCGGCGGAAAAGGCTGGCGATCCACAGCGCCTGGCCAATCTGCTGGCCGATCGCGGTCAATCCCTTGATGTGGTGATCTTGAACGACGTCGCCGCCAGCGGACGCCCCTGGGGGCCGGTTCGCTTCGAAGGCGATGGAAAGGAGTGGTATGTGGCGGGGGCCGACCCCCGCGTACCGCCGGCCCTCATGCGTGCCAAAAAGGGAATTGTCATGGATGGCGGCGGTGAACAGGGCGTCATGCGAACCCTCGCCGGCTATGCCTGGAACCACGGCGGCCCACTGGTTTTGCTTACGAGCCCGGCCGTGACAGCCGCGGTGTGCCCAGAACTCCGGGGGCAGATCGTCAGCGTTGTGGACCGACCCAGCGGGAAGGAACTGCTGGCGGCACAGGAGGCTGAGACCGGCTACCGCGACCTCTTTCAACGGATTAACGCCCAGATTTGGTTGCCGGCCCCAAAGGCTGATGAGGTCGTCCGCCGGATGAACGACGACTGGTCGAGGCTCTGGAGCGATTTCCAGAACGAGCGTGACGATACGCTCGAAACCTGCGTGGTGCTGTCGCCGTCCCAATATGGATTCGATTCCAGCCGACGCCTGAGCCGGGTGGTCCGCGCGACCGAGAACGGGCTTCAGATCGAGCGGACCTACACGGGGAAACTGGACAATCCGAATCGGTTCACGACGCGGTGGCGGCTGCTGGTTCCCGAGCCACCGATAGGCCGCGTGATGCTCAAGGGCGGGGGAGTGGACGAGATGTTGGATCTTCGATATGCGGTGCCTGGCGGCATCCGAGGCGTCAAAGCGGGGGAAAAACTCCCGGGAGCGGACTATATGGATGAGCGGTTCGATACCGTGATTGCTGTCTCGGATGCGGAATCGCTGCGGAGGACGTTGGCCGCGGACCGTGGTGGATCGCTGGTCGTGACGGTGGATCGCGGAGATGGGCTCGCGGTGTCGCTCGAGACGCCGGTCATGGGGTGGGAGGCCGTTGAGGTCAAGCCGGTGGTGGAGCACCGATTTGTGGAGATTACGCTGGTGGGTGCGCCTCAAGAAGGCGGCGCCGCCACGAATCTGGTCCTGCCTTCCCAGACCCTTTCGGTGCGGACCGTTCCGACGCGGCCGGCCGATCAGGCGGAGCAGCCCAATCTGGCCGAACGGCCCTCTCCCCAGATCCGCCTCACAGGTCTGAACACCGCCATCAACGAGCGGGACGGCGCCGAATTGGTGTGGGTGCCGGCCGGCGAATTTGTGCGCGGTTCGGACCGTTACTCGGATGAGCGGCCGCCGCGAACGATACACCTGGACGGGTTCTGGATCTATCGGACGCCGGTGACCGTGGCCCAGTACCGGAAATTCTGCGAGGCCACGGGAAAGGAATTCAAGCCCACTTGGGGTCAGGGCATGTACGCGGAGCCGAAGGGCGACGAAGGAGCGTACGCGGTCCAATGCAATTGGTATGAGGCGGACGCCTATGCGTCATGGGCGGGCGCCGCGTTGCCGAGCGAAGCCCAATGGGAGAAGGCGGCCCGGGGAACCGACGGGCGCGCGTACCCCTGGGGTAATGAATGGGACCCTGATCAATGCGTCAGCATGGAAAATACAATCTATCGCTACTTTACGCCCGGATTCCGGCCTGTCGGCAGCCATCCAGACGGCGCCAGCCCCTATGGCGTTCTCGATATGGCTGGGAATGTCTGGGAATGGGTGGCTGACTGGTACGACCATGAGTATTTCGCGACGGCGCCGGAGCGGAATCCGCCGGGACCGGCGCGCGGGACGCACAAAGTGCTGCGGGGAGGATGCAGCCTTTACGATGAACGGTTTAGCCGGTGCACGGCCCGGATGCCGATGCCGCCGCACGTGCGCGACTGGACGCCGACCGGCTTCCGGTGTGTCGTCCACGCGCCGGGACCGGGGACAGTTCCATAAGCCGCCATCAGCGGCGGCGGGAAAGTCCGGAACGAGTGCCAAACGAAGAGGAGGACCAGCATGAACGAAGAGTGGGGAAGAACGACACGTGAGAAGGGTTTGGACGTTCAACAAACAGGAGGACGACCCATGAAAACCAACCGGAGCGTAGGCGGAATAGCGACGGGGCTGATTCTGGCCCTTCTGACGGCGGTTCGGCCGGCCGGGGCGGCCGATGGCACCTGGACCGCCAATGCAGACGGCAATTGGAGCGATTCGTCGAAATGGGCCGGCGGCGTGGTCGCCAACGGAGCCGGCAGCACGGCCCATCTCAGCGCCAACATCACCGCGGCCCGAACCATCAGCCTGGATATACCCGTCACCCTCGGGACCCTCAACGTGGGTGATGCGAATGATACGCATGCTTACACCCTTCGGCTCATCAGCGGGGGCACCTTAACCTTTGACTCCGGTTCCGGAACAGGATGCGATCTCAATTATTACCAAACCAGCCGAGGCGATACGATCACCGCCGACTTCACCATCGCCGACGCGGCGGGCTTGACGATCAACAACGCGTCGGGAAGGGATCAGATGATCAGCAATCGGATAACCGGAACGTCGCTCGTTCTCGACAGCAGCGGCGCCGGAATGGTCATCCTCATGGGCAGCAACACCTTCTCAGGAAATGTCACGATCCTTCGCGGAACACTTGGCCTATCGAATACGACCAATGCCTTCGGCGAAAGCACCGTCATCATCGGAGGCACAAGCGGATCGGCTGACGCGACCCTTTCGGGAGGGGTCCCTGTCAATACATACGGAGCCATTCCGAATCGCATCATCGTTTCCGGAGGGAACACTGGCATGGCCGCCGTTGTGTCCCGGGTTGCTTCTGGGGGCACGCGTTTCAATGGAGCCGTCCATCTCGACAACCACGATCTGCGCCTGGCCACCGCCGGCTCCGTGGGAAATGCGAACCTCAGCCTCTATGGCGGCATCACCGGAACCGGCCACGTGACGATCGTCCATGGCAACACCGGAAGCGGCAGCACGATCACGTTGGGCGGAAGTCCGGTCAATATGAAAGGACGGATACTCAATCAAGGCACAACCCTCGGCACCGTGACGACGGTCCTCAGCGCCGAAATTGGCCCTATGGTCGAAATGATTATCCAGGACAGCGACTCCGCGGCTCTGACTCTGAGTGGGGACAATACCAACTATACCGGCAACGTTCTTCTTCGACGAGGGCGTCTCAACGCCAACGGCGCCAACACGCTGGGTTCCGGCATGTTGTTGTTGGGCGACGACAGTGTCGTGAACAGCCATACGGTGCATTTTGGAAATGGCAGCGGCTCACTTCCGTCGAACCCGATTGTTCTCGGGAACCGGGCTGTCTACACCGGCCGCATTCAAATCGGCCCCGCCGCGGGCAACAGCCCCACCTATGGCGGCACCATCACAGGCTCGAACGATATCGTGCTGACCGCGGCGGCGACGACCCACTCGGGGAGCTTCACGCTCTCCGGTCTTATCAATCACAACGGGCAACTGGCCAACGAAAGCGTCAGTTCGGGGCGATTTACCCTCTCGGGGGTCATCGGCTCGAACGTAACGGCATTGATCCAGGCCAGTCTGACCTCCACAAGCCGCCTTTCGAACGCGAATGACTTCCGGGGCCCGACGACGGTTCTGGCCGGTACGCTCGAGCTGAATCATACCAATGCCCTCCAGTTCAGCACGCTGGACACCGGACCGTCCGGAAGCCAAAGCGTGGCCTTTGTGGTCACCGGCGTCCGGACCTACAACCTCGGCGGTTTGCGCGGGACGAACGATCTGATGATTGGCGACAACTCCCTGAGCATCGGCGCGAACGGGGAGACCACCGTGTTCTATGGCCGGATTGTGGGAAGTACGAGTGCGGTCACAAAAGTAGGCGGAGGTACGCTGTTCCTGGAAGGGGACTGCTCCTACACCGGCCGTACGGTGGTCAAGGAGGGATATCTGGGAGGGGGAGGTTCGATCGCGGGGGATCTGGTCATGGACGGCGGCGGTTTTGCCGCCCGCGTCGGTTCCACCTTCCACGTGGCCGGCGATGTGGATCTGGCCACAGCCACGGATCGACTGATTCTGGTTGGCGATCCCCCCCGAGGTCGAGCCGTGGTCATGACCTATTCCGGTAACCGCAACGGCACGTTCGACCAGGTGCCCGACGGGGTTCGTGTGGATTACTCGGTGGACGGCGAGATTGCCATACAACGGGGTGGCGGAACCATCCTCGTGGTGCGGTAAGGGTCAGGCGGGAAAAATCAAGAACTCAAGGCCTTCACAAATCCATCGGGAAAGGAAACGAATGAAATCCGTCAAAACACTCCTGGGCTCCGCTCTCGTCGTGGGGAGCCTCGCCGTCTCCACGCGGGGAAAACCGGACGAGGAGGGCTGGATGCCAGAACGCCTCTACGGGCCGCAGATGGGGGACACGGCCCCGGCTGCTGCGGCGGACCTGGCGGCATGGGCCCGGCAACCGCAGCTCGGTCCGGCCGGGCGTCCGCTCCCCGTGACCGGATCCTGGATGGCGGGGGGACTCTTCGCCCCTGACCGTTTCGTCGAATTGATCCGCAACGGCCATCACGTGATGCCGACTTTTCTCGGTGTCAACAGTCAGGTCATCCGCGCCTACCGCGGGAACGATCCGCGCCAGCGAGAACGGGTGGAGGCGCTGATCAAGGCCTACCGGCCGGCCCTGGAATTTGCCCGCGAGCATCACCTTCCCATTGCGATCCGCGAATGGAACTGGTCCACCATGCCGCCCCACTACCAGCAACTCGTGGCTCAGTTCGAACAGCGGACAATCCCTTTGGACGAGGATCTCCGGGTCATCGCTGGCGGACAACGCGGAAAGGCCGCGGATCCCTTCGGTCCCATCGAAGGGTGGCGGGAGTGGGGCACCTTCTGGTTCAGTAACGGCTTCATGCGCGCCCTTCAGCAGATCTACCCGAATCCCCCCCTGGTCATTCTGCTCGATAACAACGAGGGGCCCAAGGTACGGAGCGCCGATGAATTGCCATCCGATTATCCCCGCCTGACGGCCTTCCTCGGCGGCCAGTCGGCTCCGGACCAGGCAGCGATCGTGCGAGCGATCCAGGCCGGCTATGCGCAGCGATATGCCGCCATGTTCGAAGCCGCGCGGGCGGCCATGATCGAACCGGCTTGGCGGACCAACGTCCGGTTCGTCGCCTACAACACGCTCTGGGACACCGGCTATATCGGCCAGGGCGGACGCCCGTGGGTGGGTCGCGGTTTCGACCCGAAGGAGGGATGGACGACCTACCGCGTGTTCAACGGCAGCATGCCCGAGCTCTACGACAACGATTGGCAGCCGGAAAAAACGGATTACCGCCCCTGGAGTCCCCAAACCGAAGCGATGAACTATTGGGCGGCTCAGGGATGGATCTTCAGCCGGGACCCCGACTTCTACTGGAGCACGATCATCTGGGATGGGGAGCGACCCGGCAACGTCTGGCGCGGCCGGCGCAGCACGTCGAAGACGTTCTCCTATGTCACCCGCGGCCAACGATGGGATTTCGACCGATATGCCGGTTGGGTGCAGTTCGTTCTCTGGATTACCCGCCCGAGAGAATTCCGAGAGTTTCGAGGCGATACCCCGGATCGGCATGCCCATCTGGAGGGCACCTTTCGCGCGGTCCTCCAGGCGGTGGACCGTCCCTGGACCGACCCCCGCCTGCGGGAGTTCTGGCAGTTCGGTCAACTGGTGCCTAACCGGGCCGAACGGCCCTGGTTCGATGGGTTGAACGAGACTCATCCCCAGTGGCTCCGCGATCTCGACCGATGGTACCTCCTGACCTGCGACGCCAACCCCCCCCGGACGAACTGGAATGAGACGACCGTCATCCGCGTTTTTTCCCTGGCGCTCGTCCTTGGCGAGGCTCCGCAGCGACGGTGGCTGATCTACGCCCACGCCCCCCTGGGGGCCGTGCCCGCCGTCACCGTCATGCTTCCGGGATACGGTCCGGTGCCGCTGGAGTCGGTTTCTCGCAGCGGGACCTTCTATCGGCTGGACGAGGGACGTGACACGCCCGAGCGGCTGATCGCCGGCGGACCCGACGAACTCATATTGACTCCCAATCGGGCATGGGTGAACGCCGGCGAGGCGGTGGCTTTCGAGGCGCGAGTGGCCCATTCGTCGGGACCGCGGTGGGATGGATTCGTTTGGCACTTTGGGGATGGCGCGAAGGAGACTCAAACCCATCTCGGCCCCCTGCACCATACCTACGCCAGCAACGGCGCCTATCTTGTCACGGTCGAAGGACGGCAGGACGGGGGGCAACGGATCCGTGAACAGGCGGTCGTCTTCGTGGGCGATCGGCCAGCGGAGGCGGTGGTCTATGACCTTCCCTTGCAGGCTCCGTTCGACTGGGAAGGGCCGTGGGACGCCGATCCCCAGGATCCCTCCCGGATGATCACCTATCGCCATCTCCCCAATCGAGGACGGGCGCCCAATCCCGTTCTGACGGGAGGCCGTTTCGTGGAGGATCCGGAACGAGGGCCTGTCCTTGAACTCGAAGGTGCGAACGATGCCATCTGGCTGATCCGGAATCGCGACACGGTCATGGAGGGCGAAGGGCACCCGAACCAGACCATTGCCTTCTGGTTCAAGGCCCACGAGATCGGTCCCCGCCAGGTGCTCTACGCGCAGGGTCACCACCTGGTGGGATTCAACCTCTATCTGGATGGTCCCCGCCTGTATGCAGGATGTTGGGCGCCGATCCAGGGAGTCATGTTCGACCAGTACCCGGTGTACGGTCGGAACTTTCCGGGGCATTGGTTGCAGGCGGAAGGCATTGAAACCGGGCGGTGGTACCATGTTGCCTATGTGATCCGAAACGCGACCACCGAGGTGCGGGATGACGTTCAACACCTGTATCTCAATGGCCAATGTGTTGCCCGCGGGCCGGGGGTAAGAATCCCCCGTCAGTATGGCGTCGCCCGTGTCGGGATCGGGCCTATAGGCAAAGACCTTCTGATGCGATTTCACGACGGTCAGACGGATCTCCGAACGATCGTGAAATTCCGAGGCCGGATGGCGGAATTCCGTTTTGCGCTCGACGCCTTGCCGCCTGCGGAAAAAAATCCCTGAGATAACGATGAAAAAAGCCTATTACATTTGCGGGACGCACTGGGATCGGGAATGGTATGAGCCTTTCCAGGAATTCCGGATGTGGCTTGTGCACACGATGGACAAGCTGCTGGACCGGATGGCCTCGGATGCCCGCCTGAAGGTCTATCATCTCGACGGTCAGGCCGTCATGCTTGAGGATTATCTCGAGATCCGTCCGGAACGGCGGGACGAGCTGTCGGCCCTTCTCCAGCAGGGCCGTTTGGTGGCCGGGCCCTGGTACGTCATGCCTGACCTCTGGCTGGTCTCCGGCGAATCCCTTATCCGCAATCTTCTTCGGGGCATGCGCGTGGTGCGGAGCCTCGGCGCCGAGCCCGCGCCCGTGGGCTACACCCCGGATCTGTTCGGACACATCGCCGCCATGCCCATGCTCTTTGCCGGCTTCGGGTTCATCGGAACCGTGGTTTGGCGTGGCCTCAACGACGATCAGCTCAAGGCGCAATTTCTGTGGGAGGGGCCCGATGGAAGCCGCCTTCCGGCCCATAAACTTCCCGACAACGGCGGATACCCCTGGTTCGCCCTTCGGGTTCGGTGGCCCTGGGAAAAGGCCGGCCGTGATCCGGCCGTTCTCCGTGAACGCGCCGGAGCCGCGCTGGCCGAGGAAGCCGCCCGCGGGGCGGTACCCCTTCTCTATCTCAGCGATGCGGGGGATCATCAGGGACTCCCCGACCGACTTCCCGAGTTGCGGGAGGCGCTGGCCGCCGCATGTCCCGACACGGAATTCGTCATCGGTTCGATGCAGGAGTATTTCGAGGCGCTACATGCCCATCGCGCCTCCCTCCCCACGTGGTGCGGGGAACTGCGCTATTCGGCCCGTCGTCCAGGAACCTATTGGCATGCCCTGATCCCTCACTGCCTCTCCTCCCGCTATCCGCTGAAACAGGCGAACGATCGGGTTCAGAATCAGTTGACATTCTGGGCGGAACCGTTGGCCGCGCTGGCGTGGACCCAGGGGAAGGCCATTCCCCCGGGCTTTCTCGATCGGGCATGGAAGTACCTGCTGCTCAATCACCCGCATGACTCCATCTGCGGGTGCTCGGTGGATGCGACCCACGACGACATGCCGTACCGGTTTCGTCAGGCGGAACGGCTGGCCGACGGCGTCTGTCGCCAGGGCTTTGCCCGACTGGCCGGAAGCACGGCCGCCGCCTCGGCCATCGCCTCGCGGGTGGTCTGGAATCCTCTCCCCTGGCCGCGCAACGCGGTGGTCGAACTCGACCTTTTCTTTCCGCCCGACTATACCCGGGCCATGCGCAGCGGCCATGGGTTTCCGCTTCTGAATCAATTCGATCTTCTCGACCCCGAAGGACGGGTCGTTCCCTATCAGATCCTCCGCGTCGCTCCCGCCCGTACGGTCAAACAGCCCGACGAAATGGGCGGCCTCCGCCGGGTGGAGGGACGGTTTGACGTCTATCGCGTCGCGGCCGCGCTGACACTGCCGGCCGGCGGTTACCTGGAACTTCAGATTCGGCCGTTGGAAGGCGAGGGGCGAATCCAACGGCCATGGGGCACGCTTCGGACGGGGCCGTTGTCGGCCGCAAATGAACATCTGGCGCTCGTGGTGTCGCGCGACGGCACCGTCACGATCGAGCACCGGCCGACCGGACGCCGTTTTCGCGATCTCTTCCAATACGAGGACAGCGGCGATGCCGGCGACGGGTGGACCTTCGTTCCCCCCGTCCACAACCAAATTCTGGTGAGCGCCGGCGACGAGGTCCAGACCAGCCTCGAAGCGGACGGCCCGCTTCAGGTGACCTTCCGCATTGACCGACGATTCCGCATTCCGGTGGGGCTGGACCCCGTGCATCGTGAAGAACGCGCGCCGGAGACAGCCCTGTTGACGGTGACTGACTTCCTGACGATCCGGGCCGGCGATCCGGTGCTGCATGTGCGAACGGTGGTAGACAATACGGTCCGGGATCATCGGTTGCGCGTGCTCTTTCCCACCGATGTCGTCGCTGATCACATTTATTCCGATCAGCCGTTCGCCTGGGTCAGCCGGCCGGTGGCACTCGATCCGGGATCGGCCGTCTACAAGGAACCCGATCCCCCGGAGCGTCCGCATCATACGACGGTGGCGATCGGCGACGATAAGGGGGGACTGGCCGTGATCGCGCCGGAAGGTCTTCACGAACATGCGGTCGGCGAAGATCCGCGCCGGACCCTGGCGTTGACCCTCTTTCGGGGGATCCATCGAACACCGACCACGGATGGCGAACCCGGGGGGCAGCTCCTTGGATCTCTGGCGTTTCGATATGCCCTTTATCCGTTTGCGGGTCCGATTCCGATCGGCCGGCTGCTGCGAACGGCCATGGAAGCGCAGGCGGGCGTCCGGAGCCATAGCGGCGACCCCGACCCGAGGTGTCGGAGTTTTTACAGGCTCGACGCCAACGAGGCGATCCTGATGACCGCGCTTAAACCGGGCGAGGATGGCCGATCCGTGATTGTTCGACTCTGGAATCCGGACCGGACAGCCCACCGAGCAACGGTTCATTTCGATCCGCCACCGGCGGAGGCGTTTCGATGCGATCTGGCGGAAACCCAGCAGGCGCCGCTGCCATCCGAACACGGAACGCTGGCGGTGGATGTTCCAGCCGGGGCTCTTGCGACGGTCCGGCTGACCTTTGAGAAAGGGAAGGGATGAAATGGGAAGGGGAAATCCTTGGCACGTAGGCGTGGATCTCCAACGGGCGTTGTCCCACTGCCGGGAATACTGGGAGGGAGGACGCACGGGCCCGGTGGTGAGTGCGATTTCGGATCCGACCTATCGTCAGATGGGGGATGGGTTGACCGTGGATCTGGATGCCATGGCGGATGCCGCGGCGGCCTGTTTGCGCGCGGATGCGGCCGAGGGAGATCCGTTTGCATTCCCGGCGGTCGTCGCCGATTTCGGGACCATCAGCACGGCCCGTTTGTATGGCGGTCGGGTCTTGCCGGCCCGTGACGGTGGCAAGGTTCACATCGAGCCGGTCGCGCGCCGTCCCGATGACCTGGCGCGCCTTCAGCCCCAGCCGTTCGAGGAGTCGGATTTTCAACGCGCGGTGGACTTGTGGAAGCGGGTGTGCGATCGGCTGGGGAGCGATCAGATCGGGCTCCGCACGCCGGATTTCCAGGGGCCGCTCAATACCCTGGCGCTGGTCATGGACCAGCAGGAAATGCTCGTCGCCATGATCGAAGACCGCGGCGCCATCCATGCGGCCCTGGCCTCCATCACCACGACGCTCATCGCCTATCACCAGCGCCTGCGCCGCATGGTCGGTCCTGGGCGCGTGGTGGGCAGCATCTGGCCGTACACGGTGCTGCCCGATGACCTCGGCGCGTCGCTGACTGAAGATCTCTGGCCACTGCTGGGTGCCGATCTCTATGCGGAATTCGGCCTTCCCTGTCTGCGCCGGATCGCCGATGCGTTCGGTGGCGTCCAGATCCATTGCTGCGGAACCTATGCCCATCATCTGCCGGCCCTCAAAGCCTCCGGGGTGGTTGTGCGGGGGCTTGAATTCCATCACCCCTTCACGCCGTTCGAAAGCGTTTATACGGTTTTCGGCGATTCGATCGTTTATATTCCCTATCGCTTCGGATCATGCCGGGACTTTCCAGACATGGCTTTATTTGCCGAGGCGTTGCTCCGTCAGGGCTCGCCCCAAACGCGGTTCTGGTTTGCGACGACGCGCGGTGCGGGCGATGCGGAATCTCTGCGACGCGTGATCGCCAGGGAAAGGTCATCGAACAAAACCGGAGGCCCGTATTTTGTCGAGGACGTCTCGGCAGAACGGCCGCCGACTGGCGGAGGCGCGAAGAAAGGATGGCGATGTTGTTAAGGGTTGGACAGATCGGCTGGTTGGGAACCGAAGAGGGGCCCGGATACAAGACCGTGGCCTGGTGCGACATCAACGCGGCGAAACTCGAGGAGCAGGTCCGACGTCATCCGGGGATCGCGACCTACGCGGACTACCGGGAGATGCTTCAAAAGGCCAAGCTCGACATCGTGATGATCGCTTCTCCGAACTATTGTCATGCCGAGCAAGCGACGGCTTTTCTCGACGCCGGCGTTCATGTGTTCCTCGAAAAGCCCATGGGGGTGACCGTCGCCGAATGCGATCGGATCCTTGCCGCCTGGAAGCGCAGCGGGCGAAATCTCGGCATTGATTTCGAGGTGCGCGTCTCCCCGTTTGCCCGGCGTGTCCAAGCCCTCATGGGCAGCGGCGAATATGGTCACCTTCGGAGGATCGAGTACCTTCACCATCAAGGGGCCTGGCTGGCCGGAGGCTCTCAGTCGTGGCGTCTCCGTCCGGAGACGACCGGAGGTCTTCTTCCCGAATGCCCGATCCACTATATTGATATTTTTCGTCTCTTGGCGGGGGAGGTGGTGTCGGTTCAGAGCGTTTCTGGTCCGAATGTGCTCCCCCAGTATGGCATTCCGGACAACATCTGTTCCCATTTCTTTTTCGAAAACGGCGTGTTGGCCACGATGCTGAACACGCACACCCACAGCGCCTTCGGCCGTCTTGGCGATCCATGGCAGAATACGGCCGACTACATGCAGCCGCTGGGTCATGACATGTCCATGATCGTTACGCTCACCGGAGGCTCCATCGCGGTGGATTTCCTCCGGCCCGCCATTACGATCCATCGTTTCGAGGAGTGGCCCTCCGGATCGGGTGGTGTCCGAGTCGTTCAGGAGCGTGTGGAAGCATTTACGGCCATGGGGATGATGGCCTTTTTCCACGACTGTTCGCGCCCGCGGAATGAATTCCTGCGGCGATGTGTGGAGGGGCTTCCACCGATTCAGGATCCGGTGGATGCCTGGAGGACCCATCGGGTGACATTCGCGGCCGAGCAATCGGCCCGCGAGAACGGCCGGAAAATCCGAGTGGACTACACCCTCCCTTTTTGACCGAAACGAGAGAAGCTTGACAAAATGAACGTACGCTGTAAGGAGACGATATGAGCCACTACAGGCCACGATGGCAATATGAGCAGGAAACCGCGGCGACGCGGGCGGAGCGGATGCGATGGTGGCGCGAGTCCCGATTTGGCATGTTCGTGCATTTCGGTCTGTACGCGCTGCTGGGACGACACGAGTGGGTGATGGCCACGGAGTGCATTCCGCGGGAGGAGTACGAAACGCTGGCGCAGCGGTTCCATCCGAAACCCGGCGCTCCCCGCGCATGGGCTCGCCTGGCCCGCCAGGCGGGGATGAAGTACATGGTGATGACGACCAAACACCACGAGGGCTACTGTCTGTGGAATACGCAGCAGACCGACTTCAACAGCGTGAAAACGGGGCCCCGTCGGGATTTGGTCGCCGAGTACGTGGAGGCCTGCCGGGCGGAAGGGTTAAAGGTGGGATTTTACTACTCGCTCATGGACTGGCACCATCCCGATGGCGGGCGTTGTCATTATGACCCCGCTGCCCGACGGCGTTTCATCGAATTCACCCACGGGTGCGTGCGGGAACTGATGACGCAATATGGGCCGATTGACATTCTCTGGTACGATGTCAAACGGCCGCTGGCGAACGCTGAGGGGTGGGAAGCCGACGCGCTGAATCAGATGGTGCGCGCCCTTCAGCCGCACATTCTGATCAACAACCGGTCGGGACTTCCGGAGGACTTTTCGACGCCGGAGGGCGAGGTCCGGGCGCAGCCCGGCGACCGAGGCCGCGGTTGGGAAGCGTGCATGACCTTCAACGGAACCTCCTGGGGGTATCTCGTCGGAGGGGAGGTAGACGCCTGGAGCGCTCGGGACATTGTGAAAATGCTTGGGAAAGCCTGCGCGCGGGGCGGCAATCTTCTCCTCAATATCGGTCCTACCCCCGAGGGCGATGTGCCCCCCGATGCGGTCGCCCCGTTGCAAACGGTCGGTCGCTGGCTGGGCCGACACGGCGAGGCCGTGTATGGAATGCTCGACGAGAGCGGCGGCGGATTCCCCTCGTTCTGTGGGATGACATCCCGAAAGGGTCATGTCGTCTATTTCTGGAGGACGGTCTGGTGCGGGACCGAGCAGGGGCTGGGGGGGTATGAAACCCCGCTGACGTCGGTCACCTGTCTGACGACCGGCCAACCGGTGCGGTTTGTGCAAGAGGGGTACCGAATCCGGCTGCTGGACCTTCCCGAACGGTGTCCCGATCCGGAGTGCGGTCTCGCCGTGTTCCGGCTGGAATTCGAACGCGAGCCGGTCTTCAAGTGGCTGCCAACGACGCCCGCCATTGTGGCCGGCTGGACGCCCTGAGGGAAGGAAGCGAAGCATGTCCGTGGCCTCTCGCCTCAACGTGTTGTTTATCCTTTCCGACCAGCATAATGCCAAGGTGCTTGGTCACCGGGGACATCCCGATGTGCGGACGCCCCATCTGGACCGCATGGCCGCTGAAGGTGTCCGTTTTGACAACGCCGTGACCCAGAACCCCATCTGCACGCCGAGTCGGGTATCCTTCCTGTCGGGGCAGTATGGCCACAATCACGGTTATTACGGCCTTAGCGGGCCACATCCCGGCGGGCTGCCCAGCCTGCTCAGCCATTTTCGGAAGGCGGGCTATCGCACGTCGGCCATCGGCAAGATTCATTGTCCGGAGTATTGGATCGAAGACTCATCGGACTGGTTTCATGACACATGCGGCACCAGTGTGGAGGGGCGTTCCAAGGCCTACGAACAATTCCTGCGGGAGCGAGGCAAACTTGAGCTGGAAGATCACATTCGGCTTCCGGAATTCGGCGACCGGGGACGGCAAAGCATGGAGGGGCGTCCATCCCCCCTGGCGTTCGAAGAGTCGCAGGAAGGATGGATCGCCGCCCAGACGATCGCGTTCATGCAGCAGTGCGCACAGGCGGGCGTTCCCTTTTTTGCCCATGCGAGCTTGCCGCGTCCGCACCAATGCACCTCTCCCAGCGAGCCCTTCTGGTCGTGGTACGAGGGAAGGTCGCTGACCCTTCCGCCCAATGCCGATAACGACCCACGGGCGGCCCGGAAGGCGCCGCATCTTATCCGGGCGTATGATCAGTGGCGTTCGGGTTCCTGGGCGCTCCTGGAACCCCGGACGTTCGAAGCGGCTCGGATGCGCAAGCTGAGGGGCTATTTGGGTGCGGTCAGCCAGGTGGATCATGCCGTCGGACAGATGCTCGAGTTTCTCCGCGCAAGCGGCCTGGCGGAGCGGACCCTGGTGGTCTATGCGGCGGATCACGGGGATTACGCCTGCGAACACGGCATCATGGAAAAGGCGCCGGGGATCGGCCACGATGCCATTACCCGCATTCCCTTCCTCTGGTGGGCGCCGGGCCGACTGCCCGCGGGACGGACCGTGACGGGACTTGTGGAGGCCGTGGACACGGCGCCCACCCTCTGCGCGCTGGCCGGCCTTCCGCCCATGCCGACGGCCGATGGGCAGGATGTAACCGACCTCCTTCTCGGGCGGAGTGACCGCGGGAAGACGCTGGCCGTGACGGAGTTTCCCTGGAGTCGGAGCATTCGCAAAGGGCCGTGGCGGCTGGTCCTCTATTCGCGCGCGATGTTTCCCAGGGAATATCCCGAGGGCTTTGGCGAGCTCTACCATCTCGGCGATGACCCATGGGAGCGGCGGAATCGCTACTTCGATTCGGATTGTCGTTCGATCGTCGAGGAATTGCGCGCCGATCTGCTGGATTGGCTTGTCACGACAACCCGCCCGATATCCGTTCTTGGCGTGAACTATCAACGGCCCGCTCCGCCGGATCGGGAGACCCGCACCCGTTACCAGGTCTGGACCCTTGCCGACGGAAAGATAGGACCGTCGGAGATCCGGCCAAGCGCGGGAGGTCCGTATCTCTAGGGAGCACACCCATGTCTGAACGAGTTCTTTACGAAAATCCGCTGGCCTCGCCTTCGGATGTGGCGGGTTGGCGGATGGAAGGGCCGGGAGCCGTCAGTTTTCCCCGCGGCGCCATGCGCCTGGAAAGCACGGCCGATCCCGGCCCGGATGGGGATCAGGACGCCAACCAGCGCGCCAATCTCGTCTTTTGGTGTCCGGAGGTTTTCCCAGACCACATTGCGGTCTCATGGGATTTCCGGCCTCTATACGAGCCGGGCTTGGCCATCCTCTTTTTCGC
>Ga0209101_1000848_pt1 | contig 24499 bp, 20 predicted proteins | sample ConPoolayeCmetaG_FD_185481 | JGI IMG/M metagenome (GOLD analysis project Ga0209101, IMG submission 185481) | Hot spring microbial mat communities from California, USA to study Microbial Dark Matter (Phase II) - Cone Pool mat layer C metaG... ...
GCCGTGGCGACGTCAGTTGTAGGGCAACTGCGAGCAGTTGCCCTACATTGTGGCCGGTCGTGCGGCGTCGGGCGCGGTCTGGAGACCGGCCCGAGCCAGCGGATGCAAAAATATGACGGACACCCGCTGGGTAGGGGTGTCCGTCACTTTTTTGCGCGAGAGTGTACGCGAATATTGTAGGACAACTGCTCGCAGTTGTCCTACAACCAGGTGGACGCAAAGATTGCAAGGCAACTGCTCGCAGTTGTCCCACACTGTGGCCAGTTGTAGCAGCATCGGACGCGGTCTGAATACCGGCCCGAGCCGGGTGGACGCAAAAATATGACGGACACCCGGGCTGTTGGGGTGTCCGTCACTTTTTTGCGCGAGAAGAGAGCGAGAGCAGGCTATGGCTGGCCGTGGCGACGTCAGTTGTAGGGCAACTGCTCGCAGTTGCCCTACATTGTGGCCGGTCGTGCGGCGTCGGGCGTGGTCTGAAGACCGGCCCGAGCCAGCGGATGCAAAAATATGACGGGCACCCGCTGGGTAGTTACCCATTGACTTACATTCCGTTTATGCTATACTAAGAGCCTATCCGAAAAACCGTAAAAGCGGCATCCCTATGCCGCTTATACCGACGCATAGGGATGCGTCGGTTACGTTTTTCGGATAGGCACTAAAAATCTCACAAGTACAGCCGCACCAGGGAACCTGTAAGTATGGGATTGCTATTCCCACTGGCTCTCACCTGTGCCGTCCTGAGCATACCCATTATTGTTATGTATATGCTCCGGCTGCGGAGGCAGGACGTACTGGTCTCCAGCACGCTCCTGTGGCAACGCCTGGTGCGTGACCGCCAGGCTAACGTCCCGTGGCAACGTATCAGGCCCAATTTGTTGCTACTGCTTCAACTGCTTGCGCTGGCCTTGCTGACGCTTGCGCTGGCACGGCCGTTCGTCACCGCCCACATGCCGGTGAGCGATAACCTGGTCATCCTGCTCGATGCTTCGGCAAGTATGCAGGCCACAGATGTAGTCCCCAGCCGTTTCGAAGCAGCGCGTCGCATAATGCGCGACCTTGTCTCTACTCTGGAGTCCGACCATACTGTGACCATCATATCAGTCGGTTTCAGACCGGAGGTGCTTGCATCCGCGACAGGCGACCGATCATTGCTACGCCGCGCGATAGATAAGGCAAGTCCCACAAACGGCCCTGCAAACTGGCAGGCTGCTTTTGCGCTGGCCGCAGGTCTCGTCGGGATCGGCAACGCACAGGTGCTCATTATCTCTGATGGTGCACTCCCAGATACACTTCCGCCCATCGGTGCCCAGGTGCGGTTCATCAGTGTTGGAAGTGGGAACGACAACCGTGCCATCACCGCGCTGGCAGTGCGCAAAAGCCCCAGTGGAACGCAGGCTTTCCTGCGCATTGCCAACTTCGACGACGAAGATGCAGACTTGTTGGTTGAACTTTCGGCCGATAACGTGCTCTTCGACGCCCGCCGGGTGCGCATCCCGGCCCGTAGTGACATCGGTCTGACCATCACCGATCTCCCATACAATATGCGCATTCTGCAGGCGCACCTGGCTGCCGCTGACAGTCTTCAGCTCGACAACACCGCCTGGGCTGTTCATGGTGCCCCATCATCGAAACGGGTGCTTCTGCTCTCCCGGGGCAACCTTTTCCTCGAGCGTGCCCTGAGTACGTTCCCTGGCATTGAGCTGACAAGACTTGCACCCGACGGGCTGACCTCGCTGGATGACGTGGATGGCTACGACCTGTACGTCTGCGATGGTGTATTCACCGACACATTGAAGGCTGGCAACTTATGGCTGATCGCTCCACCCCTCCCTCCGACCGGGGAACGGCTGGGCAGGGGACGGGGTGTCTTCACCAACACCACCTTAATACGCATAGCCCTGGATGATCCGCTTCTGCGCCACGTTGACCTGAGGGATGTCCACATTCTGCGGGCATATGCCATCGAGCCGCCACCGGGAGCACACGTACTGGTCGAGGCAGAAGGTGGACCGCTGCTTTACGTCGTCGAACGGCCTGAGGGCAGACAGGCAGTACTGACCTTCGACTTACACGATTCCGACCTGCCGCTCCAGATTGCCTTCCCTATTCTGACCGCAAATCTGTTGAACTGGCTGATGCCGACCGGCGAAGCCATCATGGCTAAGCCTGCCCGCCCCGGCGATACGATACAATTGCGGCCAGAAATAGGGGCTGAAAAACTGATCATCACCGCACCAGATGGTACACAGATAACATTGCCCGCCAGTGAGTCGCCGCTGTTCGCTGACACAGAGCTGCCGGGAGTCTACCTGGTTCAGCAGATTGGGCGTTCCGGCAACCCCATATCCCCGGACACCTTCTTTGCCGTAAATTTGTTCGATGAAAGTGAGTCGGATATTACGCCCCGTGCCGCGATCCGGGTCGGGCAGCAAGAGGTTTCCGGAACAGTGCAAGGAGAGGGACGCTGCGAGTTCTGGCTTTGGCCAGCCATGCTGGCCCTGGGGGTGCTCATCATCGAATGGTGGGTGTACATTGGTATGAGCTGGTCAGATATTACAGGTCGCATGCTACGTAAGCCCGTAGTAACTATATTCAGGGCCGATTGAAATCGCCCTCTTCAGGCGCTTCGCGCCAGGTGTCGGTCTGCGCCGACGCTGCCCGTTGTACAGCGAGTGGCAGGTCGGCGAAGGCCGACCAATGGCCGCAGGCCCAAAAGGGTGACTTCCAGTCATCACCTGAATAGTTACAGCCCGTAGAGGAACGCGCAACTGCTCCACGGAGAGGAGTATGAAACCAGAGGTGCTCATCCTTCACGCTACCGGTACTAACCGCGATCGTGAGACCGCCTGGGCGGTCGAGTTGGGCGGCGGCAAGCCACACATCATGCACGTGAATGAGCTGCGCCAGAACCCGGCACGACTGCGAGAGTTCCAGATGTTCATTATCCCCGGCGGATTTTCCTATGGCGACGCGTTGGGCGCCGGGCGGCTCCTTGCTTCTGATCTGCGGTGGCTGTTCCAGGAAGAACTGGCCCGCTTCATCGAGGATGGCAAACCTGTGCTGGGTATCTGCAACGGCTTCCAGGCCCTGGTCAAGAGCGGCTGGTTACCCGGGCCGCCTGAGGATGGCATCAGGGCCACGCTCACGCGCAACACCTCTAACCGCTTTGAGTGCCGCTGGGTATGGCTGGAGTCAAACCCGGCCAGCCGGTGTGTTTTTACGCGAGGGCTGAGCGAGCGCATCTACTGCCCCGTTGCACACGGTGAGGGCCGCTTCGTACCGCGCGACGAGGCGACGCTTGAACAACTGCGCCAGGACAGGCAAATAGCCCTCACTTACGTCGGACAGGATGGTGGCCCTGCCGGTTACCCGGATAATCCCAACGGGAGTGTCGCCGACATCGCTGGCATTTGCAATGCCCGGGGAAATGTGCTGGGGTTGATGCCACACCCGGAGGACCATGTCGTACCCTGGCAGCATCCGCGCTTCACAAGAGGAGAGCGCGGCAACACCGGATTGGTTCTGTTCGAGCAGGGGATACGCTATGCAGCGGAGATATAGCCCCAGGAGAAGAAATCGTGGTTGATCAGGAGACATTATATCAGTATATACCTCAGGCCATCCATAATGTAGAGATCACCTGGCCCTACCCCCGTGAACGCGGCAAGGTGCGTGACATCTTTATGTTACCTGACGGCCGCCGCCTGCTTGTCACAACCGATCGGCTCTCCGCCTTCGACCGTGTTCTTACGACTGTGCCCTTCAAAGGCCAGGTGCTCAACCAGCTCAGCGCGTTCTGGTTCGCGCACACCGCAGACATCATCCCCAACCACATACTCGCCATACCTGATCCTAACGTTGCCCTGGTAAAAGAGTGCGAGTTGCTCCCTGTCGAAGTCATCGTGCGCGGATATATTACCGGCGTCACTCAGACCGCGCTGTGGTACCGCTACTCGCTGGGTGAGCGTCACATCTATGGCTACCACTTTCCGGAAGGACTGCACAAGAACGATCCATTGCCTGAACCGATCATCACCCCCACTACAAAGGGACGTGCGGGTGAACACGATGAGCGGCTTACATGTGCTGAGGTAGTCGAGCGCGGTCTGGTGGATGCCACCACATGGGAGCGGGTCCAGGCAGCAGCTCTCGCCATCTTCAAGCGCGGGCAGGAATTGGCCCGCCGTGGAGGGCTGATCCTGGTAGATACCAAGTACGAATTCGGGCGTGCCCCGGACGGCACGGTGATGTTGATAGACGAACTTCACACCCCCGACTCAAGCCGCTTCTGGGTCGCCGAGACTTACGAACGACGTGTTGCACAGGGTGAGGAACCGGAGAATTTTGACAAGGAATTCCTGCGCCTCTGGTACGCTGAGCGAGGGTATCGCGGTGACGGCGAGCCGCCTGCCGCCACCCCCGAGTTGATAGCGCAGCTCAGCCAGCGTTATATCGCCTGCTACGAGAAGCTGACCGGAGAAACATTTGTTCCGGCTGAGTATCCTGCCAGCCCGCGTATCGTACGGGCGCTCCATAGCTTCATCAGGTAAGATGAGTTCACTCCTGCACACTGAGACTGAAATACAGCGGAGAGATAACGGATGGTGATAGTAATCATGGGATCGCCGGGCGACAGGCCTGCAGGCGAACGCATCACAGCCACACTTGACCAGTTTGGTGTACCCTGGGAGATACGGATCGCTTCGGCGCACAAGGTGCCTGACCATTTGCTGGAACTGCTGAAAGAATATGAGAGCGACCGGCGTCCCAAAGTCTATATTACCATAGCGGGCCGCTCGAACGCGCTGAGCGGGATGGTGGACGCCCAGGTGACAGCACCGGTCATTGCCTGTCCCCCTTACTCCGAGCATTTCGCCGGGGGAGACGTGCTCTCATCACTGCGCGTGCCTTCCGGCGTGGCGCCAGCAGTTGTGCTGGAGCCAGAAAACGCAGCTTTGCTGGCAGTCAAGATACTGAGCCTTGCCGAACCATCTTTAGGCCACAAAGTCCGGGAATACCAGGAGCAACAACGGCGGCGGCTTCTGGAAGCCGATGCTATGTTGGTGGGAAGTGAGCAGAAAAATCTCATCTGACAGACCCAGGGAAGCCTGTGGCGTCTTCGGCATTTACGCGCCCGGTGTTGATGTTGCGCGCCTGACATTTTTCGCTCTCTACGCCCTCCAGCACCGGGGCCAGGAGAGTGCGGGCATTGTGACCTCCGATGGGCGGGTCGCCCATATACACAAAGGGGTGGGCCTGGTCTCCCAGATTTTCAACGAAGAGAATCTGCAACACCTGCGCGGATACCTGGCCATCGGACACACCCGCTACTCGACTACCGGTTCACCTCACCTGCTGAATGCCCAGCCGTACCTGATCGAAACGGCGTTAGGGCCACTGGGGGTGGCCCACAACGGCAACCTGACAAATGCCCCCTCCCTGCGGCGCAACCTGCTTCATAAAGGAGTAGGGCTTACCTCTTCCTCAGACAGTGAGGTCATCACACAGATGCTGGCCGGGGCACAGGGCCGAACCTGGGAGGAGCGTATAGCTGCGATGATGAGAGAAGCCCAGGGGGCCTACTCTCTTGCCATTCTCACCAGAGACGCCGTTTACGCTGCCCGCGACCCCTGGGGGTTCCGCCCCCTTTGCCTGGGCCGGCTCAACGAGCACGGCTGGGTAGTGGCATCAGAGACCTGTGCGTTATCTACGATCGGAGCCGTGTTTGTACGAGAGGTGGGACGAGGTGAGATCGTGCGTCTGGATAAGCACGGGCTGACCTCATGCCAGGGTGTGGAGGCGGCTGAGACACCTGCGCTGTGTGTCTTTGAGTATATCTACTTCGCCCGCCCGGACTCAATCCTCGAAGGCCGTTCCGTCCACTGGGTGCGCCGTCACCTGGGCGCACGGCTGGCACAAGAACATCCCGTTGACGCAGATATGGTCATCGGGGTGCCCGATTCGGCTACCTCCCATACCATCGGCTATGCCAATGAGTCCGGCATCCCCTTTGGTGAAGGGTTGATCAAGAATCGCTACATTGGCCGCACCTTCATCCAGCCCGATGACAGGCTGCGTCGCCTGGGGGTGGCACTCAAATTCAACCCTCTTACCGACCTGCGTGGCAAACGTATCATCGTAGTTGACGACTCCATCGTGCGCGGCAATACCAGCGGCCCCCTGGTCACCCTGTTGCGCAATGCCGGTGCAACCGAGGTGCATATGCGCGTGGCCTCACCGCCGATCCGCTATCCCTGCTTCATGGGCGTGGACATGGCAACAAAAGAGGAATTGCTCGCCTCACGTATGGACGTTGATGAAATCGCTGCCTATCTGGGTGTGGACAGCCTGGGATACCTGTCCCTGGAAGGGTTGATAGAAATCGTCGGCGGTGGGGAGGCCAGGCACTGCCTGGCATGCTTTTCGGGCAAATACCCTGTGCCAACAGTGGAAGGGACAGGCAAGGCCGCTTTTGAGCCTTCATAGCCCGGGTCAGCACGAGCGCAAAATGACCTGGATTTCAGGATTGCAACGGTGGAAGCCCGCGTTGCTCATATGAGGCGGTTGGGGGGTGCTTTTATCCCCGCTCACAACCCCACATTCGGTAATCCCCCATTCGATGACGCTGTCGCGCGCGTATTGATCGTCCGCCTCTCCCCCCTGCACGATGTAGCGGATTCAATCCCCCACCTGTTCCTGTACCACGAGGTGCGACAGGCACTGCCACAGGCGTTCGTTGACTTCGCCTTCTTTCCATCCGCGCGGGAACGGGCGCTGCTCGACAGGCTCGGAGAGCCTTACCTGTTGGGTATCCAGTCGTTGCGGCCGGCCGGTGATTTCGATCTGGTCCTTGTATCGAACGCTTACACACTGGAGCTGATCAACCTTCCCTGTTTGCTGCTACGCTCGGGCATCCCGCTTTTTGCGAGCCAGCGCGGGTCTGGATGGCCACCGATCATCCTGGGAGGCTCCAACGCGATGGCCACTCAGGCGATTATCTGTGCTGATGGCGACAGTTTTGTAGACGGCATCTTCTTCGGCGAGGGCGAAGGGCTGGTCGGAGAGCTGGTACGCGGGATATGCCTCGACCACCAGGAAGTGAGAACGCTCAGCGAGCGCGTGACAGGACTGTGGGCGGCCGGAGCACTGCGCCACGTTAAGAAAGCGGTTCTGAGAACGCCCCAGGCCGGTATGCTGCCACTTGGCTACCCCATCCTGAACACCCCCGAAGTGCACGCGGCCAGCCTGCAGATCACCTATGGATGCCCGGCTTTCTGTGCTTTCTGCTTCGAGGGGTACGATCGCAAACCATACCGTGAGCTTCCCCTGAGCGACATCATCGCCGCTGCCAGGCAGCTCAAGCGCATGCAGGGAGTAGAGGAGCTGGCTCTGTACAGCTTCAACTTCAACACCCACAGTGAGATATTCGAGATGCTACTGGAGCTGCAAAAAATCTTCGATCGCGTAAGCCTGAAGAGTCAGCGGCTCGACATTCTGCAAAGGACACCCGGCCTGCTGGAAGAAGAGATCGGCGCGGATAAACGGGAGTTCTCGCTGGGTATCGAGGGGATCAGCACGCGTATGCGCACCTGGCTGCATAAAAGCCTGGACACGGAAGATATCCATGCTCTGTTAGAGCGTCTGTTTGCGCTCCGGGTGCGTCGGATAAAGCTATTTTACATCCTGACCGGCTACGAAAACGACGAAGATGTGGCTGAGTTCAGGCATTTCCTCAAATGGCTCAAAGGATTGCGTCTCTCGTGCGACCGCTCCCCCCGGGTGATCTTCAGCTTCGGTCTGCTGGTACGCATGCCGTTCACCCCGCTGCAATACGATCGCCTGTTCCTGGAGGAGGCGGAGTGGAAACCGCTGATAGGACAGGTCAAATCGGCCTGCGAGACAAACGGCTTCGAGTTCCGCCTGGCATTCGACTGGCCAGCGTATTGTGTCACGCAGGTGCTGGCGCTGGGCGGCTACTGGCTGGTGGAACCGGTGCGCTCCCTGGCCGAAGCAGGGTATTTCTTCGACGACACCCTGCCTGGAGAATACTGGTCAGCCTTAAGGAAATGGATGGAGGAACACGGCCACTGGAACGCCGCCTTCCTTGGGGAAAAGCAGGCTGATTATCCTTTTGCTCTGGAATTCGTGGCTTCCAACATCCCACCTGCCTTCCTGTACCGACAATATCAGGAAGCCAGGCGTGGGGTTGATGGAGGCTATTGCCTGGGGGAGGGTAACGGACGGTGCCTGGGCTGCGGGGCCTGTCCGGATGAAGCACGACGGCAGACGATAGTCACCCACTCTATTCGCCTCCCGGAGACAGGCGTCCCTGCTTATACGGCACATTTGACAGAGATGATGAAGCACAAGCACCGCCTTCAGCCGCGCTATTTTATCGTCAGGGTGGAACCATGGCTCTCGGGAGTGCGGCCAGAGTTTCTGAACGCTTTCGTCTTTCGTGGGCTTCTCATGCTCTACCCGGAGCTGGTAGACAATCTGCTTACAGTGCGGGAGAGCCTTTTCAATGTGGCTCCCAATACGGGGCGCTTCCCCGGGTGGAGCGGTGAGACGGTATTTGCGTTGAGGGCCTGGGAGATGGCCTCACTCGAGCATACGCTCACGGGCGGATGCTCCACGGAGGGGTTTGAGCTGCTCAGACCGGCTGAGGGATTCACACCTGGCGTCTTTTCCAGGCTTGAGGTGGAACTGCACTTGTGTGCCGGATCGTTTCCGGAACCTCGCGCACGGCTGGAGCAATATCTGCGCAGTGTGTACCTGGCATATACGCTGCGCAGAGAGGGAGGCGGTTACCGCTTCGAGTTACCCACCAAATCGCTGAAAAAGAAGGTGCTCTTTGGTGGCTCTTTTGAGCTTAACGACGAAGGTTTCTATGCACGGCTTGAGATCGGGCCTAAATTTGACGTGAGAGCGTTCTTGCGCACCTTTAGTATTGGCGAAGAGCTGCCCTACCCTCCACTGCTACGAGTGCTGAGCGTAAGGTGGTAGCACAATCTGCGCTGTAAGGCGCGCCCTCCTGCGACAGGCTGTCAGAGCATGTCCACAACCTGACCCACATCTTCGCTACCTGCGCCGCCTGCCGACCTGGTCCCCAACAAGAATTCCGGCGTCAGGTATTCCTTCAGCACTTTGCGTTCCTGTGGCAGGTAGATCGCGACCTGGATATCCAGATCGGCCAGATAGCGGCACATCAGGGGGCCGACTTCGCGCCAGTCCAATCCGCCCAGGCCACAGCCCAAAGCCGGAATCGCCAGCGACCGTATGCCTTCACGCCGATAGTTGTCTCGTATCCACTGCAGCCCCTTCTCGATACCGCCAATGTCAGACTTTTCCCGCCAGTGCCGCTTGGTGGGGAAGAACAGAAACCACTTGCTGTCATTGTTTTCGGTCAAAGAGGACGGTTCATCGGCAAGCACCTGATCCAGAGAGGCTTCTCTCTTGTACAGGTAGGGCTTCCCCATTTCCAGCAACTTCTTGCGGCACACGTCCTGATACTTCACATACACATCAGGAAATTGATATTTCGCCCGCGAAGCCAGCCCCTTGCCCATCACCCCGACAGTATTCACGCTGATCGTCAGAGTCTGCATATGCGAGAAGAACATGTCACCATCCACCCAGAAAAGCGATCGAGTGATCGTGCCGCTCCTGCGGGGCAGGAAGAACATGTGTGGGTCCTGGATCACTGCAACCTGCCCGGCACGCGACCCCAACAGCCGGCGAACCTGCTCCGCGGTTGCATGGCTGGCTACATAGATGGTGTGGATGAAATCCGGCGGGACGGCCCCATAGACCAGACATTCAGACATTATGATGCGTTTGGAGCCGTCTTCGGGGCGCCACCAGTCATTCTGGATCATTGTCCATATCTCTTTAGAGCGTAACTTTTGCAGGCCTTCATCCTTCGGCAGAATTTCAGACATCGGACTGGCGGCATTGCCAATGGTGATGAAACGAGAAAGGTCCAGGACCTGCGGCTTAACTGCCAGGACAACGATGTTTTTGCTCTTCCCTTCATGTACTACGCGATAAAGCATCGGGTTTCTGGGCTGGAAATAGAGGTTAGCAAACTCCCACAGGCTATTTCCATCCGGCGTTGTCCTTTGCTGACGGTTGGCTACGATTTGGGCATCATAGATCGGCGTAAAGGCAATGTTGAGTCTTTCTACCTCCGCATGGGATAGAATCCCCCGTTCCAAAATGGGAGGAAGATTCTCGACTGGTGCGATATAGTATAGATTTTGAACAACTTGTTTTCTCGCCACGGTAACCCGCTTTTATGCAACGGTTGCATCCGTAATATTTAGAGCCTATCCGAAAAACCGTACAAGCGGCATCCCTATGCCGCTTATACCGACGCATAGGGATGCGTCGGTTACGTTTTTCGGATAGGCACTTAGAGCCCATCCGAAAAACCGTACAAGCGGCATCCCTATGCCGCTTATACCGACGCATAGGGATGCGTCGGTTACGTTTTTCGGATAGGCACTTAAGGTCCGGTAGGAAGCGATCGGGACGCATATGCAGTTCATCTCTACCGTATCCTGTACTTTTCCGCCCGCGCGCACTGGGCGCACAATCTGGTATCCGGCAATACTGCCAGCCGGTCAGGATGGATCTGTTCCCCACAACGCTCGCAAATACCGTATGAACTCCTGTCAGAAAGCAGCTGCTCCAGATTCGCAGCACGTTCCTTGAGTTGCTGCAGAAGCGCGTAATCAAGCTCCCACTGGGTTACAGCAGGATCGCCTCTCCCCAGCCCGTAATCTGGCGTTTCCTGAAGCGATCTCTCCAAAGCAGCAATCTGGGCGCGCAGTTGCTCCAGCTCACGTTGCAAGATGCTCGTCCTGTCCTCCATATCCTGATCCCTCACAATCAGACCCCAGACGCAAAAGGTATTATAGTCACTCCTGGTCTGAGGGTCTTTCCATGTTCAACCCGGCCTGTGCTCGCGCCAGCAGCCGTGCCGCCCCGGGCTTGCGCGGGTTCAGCGAGAGGACCACAGTCAGCCAGTCATTCGCCTCACAATAATCGCCTCGTTCCAGTGCTTCTTTCGCTGCGGCCATATAATCGTCCAGTGACCAGGTTAACCAGCCTGTCATCTCATCGGCTACGTCTGTCAGACGGTGACTGGCCGTCCACTCACTGATGGTCGGGCTGATGATAGGATGACGGCCATCCCCAACAGGAAGAAACGCCGCAGGTCCACGCTCCGGAAAACCTGGACCGCAGATCAGTCCAAAGGTCAGTTTGCCATACCCGCTTTTGGGCCTCAGCCGAAAGATCACATAGCCCTCAGCATCCAGCTCCGCCTCGACATGATACCTGGCGGTCAGCAGCTTATGCTCTTCCTCTAACCTTCTGGCCACCTCCGGTACCTTGTACCAGGCGGTCGGTCTGGCGGCCGCCTCAGCCCGTGCTGCCTGCTCCGCAGAGTGCATCTCCGCACCGGTAGCCGTAAGAAGCCTGGCAGGCGATGGAAGATGTCCTCGTGCCACCTGGTACACGTCAAGGGTAAAAGCATAAAACGTCAGCCTACCAGAGTACATGCTTAACACCAGGCAGGCGACGTCCTGGAAGCGATAATCAGGGTCCTCCAGCACTGCCTGAGCCTGCATCCACTCCTGGTCGGTCAGCTCACCTTCAGGTGTGAGATGGATGTACCAGACACCGCAATAATGTGCCCGGGACGAGATTTGCTGCGCCTGCGCCAGCGGCTTAGAGGTGCGCGATTGGTCAAGCGCGAAATCTCTCTGGCCGAATCCAACCTCCGGGCTCAGGCGTACCTGGCCGACGATCAGCCGCCGCTGCCTGTCAAGTGGATAACCGAAGAGCAACCCGCCGGCAAGATCACCACCCACACCGCCGCGCGCAACCTCTGCCTCAAGGCCCGCGCGGACCTCAGGCATTATAAGTATAGTGATAGACTCCTGGGACATAACAGACCCTTCCGTAACTCTTAGAGCCTATCCGGAAATCGTAACCGACGCATCCCTGCGCGTCGGCATAGGCGGCATAGGGATGCCGCCTGTACGGTTTTTCGGATAGAGTAAGCCGCACTTCAAGAGCGACTGGTTCAGCTTCTCACAGAATGTCACAGGAGTTTAAGGATCCTGTTTTCCCTCGTGAGCACCTGGCCCCAGACAGCACATCTCAGCGGCGGAAGGTAACTGCCTGCCCCTGCCGACTGAAGTCGCCCACGTTGGGCCTTCGGCCAGCGGTCGGCGCAGGCTGACGCCCGGCGCCGCAGGCGCCCACATATAAGGTCGATTTCTAACCGACACGCGGCAGCAGGCAGCCGGGCAGATAATTACGGCGGAACTCCATAGCTCCATCACCGCACAGCCTGCACTCAGAGGGAATCACTGCGAAGAAAAAGCGTCAGCAAACAACGTATCTTGCGTAGCACAGATGCAGGGAGAGGTTGTGGACCGCTTCCTCTTGCTGCGACAGAACAGGTCGAAAAAGGCCGACCATCAGCCACGAGCCTCAGTGGTGTCGGGTCGGCTGGGTCACCCCTGACTGCAGTCGTTCAGTATACACAACATTTCCCAACGCGCAAGTGTGTGATGACACGGGTGTCTCACAGAACTTCTGACAATGGAACCCCTCTCTCTTCCGCGCGACGCAACATCCAGGCCCGAATATCCGACGGCAGCGGTGGCACCTCCTCCTCAGGGCGACGCTGCAGGTGCAACGCACCTGATGGGCAGCCGATGACGCACACTCCGCACCCCACGCAACGGGCATAATCCACCCGGCACACCTCATTCTGGACAGACAGAGCGCTGAACTGACAGCGCTCAACACAATTGCCACAGCCGAGACAGGATGTCCCATCAACTACGGCGTAGAATGCGGAATGGGCAACAGCAGATGGCACACCAAACTCAGCCACGCCACGCAGAATCCCACAGCAACAGGTGCAACAATTGCAAATGTAGCGCACCCCGTCCCGGTAATTGCCGACGGTATGCACCAGTCCGGCTTCTTCAGCTCTGCGCAACAAACGCAGTGCCTCCTCTTTGGTCAGTGGCCGGATGGTCTCATTCCCATCGAAGGCACCTTCCACAGGGGCAAAGACCAGACATGTCTCCAGCTCATGAGCGCACCCTCTTCCCACCAGCCGCTGTTGCACCCGACATATACAGTCCCGGACACCCCAGGCTCTGGCTTCCTCGATCAGCTCAGTGGCCCGTTCGTAGGGAAATATCCGGACGGCAAAAGGGATCGCTTCTTCCACGGGTATCACCCGGTGGAGAGGCGGCCCTGGCTGTGAAACGCCTGCGCCTCCGGTCTCTTGAAAGTATTGCTCCACCAGCATGGCCATCTCTTCATCCATGCGGGGCAGTTGCTCTTCATAGAAACCGACAGCAAAAGGCAGCAAACCGAACAGTAACTGCCCCTCTCCCTTGCTGGCGCGTATCTGGCCCTTACGCACCATGTCCTTGAGTATCCGGGAGGCTGTTTGAGGCTCCATACCAGCACGGGCCGCGATCTCCGAGGCTGGTTCACAGCTCAGACGCATCACGCTCGCCAGTGCTGCCTCCTCCGGCGTGAAAATCTTTGCCAGCAGACGCAGTTCCACGCCACTGGCAGTGGGAGGGAAGCCATTGGGAAGAGTATCCAGACGTCGCGCCAATCTGACGTAAACATCCTCAGCCATAGACATCCGCCTTTCGCCGGGCTGACCCCGGCCACTACAAAGTGTTACCTCCCCCTCCCACAGGTTAGAACCAGGCTGGCAACCGAAGCAAACGGTCATTGAGACATGTTCTGGCCTGGCAGTTGCGTCTGAACCCGGGGGAGACCATGTGAGCGCATTACTTCGCGATTTCCTCCGCACGTACCTCGCGGATAACCGTCACCTTGATTTGTCCCGGGTATTCCAATCTCTCCTCGATCTTCTGGGCGATGTCTTTGGAGAGGCGAATGGTTGCCAGGTCATCAATCTCCTCCGGCTTGACAATGATGCGGATCTCACGGCCGGCCTGGAGAGCATACGACTCTGCCACCCCCTTAAATGAGCGCGCGATCTCTTCCAGGGCGTGGATACGTTTGATGTACATTTCCAGGCTTTCGCGCCGTGCCCCAGGCCTGGCTCCGGAAATGGCGTCAGCGGCTTCAACGATGATCGCTTCGAGGGAGTCCTGTTCCGTCTCGTGGTGATGGGACTCGATGCAGGTGACCACCTCCTCCGGGATGCCATAGCGCCGACACAACTCGGCTCCGATCCTGGCATGTGTCCCCTCAGTCTCAAAGTCCACTGCCTTGCCAATGTCGTGGAGGAGGCCAGCCGCGCGCGCCACCGCGACATTGGCGCCAAGCTCCTCAGCGATCATCGCCGCCAGCTTGGCTGTCTCGATAGCATGGGCATGCTGATTCTGCCCATAGCTGGTGCGGAACTTGAGCCGCCCGAGCAACTTGAGCAATTCAGGGTGAAGGCCAGGCACCCCGGCTTCGTATGCTGCCCGTTCACCCTCCTCGCGGATGATCCTTTCGACCTCCTTGCGGCTCTCGGAGAGCACCTTCTCGATGCGTGCAGGATGGATACGCCCATCCATAATCAACCGTTCCATCGCCCGGCGAGCGACCTCGCGCCTCACGGGATCGAAGCAGGAGATAGTAATGACCTCGGGCGTGTCGTCCACAACCACATCCACACCTGCCGCCTGCTCAAAGGCGCGAATATTACGCCCCCCCCGACCTATGATATGCCCCTTCATTTCATCAGAAGTCAAGGAGACGGTCGAGACGGTTAGCTCGGCCACCTGTTCACCGGCCATGCGCTGGATGGCATAGGTGATGATCTTGCGAGCGCGTGCCTCGGCCTCCTCCCTGGCCTCGGCCTCAACCTGACGAATCACCCGGGCCATATCCTGACGCGCTTCCTCTTCAACCAGTTTCAGCAACTCCTGTTTGGCTTCCTCGCGGCTCAGCCCGGCCACTCGCTCTAACGCTGCCACCTGTTCCTGCTGCAATCGCTCGATCTGGTTGCGCAGTTTATCCAGCGCGCTCTGCCGTTTGTTCAGAGATTGTTCACGCTGCTCAAGGCGTTCCTGCTGCTGATCGAGCTTTTCGCGCCGTTGTTGCAGGCGCTCCTCCTCCCTCCGCAGCGCCACGCGACGCCGCTCCAACTCCTGTTCAGCCGCGTTGCGCAACTTAAGCGCCTCATCCTTAGCCGTTAAGACTATCTCACGGGCCTTCTTCTCCGCCTGTTCCAGTTGTTCTCTGGCCTGTAGCTCCTGTTGCCTGATCTTTTTATAAACAACGTAACGGCGGATCGTCAGGCCCAGCGCCAGCCCGACTACCAGGCTGAAACCGCCGATCACAATGCACGTAACCCAACTGCTCATCACTTATTCCACCTCATCATCGGATTCACGTTGAATAAAATTGAAATCTTTCTGGACATTCCGCGTTGTCGTATGGGCAGCCGCGCTCCCACTCTGCCGGCCAGAGTTGCAGAGCATCTCCTGTACCACAGACTGAATCACTGAATATGAAAACCCACGGCGTCTCAGGTACGCTTCCAGCTTACGCCGGAGCTCGCGGGATGGGAGAGGACCTGATTTTCGCAAAACAGCTTCCACTGCCTGACGCGCTACGGCTTCCTCATCCATATGCTCAAGCAGCTCGGCAATAACAGGTGCAGGCACCCCTTTCTCTCGCAGCTCGTGGTACAACGCCTGCCTGCCCCGTGGATTAAACTGCAGCCGATTCTCCACCCAGTAGGAAGCAAACTCCCGATCGTTCAACAAACCGGCCCGTGTCAGGCGCTCTATCACTGCCTCAATGACCTCATCATCCAGCTCTTTACCGTGCAGGTTACGACGCACCTCGGCCTCGCTGCGCGGGCGATAGGACAGAAAGTTGAGCGCCTGCTCATAGCCTCGCTCGACCTCATCGCGCTCTCGTAAGGACGCGATCTCTTCATCGCTTAAAGACTGGCCTACATGCAGCCGTGCCGCTTCGATGGCTGCCAGCCCGAAGGCGAAGTGGCCGTCTATATAGACATTGACACGCTCCTTATTTCGTTTTTGGAAACGTAGCGCGGTAATCTTCCCACCCATAACGCAAAAAGGGCCGTGCTCGGGAAGCCACGGCCCTTAACCACCCGCCTGACCATGTCGGCGGACGTCACCAGATGCCCATCTGCCCTGCCTGATAGTAGGGCTTGACCTTCTCTATCAAACGCCAGGCATCGCGACCTGATTGTCAGAACACTCACACAGTTCCGATAAATACCCCACCCTATCGAACCTGGACACGATTACCTGGCATACCATCTCGCTGGGAGATAAACAACCCTATGTTATGCTCCGGCCAGGCTCAAAAGGTCACAATGAGCTGTCCCGGAGAATGGATCACAACACATCCTCATACACCCCGGTCTCGGCATCCATAGCAAAGGATGTGTTTGCAAACCCATGGAGAAGGACAAACCGTTTCCCTTATACACAGCGCAGCTTATGCTCTGGCACTACTCTATAAACACCCTGAGCTGGAACGCTCGGGTGTCAAGATCAAGCCGTGGCTTCAATTTTTGAATCAGTAGTCCGCCACCTCTTCAATATCTGGGACAGCAGTGGGCACGACGACCTCTCCCCGCACCATTTTCTCCCGGATGATTGCCTCAATATTGTCAGCAACGGCGGGATGATCGCGCAAGAACTGTTTGGCATTTTCGCGGCCCTGGGCTATTGCCTCGCCCTGGTAATAATAGTAGGAGCCGCGCTTTTCGATCACCCCCAGCCCCACTGCCATATCGAGCAGGTCCCCTGCCCGGCTGATGCCCTCATTATACATTATGTCAAACTCGGCTACCCGGAATGGAGGGGCTACCTTGTTCTTTGTAACCCGCACGCGTGTCCGATTCCCTACGACGGCTCCCTTTTCCTTAATCGCATTGAGACGCCGCACATCAAGCCGCACCGAGGCGTAGAACTTCAATGCGCGTCCTCCCGTGGTCGTCTCCGGGTTACCGAACACCACTCCGATCTTTTCGCGCAACTGGTTGGTGAAGATCAAAGCGGTGTTCGATTGCTTCACTGCGCCACTCAGCTTGCGTAAAGCCTGACTCATCAGACGCGCCTGCAGCCCGGGGTGGGTATCTCCCATCTCACCCTCAATCTCTGCCCGTGGCACCAGCGCTGCTACCGAATCTATCACCACCACATCCACCGCCCCGGAGCGGATGAGTGTTTCGGCGATCTCCAGTGCCTGTTCGCCGGTATCGGGCTGCGAGATGAGCAGGTTATCCACGTCCACGCCGCACCTGGCGGCATAAGCCGGGTCAAGTGCGTGCTCCATATCAATGTAAGCGGCGACACCACCACGCTTCTGCGCCTCAGCGACTATGTGCTGAGCCAGCGTGGTTTTGCCGGCACCCTCGGGACCGTAGATTTCGGTAACACGCCCACGAGGAACACCACCAACACCAAGCGCCAGGTCAAGGGCGAGACTGCCGGTGGGGATCACCTCAACCTGCAGATGGGAGGCTTCTCCAAGACGCATTATGGTCCCCTCACCGAACCGCTTGGTAAGGGTAGCCAAAGCCGAACTCAGTGCTTTTCGCTTTCCCTCTTCACTCATAAAGTGCTCCATATATTGCAACAAAAGCACCCGTCTGTCGTTTCGCTCAGCTCTAATCCGCTCTGAGTCAATAGCACTTGCACACAAGTGCTCCATACGGGGCCGTAGCGACCCCCGGTCTCCTATGGCTCACACAATGCGACTGGAAGTCACTAAGAGCCTATCCGAAAAACCGTACAGGCGGCATCCCTATGCCGCTTATACCGACGCATAGGGATGCGTCGGTTACGTTTTTCGGATAGGCACTAAGTAAATCACATCGCCATCAAATGCGGCAACAGCAGGTCGCAACACCGATATTGGCCGTGGGCTTGAAAAAAGAGTACGGGCACAGAAACTAAGCAACCGCCCCTGCTATTGTTAATTAAGTGTACAACAAATGACAAAAAAAGGCAAATAGCATGGCACGTCGGGGGGTGTCCGTCATTCTTTTGCATCCCCCGGCTCGGGCCGCTCTCCAGGCCACGCCCGACGTCGCCGACCGGCCGCAACGTAGGACAACTGCGAGCAGTTGTCCTACAATATTTGTGTCTCCTCAGGCTCAGGCCGTTCTCCAGACCGCGTCCGAACTCGGTGGATGCCGTCTCCGGCCAGGCCCGGTCGGAGACCGGTCGCAGCCCGAGGCAAATGGTGCAATATGCCCCAGTCAGTCGGCAACCCAAATAAGACAGGCCTTAGAATGGATACCCCTTAAAGCCCTGACAGCCCTTGAGCGCCGAAATCTCGCCACAGTGGGCATTGATGTGCCATATAACGAATGTCTCCAGGACTTGAGCGAGATTGCGTTTACCAATGGGCGTCTCCACTTCACGCTCAAGGTCTTCTGGCGTGAGCGATGCCAGCCAGCTTTTGAGAGCTTCGGAGACAGCCCGGGTGTACTTGCGAAGAGCATCAACATCTACACGTATGGCCCGCATATATGCCAGGTAGTCCCCACCATGCGCTGGCTCAGGCGCTGAGACGGTCAGCACCCTTTCCTGCCAGCCATCCTTCTGACGAAGTGGGGTCTCCCCTTTGAGCCACCTATGTACTACCTCATCCGCGCCCGAGACAGCATGCCAGCAGGTCGCGCCGATGGGATTGGTAATGCCAGGTGGTGTCCAGTCCGCCTGCTCCTGCGTCAGATCAGCCACGACCTGTTCCAGAATATCGAAAGCATTGGTGAGCGCATACAGGGTCAGCTCAACTGTGTTCATTTCCGCCTCCTGCAGCCAGCACTCTACCACTACCCGCGAAAGGGTGAGCGGGCACGATTGGTCTTCCCCGGCTCGGGCCGGTCTCCAGACCACGCCCGGGTGAGCAGCCACATTACGTGCTACCTGCGAGTGTCGGCATAGGAGCGACCCGGCGGGTCGCCACAACCGGCACAGTGCCCAGGGAGGAAGATTTCAATCGGCCTGAATGGTTACATAAATCTACCTGTTTCAGCGTTTTGGGGAACACCCGGGAGGTCTTAAAACAGACACAGCCCGCCCGTTCATAAAAGGCAGGCGCCCGCTCGCGCACGGTATTCGAGCGCACATTGAGTTTACAGACGCCGTGCTCGCGCGCCCATTGCCCGGCCCGATCAAGCACCAGCCGCCCCACTCCGCGGCTGCGCCAGCTCTCGTCCACCACCAGCCCGCTGATTTCGGCCTGCAGGTCCACCTCGAGCAACAGGCACAGATAGACATGAACCCAGCCGATCACACATCCGCCCGTTCCCGCCACGCAGATGGCATGGTGCTCATCTCGGCTTATTTCGGTTATCCGTCCGCGCACAGCCTCTGCCGATGCAGGGTAGCCCAGTTGATCACATAGCACAGCTATCCTGGCGGCATCGGCCGGCCTGGCAGGACGTATCTGTGTGAAAGCACACACCCATGGAATTATCCTTCATTCAGCCCGGGCAGCTTCTGCAAAGCTCGTGCGACACATTTTTACTTTCCCACACTTACTGGCCGGCGGCGAGCCTTTGCTTTTCCTCCTCAAGGAGCACACGTCTCAGGATTTTGCCCACCGTAGTTTTGGGAAGTTCCTTGCGAAACTCGACAAACTTAGGAACTTTGTAGGGGGCGAGGTTCTGCTTGCAGAATTCAATGATCTCCTCCTCGGTCGCCGTCTCTCCATCTTTAAGCACAACGAAGACTTTGACCCGCTCGCCCTTCTCACCGGACGGGACGCCGACAGCGGCAGCTTCCTTCACTTTAGGATGTTCATAAAGCACTTCCTCAATCTCACGAGGATAGATGTTGAAGCCGCCCGCCCCCAGGATCATATCCTTTTTGCGGTCCACAATCCTGAAATAACCGTCTTCATCCATTGAGGCAATGTCACCGGTATGCAGCCAGGGAGGGCCACCATCCCCATGGTCACGCAGAGTGTTGGCTGTCTCGGTAGGCATCTGCCAGTAGCCCTTCATGACCTGAGGGCCACGCACACAAAGCTCGCCAATTTCGCCCGGTCCCAACGTCTTTGTACCAGTATCCACATCAACGATCTTGACCTCGGTATCGGGCCAGGGGAGTCCTATGGTACCTATGCGATTCTCGCCGAAGATGGGATTGGCATGGGTCACCGGTGAGGCCTCGCTCAGCCCATAGCCCTCTACCAGCCGCGCGCCGGTAAGCTCCTGAAACCGTTGCTGCACCTCCACCGGCAACCCCGCGGCGCCGCTGATGCAGGCTTTGATAGAGCTGAGATCATACTTGTGCAGCTCGGGGTAGTTATTGATGGCAACGTACATCGCCGGCACCCCGGGGTAAAGCGTGGGTTTGTGCCTGGTAATAGTCTTCAGTACATCCTCTATGTCGCGCGGGTCCGGTACGAGGAGCAGGGTGGTGCCAGTAAGCGTCCCCAGATTCATACAGGTGGTCATCGCATAGCTGTGGTAAAGCGGCAGGGTGGTCAGGCAGATTTCCTGGGCGTCTTGAGCATTCATCCAGACTTTGCACTGATAGGCATTAACCAGGATGTTTTTGTGAGTCAACTGAGCGCCCTTAGAGACCCCAGTGGTGCCACCGGTATACATCAACACGGCGGTATCCTCCCAGTCAAGCTCTACCGGAGTGGGCTTAGCCGGTGCTCTGGCAAGCACATCGTGAAACCAGTATGTGTTAGGATCACCGGAGATGTCCACCCTGTGCCCCTTTTTCTTCTCCATCAACAAAGTGAACAGCAGGCGCAGCAGCGGGGGAAAATAGGTCTTAATCTGAGCGACAATCACGTGCCGGAGCTGAGTCTCCTGGCGGATCTGCCTGATCAAAGGATACATAGCGCTGAGCGTAATGATGATCTCCGCTCCGGAATCATTGAGCTGATAGCGCATCTCACGAGCAGTATAAAGGGGATTGCAGGGGACCACAATACCGCCAATACGCAGGATAGCGTAGTAAGAGAATGGGAATTGGGGACAGTTGGGCAGGTGAACAGCTACGCGGTCTCCTTTATTGACACCCAATCCCTGCAGAGCAGCAGCCAGACGGTCCACAGTTTCGTTGTACTCACGGAAGGTAATCCTGGCGTCCTTGAAGATGAGCGCGGTGCGGTCGGGGTACTTGCGAGCAGTCTCCTCAAGAGCGGCGGGCATAGTGATGCGGGGATAATCAATGTGCTCCGGGACATGGGGTTCATAGAACTTGAGCCACGGCTTTTCCACAGCCTACCTCCTTTCATTTGTAAATGCACAGGACGTGCTCCAATTCTACCCGATAAGCTCACCCATAGTATAGCGAAATCGTAAGCCCTGTCAAGCCACAGCCGCCGGACGCAAAAGTGTTCATGAAGCAGCCGAACGGGAGCGAAAGGGCAACCGACAGGTCAAATGAGTGGCCCGCCAGATTTTCAGAGCCTGGGTGCATGCTGCCCCCGCATCAGACACCGCTCAGGATGTGGTACGGCCTGGGCTGTGTCATAGCGTCATCGGGAAACGGCATCCTTTGGACGCCTGCGGGGCCAACAGCAGGGGCAACTCACGGAACGGACCTGTCTCTTTGTGCCTGAACCCTGGCCAACACAAGCCAGCGTCAGCCACAGGCCCTGGCAGAAGTAGCAGGGACAGAGCACTGCCTGATGCCTGGGGACACGGCATTACTGCCCCCTTCGCATGGGAGGACCTTCACTCTCCACTGACCGCGCCGGCCGTCAGGCCCTCGACCAGCCGGTTCTGCACAAAGGAGAAGAGGATGATTGTGGGGATGATCGTCAGAGTACAGGCAGCGGCTACCTGACCCCAGCGGACGAGGAGAGAGGCGCCAAGCCTTTGGGTAACCAGGGTGAGGGTGGCAGTCCTTTGGGTCTGGGTAACAATGGAAACGATCAGGTAATCTCCCCAGGAGACCACAAACGAATAAAAGGCTGCCACCATAATGCCTGGCAAAGCAACAGGCAAGATCACAGAGATCAAACGCCGGGGAATACTGCACCCATCTATCCTGGCAGCCTCGTCGAGTTCGATGGGCAGGTTGTCAAAGTAGCCTTTCAGCATCCAGACCTGAAAGGGGAGCACCAGTATCATCTGGGCCAGGACAACCCCGAGGATCTTGTCAATGAGGTTCAAGGAGAAGAGGATCAAAAACATAGGAATGATAAGGAGAACCTGGGGGAACATTTGTGTGGAGAATATGCCCACGATCAAGGCATTCCTGTACTTGATGTCAAACCGGCTCAGGCCATAAGCCGCAATGATAGAGCAAAAGAGCGAGAGCAAGGTGACGATAACGGCTATCTGTAGCGAATTGCGAAAGTACGTAAGAAAGTCCGTCACCAAAAGAACAGTGGCAAAGTTCTCGAGAGTGTACTCCTTCAGAGGAGAGATCACCGCGCCGGTAAAGATTGAAGCCTGCGTGCGAAACGAGGTATAGAAAATCCACAGCATGGGCAGGATGAAGGGTGATATACTGAAAGTTGTGTAAAATCGCAGGGATTGGTATGATGGCAGGAAATCCAAAGATGGAGGTGAAAGATGCTCAATCCCAGGCTTCTCGAACAGACCAAGGAGAGTGTGAGCGTAGACTTCCAGGCACTGCTCCAGGAGAAGATGCGGGAAGCGATTCGCTACACCCTGATCGCCATTCTGGAGGAGGAAGTAGAGGCAGTGGTGAAAGCCGCGCCCTACCAGCGTACGGTCGAGCGGCGTGATTACCGGAACGGGTACTACACCCGTACGTTAGGCACGAGTGTGGGCGTGAGCACAGACCTCCCCGTGCCGCGCACGCGCAAGGGATTCCAAACGCGGCTCTTTGAGCAGTACCAGCGACGGCAGGCGCAACTCGACGAGGCAATCTGCCAGATGTTCATCCAGGGGGTGAGCACGGCGCGGGTGGGCGAAGTGCTCGAGGCGATGACCGGGAGCAAACCCAGCCCCTCGACCGTCTCGCGTGTCTTCCATACCCTGGAGGAGGAATATGAGGCGTGGAAGAACCGCCCCTTGCAGTCGCGCTACCTCTACGCGTTTGCCGATGGGACTTACTTCACCATCGATGGTAAGGGCTGCCAGATGCCCCTGCTGGCTGTTGTGGGCATCACTCCTGCCGGTGAACGCGAGGCGTTGGCTTTCACCACTGGTGAGCGAGAGAACCAGAAAGCCTGGGAAGACCTGCTGGATGATCTGAAGCGGCGGGGAGTGGAGCCGTAGACCTCTGGATCACCGATGGCAATCAGGCTATGCTGAACGCGCTGGCACTCAAGTCCCCCACTCCAGACGCCAGCGTTGCATCAAGCACAAGATGGAGAACGTCTTGAGCTACGTGCCTGAGCAAAAGCGAGAGGAGGTTGAGCCGGAACTCAAGGCCATCTTCTACCAGAAACCACGCCAGAGTGCGGAGCAATCCCTGGCCGCCTTCTGTGAGAAGTATGAGCGCATCTATCCCACCGCCGTCGAGTGTCTCAGGCGTGATCAGGAGGCCTGCCTGACCTTCTATGACTTCCCGGCGAATCACTGGAAGACAATCCGCACGACCAATGTCATTGAGCGACTCTATGGCGAGGTCAAGCAGCGCACCCATAAGATGGTCGCTGCGTTCCGTAATGAGAGCAGCTGTTTGTTAATGTTCTATGCGATCATCCGGAGCTTGAAGTTCAGAAGAATCTCGATCCCAGCGTGATTTTACACAAAATTTGACATACCACCATCACCAACTCGTAGAATTCGTCTCATCTCACAAGGTTGAGCAAGCCCGGTTACAATTGCTAAATGGCGGCTATTGCACTTTGCGCCTAGGCACATCAAGCGAGCTCGAAAAAGCAGACCACTTAAACCACAGATTTTGCACTTTTAATCAACGACTTTGAGGTATCGTGATCACCAACATTGTTCAATAAGGACAGTTGGCACAGGAAGTTCGACAACACGGACCAGATCAGACCACCCATATGGCGAAATCTCACCCGGTAACCGGTCAACATACCGGCACAGACTGGCGAACGAAGCCCAACAGCAGTCTGCTGCCTGACTTGCTGCCCCTGCTCGATGCCGGTCAGAGTGCAACGCAAGGAGAGAGCAAATCATCCAAAATAACCAACGACCCCCAGAGCAAAACTGCTCCTTGAACCCCGGGCATAACTGGACCTGACATCCTGAATCGGGCACTGCTCTTTTAATCCGCTGGCGGGCGTCAGGGGCAATACAGAGGGGAAGTTTTTAATCACAAGGGAACAGTCCAGATGGAGACTCCATCCCCCATCAATCTGTCTTACGGTGAGGTGTCTTCCGGTTGTCAAAGCCATTTAACACCAACGCCAGGGCATTTGTTACCGTTCCCGTTACTGCTTTATACCATAGAAGCAGCTCCCATGCCAGGGCTCTCGCCCTGCACTCCGATGAATGAAAATATTGCTGCCAGCCGGATGGCTTTTGACTAACGCCGAAACACCGGCCTGACAGCCAGCGCTACATTGCCCTGACAGC